>Ga0247805_1000853_pt1 | contig 15305 bp, 12 predicted proteins | sample UWRJL044104R1_FD_180930 | JGI IMG/M metagenome (GOLD analysis project Ga0247805, IMG submission 180930) | Plant litter microbial communities from Arlington Agricultural Research Station in Wisconsin, United States - UWRJ-L044-104R-1 | ecosystem: Environmental > Terrestrial > Plant litter >... | reverse complement strand
AGAATGTGAGCCGCTTGCACAGGCTGCACTTATGGTCAAATTGATTCCACGAAGTTTAAAAATTGTGGATAAATTCATCGTAACCGTAGAATTCATCGATTTAAAAATAGCGCCTGAACCAATTAAAGCAGTGTCTTTTTTCTCCCGAACAATATCAGTTGCATCAATAATCGCTTTGGAAACACTGTCGTTTCCATACATGATTCCAACTTCGCGATTGTCGAAAAAAGCATCATCAATATTGGCATTTTTCAGTGCTTCGATGGTAGCCATATAAGCATACTCGGTTTCTTCACCAATACTCATGCGCTGTCTGCGGGTCAGTAAATTTTTTAAATCCGGTTTCGGAACTATTCCCGTCAAGGCAGACTGGAAACCAAATTCTTTTCTTTCAGCATCAAACTGAATACCGGATTTTCCTTTATACAAGGAATCCTTAACTTCTTCAAGTGAAGTTCCGATGCAGGAATAAATTCCCATTCCAGTAATTACAACTCTCCTGTTCATCTTCTTTTAAAGTAATTTTTAAGAATAAATTCCACCGTTTATATTGATAATTTCGCCTGTAATATAGCTTGATTTTTTTGAAATCAAAAAGCTTACCAAATCTGCGACTTCTTCGGCTTCGCCAAAACGATTTACCGGAATTAGCTTTAATAATTCCTTTTCGTCTAACTGGCTGGTCATATCTGTTCTGATAAATCCGGGTGCAACAGCGTTCACCGTAATATTTCGTTTTGCGACTTCCTGAGCCAGTGCTTTTGTAGCGGCAACAATAGCTCCTTTTGCAGCTGAATAGTTGGTTTGACCTGCCGTTCCTTTTACTCCGGAAACAGAAACCATATTTACAATTCGGCCATATTTATTGCGTAACATTTTCTGAATAAAAAACTGCGTCACATTAAAAAAACCATTCAGACTCGTATTCACAACAGCGTTCCAGTCTTCGGGAGACATCCACATAAAAAGACCGTCTTTTGTAATTCCGGCATTGTTTACGATAGCTTCAACAATTGCTTCCGGATTCGCTTCCTGCCATTGTGTTAGAACACTTTGTACCTGTTCAAAATTAGAAACATCAAAGCCTAAAATTTCTCCGGTTCCCCCTAAATTTTGTACTTCCTGAAGTGTTTCTTCGGCAGCTGTCTTATTTGAATGATAATTAATCAGAATATGGTAACTGGTTTCAACGGCCAGTTTTTTGCAAATAGCACTTCCAATTCCTCTTGAACCACCTGTAACTAATACACATTTCATTTAAATCTATTTTTTACTCGTTGAGATAAGATCATTTCTTTTTTGCAGCTGGTTTTTTTATCGTTTTTACAGCAGCTTTTGTACCTTTAGTTTCTGTTTTTGCTTCAGGTTTTTCAGGAGCTGCTTCTTTTACGATATTTCTTTCTGCTGATTGCGAAAATAATTCAGCATTTTCAAACCATTGGTTCCCTAATACGGTTCCATCAGGTTTCAGAAATCCCCATTTTCCTTCGTTTTTTACTCTTGCAAGACCATCGATAAAACCTTTGTCCTGTTTCACAAATAAGGCAATGACAAATCCGTTTGAAGTAATGCCGTATTGAGTCGGAATTACTAATTTTCCAGATTCATTGATGAATCCCCAGTTTTTTTCTTTTACCGGAGCCAGTCCATTCGAACCAAAAACTTCTGCGTCACTGTAAGTTGGCGGTATAATAAAATCTGCCTTTGGATTGATGTAACCCCACTTGGATCCAACACAAACCGGAGCCAGGTTTTTATAAAAAGCCTTTGCTTTATCATAAATAGGAAGAATGGTCCAGTTTCCTTTTAGGTCAATGAATCCGATTTTACCGTTCTTTTTAGCATAAGTCAAATCCTGATTTTCAAAGTCCCATATTTTTTCGGCACCATCAACCGGAATAAATTTTCCGGCACTTACAATCCCGAAAGTTTTTTCTTTTCTTGCCCAGGTGGTATTTTTAAAATAATTACCTATTTCATCATAAACAGGTTCTACCAGTTCTTTACCTGAGGTATTAATAATTCCCCATTTTTTATTATTTTCAACTCTGGCAAAACCATTTTCAAAATGCTTGATCTGATCGTATTTTGGTTCTAAAACAACAGTCATTTTTGAATTGATCAGTCCCACCTTATTTTTTTGTCTGAAAAAGGCAACTCCGTCATTAAAATCAAATAATTTTTCTGATGCGGGAGTTTTCTGAATTTCTCCTTTTGTATTGATATAAACCCAGTCTTTCTCTTTTTGTACAATGGCAATTCCACTGTTAAAATCTTTTACACCTTTAAAATCAGCTGGAATTACCCAGTTTCCTTTAGTATCGATAAATCCCCATTTTCCATCTTTTTCCACGGCGGCCAATCCTTCATAAAAACTTCTTGCCGATTTGTACTGGGGCTCTATTTTAAATGATCCGTCTTTGGAGATATATCCAATTTTAGAATTCTTTTTTACTAGTGCCAGTTCCTGACTATTAACAAATTGAATAAAGAATGACAGCAAAAAAATAAGTGGTTTTTTCATAATTTTTAAGGTTCAATATTAATAATGGAAATACAATCTTAATTGTTGATCAAATGATCTTTTACTTTTTGAACAAAAGGATACATCACCTGATCTTCCTTAAACACAGGAATTATTGTTCTTACATCATCATACCATTTTCTGGTTACTGATGAAATTTTGTCTTTCTGACCTAAATAATCAATTGCCTGAACGATGGTAATCATTTCTATAGCCAGAACTTCAAAGGCATTTTCGATTACTTTTGAAGTAATAACGGCAGCATTTGTTCCCATACTTACAATATCCTGATTGTCATTGTTGTTCGGAATACTATGCACGTACATTGGATTGGACAACATTTGGCTTTCGGCAGTGGTTGAGGTTGCAGTAAACTGAACACCCTGCATTCCGAAATTAAATCCCAACGTTCCTAAATTGACAAACGGAGGCAGGAGCTCGTTGATTTTTGAATTTAGTAAATAATTCAATTGACGTTCTGCCAGCATTGTTAATTTGGTGATTACTATTTTTAATTTATCCATTTCAAGTGAAATATAATCTCCGTGGAAATTTCCTCCGTGATAAACATGTTTGTTCTTTACGTCGATAATAGGGTTGTCATTTGCCGAATTGAATTCGTCTTCCAATATAGAAGCTACGTTATTAATTGTTTCTAAAACCGGTCCCAAAATTTGGGGAACGCAACGCAATGAATAATATTCCTGAACTTTTTCCTTGAAAATTTCTTCGGTATTTTCTCCGGAATATAAATGGTCTTCTCTTTTACGAATTAAGGTACTGTCAGATAAATTTTGTCTCATTCTTAAGGCAATTTCCTGCTGCCCTTTATGTCGTTTGGTTTGGTTCAGTTCTTCAGAAAAATGATCGTCATAGGCCTGAACCAATTCGTTGATGGCACAAGATGCTTTTAATGACCAGTCTAATAATTTATTGGCATGATGTACATTTACAACTCCAATTCCGGTCATTACCGATGTTCCGTTGATCAACGCCAGACCTTCCCTGATTTCTACCTGAATAGGCTGTAAACCTTCAATTTCAAAAACTTCAGAAGTTGGTCTCCTGTCTCCTTTATAAAAAACTTCACCTTCGCCAATTAAAACTAAGGCTAAATGCGCTAATTGTACTAAATCTCCACTTGCCCCAACACCCCCATGTTCAAAAATTAAAGGGGTAATGTCTCTGTTGATCAATTCTGCCATTAAGTAAATTACAGAGGAATGAATACCTGAATTTCCTAATGATAATGAATTTAAACGCGCTAAAATAGCTGCTTTTGCACAAATAGGGCTCAAAGGTTTTCCTGTTCCTGAAGAGTGGCTGCGGATTAAATTATATTGCAGTTGAATCTGATCGGATTCTTTGATTTTATATTGGGCCATTGGTCCAAAACCAGTGTTGACACCGTAAATTATTTTATTTCCTGAAAATTCCTTTAGAAAATTAAAGCTTTCAGTCACACGATTAAGCACTAAATCGCTGATGACAACTTTGTTATTTCCAAAGATAATAGACTCAAATTCTGCTAGACTTAAATATTCATTAATTGTACTCATTAAACCGGTTTTGATTGTGCTAATTTAATTTTATTTATCAAAATAAATGTAGTTATTTTGATGGAGGCAAATGTAAGTTAAATAAATCATAACATTTCTATTATGACACAGGAGTTTGTAGATGTATTAATCATAGGCGCAGGACCATCAGGATGCGTCTCGGCGTCCTATCTTCATAAAAATAATGTAAAGATAAAAGTGGTCGAGAAAACAAAATTTCCGAGACTTGTTGTAGGCGAAAGCCTTATTCCGCGAGTAATGGATCATTTTGCGGAAGCAGAACTTTTCGAGAGTCTCGATGCTATGAATTTTGAAAAAAAATTAGGCGCCCGATTCATCAGAGGTGAGGAAATTTGTGTTTTTGATTTCAGCCAGAAATTTGGTGAAGGCTGGGACTGGACGTGGCAGGTACCAAGAGCGGATTTTGATAACACCATGGCGCAGGAAATTATCAGAAAAGGGATAGACATGGAATTTGAATCAGAGGTTTTAGAAGTTTCTTTTGATGGGAAAAATTCCAAAACGATTGTAAAAGATAAAGATGGAAATTTAAAAGAAATTCATGCTAAATTTATTATCGATTCCAGCGGATACGGACGTGTTCTTCCAAGACTTTTAGATCTGGATACGCCATCAAAACTGGATCCTCATTCTTCTATTTTTACACACGTAAAAGATATCAACAGACCGGAAGGCGAGGAAGGAACGCAGATTTCGTTTGATATTCTGGAAACCGAAGTCTGGTTATGGGTAATTCCGTTTTCGAATGGAAATACCAGTTTAGGAGTTGTCGGACCAACGGATTTTATCAATTCATTATCTGAAAATAAAGATAATGCCGAGGCTTTGCGAAATGCAATTCAGCAATCTGATTATTATATTAAAAGGTTTAAAGGAACTGAGTTTTTGTTTGAGCCGGTAAAGCTTGAGAATTATTCAAGAGCGGTAAAAAGAATGTATGGTGATGGTTTTGCCCTGACAGGAAACAGCTCAGAATTTTTAGATCCGGTTTTTTCATCAGGAGTCGCTTTTGCTACCGAATCCGGAATGTTGGCGGCAAAATTATACCTTAAAGAATCAAAAGGAATTGAAGTGGATTGGGAAACTGAATTTACGGGTTACATGAAACGTGGAATAGCCGTTTTTACCACTTACGTGAAAGAATGGTACACCGGAAATCTTCAGACTTTATTTTTTCATCAACCTGAAAATTTAGATGTAAAGGAAAAAATATGCTCTGTCCTGGCTGGTTATGTCTGGAATGAAGACAATCCTTTTGTCAAAAAACATGATCATGTAATCAAAAACATGGCGTATCTGCTTAATATGCAAAAAGAACAAAGCCCTAATAGTTAGGGCTTTATTGTTAATATTATTTGTAGGCTTTTTTGGCAATCAGCTTAGCAAGGGATTTTGCTGTTTTAGCATATCCCTCCCCAATTCTGGATTCATTACTAAAATTGCTTCCCCATTGGTCTCCGGGAGCTTCTTCACTCGTAATTTCTAATAATACATTCGATTTATTAGCGGTCTCGACAAATTTTAAATTAGTAGAAACTTTGGCAGGCTGTTTCATTATTGAAGCATCCCAACCCGGATATATCCATGTGGTTTTTACGATCAAAGTATAAGGAGTCGACAACCCTTCCTGAAAATCCAGGTCTTTTTTTTCTTTTTGCAGCACAACGTTTATTAATTCCAAAAATTTAGGAGTCCAGATTAATTCCTTTGCAGAATTCCATTTTTTTTGCCAGATATTACCGTTTCCTTTGTGTTTTTCGTTTAAGTCGGCAGTTCTTTCTTCTATGTATTGTTTTTCTGGTTTATTTTCTTTCATCATAGTGAAATCACTATAATCAAATTCCAGGTTGATTTCTTTTTGGTTCTTGATAAAATCAAAATTGCCCTTAACGACATTCATGTCCTGAGCAAAAGTAATTCCTGTAAAAAGCAGCAATGCAGATACTATTTTTTTCATAAAAAAGGTTTTAGTTTAGGGTTCAAATGTAAGTTTAAAATTTTATTCTTTGTGATGAATTATCCTAAAAATATTTTCAGTTTTATTAACAAATTAAAAACCTGTATGGCGTTTTTTCTTTCGGAAGTTTTTGGACTTTAGTGTTTTTTGATCGTCCGTAATCATCAAACAGCTGTAATCAGGATATTTGGAAAGTAATTTAAGTCCTTCTTTTTTACCCAAAACCATTAAGGAAGTACTGAATCCGTTGGCCATTTCTGCACTTGGTCCAAAAACGGTAACACTGCACAAGCCTGTTGATGGATATCCTGTAGCAGGATTAATAATGTGCGAATAACGCTTTCCGTTAAAAACAACAAATTTTTCATAACTGCCGGAAGTAGTGACAGCACCATTATTTATAGGAACTACACTCACCAGTTTTTCTGTGTTAAATGGATTGGTAATGCCGATATTCCAGGGTTTTCCGTCAGGTTGTTTTCCCCAGGCAATCATATCTCCGGAGGCATTTACAATTCCGGACTGTATACCTTTTGACAGCATTAAATCACGGGATTTGTCTGCGGCATAACCTTCTCCTAAAGCACCGAATCCGATTTTCATGCCTTTCAATTTCAGAAAAATGGTAGATTGGACGCTATCCAGAATAATGTTTTTGTATCCTACTTTTTCAACTGATTTTTTAATTGCCTCATCGGAAGGCATTGCAGTCATTGATCCGTCAAATTTCCAGATTCGGTCCATTGCGGCAAAACTGATATCGAAGGCACCATTCGTTATTTCAGAGAAATGAATGGCTTTTTTCGTTAATTCAAAAACTTCCCTGTCTACTTTTACGGGCTGGATACCTGCATTCTGATTAACCTCTGACACTTGTGAATCAGATTTCCAGTCAGAAATCAAATTTTCAATTCTTGTAATTTCTCCGATAACTATGTCTATATTTTTTTCTGCGGATAACGAATCTTTGGCTACGATTGTAATATCAAAACGGCCGCCCATCAACAGCGTGGTTCTTTTTCTTACTGTTTGGCTGTTGCTTATAAAACTGCCAACCAGTAAAAAAAGAAGTATGAATGACTTTCGGGTGAAGATTTTATTTACAGTCATATTTTTAAAAGTTTAATAACAGTCGGTCAGGACTTGTCCTTTTGCTTTATAATCTGAAATGCTGCTATTTGTTTTTTCCAGACAAAGTGAATCCAAAACGGATTCTACATCCTGCTGCATCGCAAGTGAACCGCAAATCATGATGCTTCCGCCTTGTTTCAGTAAATTGACAAAAAATTCAGCATCTCGTTTTATCAAATCCATTACGTAATAATGGTTTTCTTCACGTGAAAAAGCCAGCTGGAAATTTTTCAACTGCTTTTTTTCAGTCATTTCTGCTGCGAATTTTTTATAGCCTAACGTTGTTTCGGTTTCCTTGCGAAAGCCGCAATACAAATGGATATCTGTTTTTTTCTTGTTTTCTTCAATCATTCCCAGAAAAGGAGCAATTCCAGTTCCGTTTGAAATCATGGCGACAACAAGTGCTTTTTTTGGAAAATGGAAAGCCTTATTATTGATGATTCGTGCTTTTATAACCGATCCGGGCTCTACATTATACAAATAGCCTGAACCTAAACCGGAAGGATGCAATTTTACCACTAATTGGATGTTTCCTTTGATTTTTCCGATAGAATAAAGACGTTCTTTTGTATCGTTCGCTGGATAAACAGCCAGAAGATCTCCGGAAGCAAATGGCGTTTGCATATTGGTACGAAGTGTCAATAAAAAAGTCTGATCGGTCTCGGAAATTAAAGTTTTGTCCAAAACCATCATTTTTTTCAGGCCTTTCGGAACGTGATTATAAACAGATGGGGTTGTAGAAAGCGGAATTCCTGTTTTTTGGCTCCATAATTTTACCCAATTCACAAATTCATCAGCAGATTTATCATTTACGGTTTGCAAATCCAAAAAGCGTTCTGTCCAGTTTTGTTTGTCCAGTAAAGTATCAATTTCGCAGGCATAGGCGCAAAAATCAGGATAGGCGTAAGAACCAAAACCAATGACAGAAAATTTTACATTTTGGTTCTGTGGAATTTTATTGACAAGCGATAAAAACTTACCGGCATTCGAAGGCGGATCGCCTAGTCCGTGTGTTGAGGTAAAAATAATAAGATGTTCTGCTTTAGGAAAAACAGTATAATTATTTAGTTGCGCGATAAACGCCTTATGACCTTCAGCAAGCAATTGTTTGTGTATCGAATTGGCGAATCTTAGCGAACTTCCATTCTCTGATCCCACTAATAAAATAAATTTGCTTTCCTCTGCTTTGTATTTGTTTTTAATACGGCTTGACCTTCTTTTAAGGGTCATCGCAAAACCTGAGTAAATAAAGTAAAGAATATTCAGGGAAGCTATTCCAAGTACAAAAGCCCAAAAAATATTAGAACGTCCGGTATGCAGATCAAGACTTAAATTAGACAAAAGAGTGGTCATCGGAAAAAGAGCTTCACTTTCAACAGCACCGGAGACCTGATTAACTTCGATTTCACGGTCTTTTAATTTGATGATAAAATATTCCTCCGGGTCATCTGAAAAAGGAAATTCTATTTTTTGAACATCAGCCAGAAGCGTGCTTTTAAATATAGAAATCTTATTTTTTGAAACAGGAGCCGCTGCAGTAATTTCACTTTTTTCGGAATTTGATTTTTCCATAAAAAAGTTAAACCTTTCCAATGATAAATAGGTGCCTGAAACCGCAATAATCAGGATAGGAATTAAGGCCAGTCTTCCCAATACAACATGATAATACTGAACCACATATTCCTTGATCACCTTCGAAAAGAAATTACGTAAACCTCTTTGTCTGTTGACTACTAAGGCAAAACCCGAAATCGCAATTAATACCAGAATAAAAGAGATTAATCCAACAAAAAAACGTCCTGTTTCTTTAAGGAATAAGGAACGGTGAAGTGCCGTAACCCATTGGATGAATTCGCTTTTTTTTCCGGGTGTGCCGATGATTTTTCCTGTTCTGGGATCAATGTAGGCATTAATGTCTTCTCCTTCTTCATCAATACCCTGAAGAGTTACAAACTGATTGTGGTCAACACTTAGTTCTGTTATTTCAGGATAGACTTTTCTTAAGGCCGGCAGGGTTTCTTCCAAAGTTATTTCGCCAAAATTTTCTACTCGGTAAGGAGGTGTTTTTTCCTGAATCGCATCTACAGCAAGTATGACTCCGGTTACCGATGCCAGTATTAAAAATAAAGAAGAAAAGACAGCCAAAGCCAAATGCGAATAACGCCAGAAAGAAAGAGTCATTGAAGGGATTGTTTTTTGTTTTTAAGCTTTTGCACTAAAGCCACTTAAAAAGAAATCTGCGAAAATCCGGAAATCTGCGTAAAACAGATTTCCGGATTTTCGCAGATAAAAGTTCAAAAATTATATTTTATTTAATCTTACGTAACGAATGTATCCTTTACCTTCTGTTTTGGCTGCAAGCCCCTCTGTAGTTAACGGAATCTCGATATCATTTACATAATATTTCTGGTCTTCAACAGCTGTTTCAAAACGTAATTTGTATCCTTTGTTGATTTTAGAATCTTCAATTTCTATTGTAGTGATGCTGCGGTCTCCTCCGGTTACAGAAGCACCTGTTTTTGCACTGATGTTGGATGGTTTTTTAGAATGGAATTTGTGCCATTCCTTAAGCGTGTTGTACCATTTTTTATCATCGCCCATTACGTAAAGTGTTTTTTCGTATTCTCCTTTAGAGTTGATAAGCGATACTACCACATAAGCACCTTCTCCCATGTAGTTGGACATTTGAAGCATACATTTATATTTGCTTTCCTGTGCATTTGCCTGAAACGATAAAAGACACATTAAGGCACTTACCAGGCTTATTTTAATTATTGACTTCATTTGATAGTATTATATTTATTGTAATTGAGGGATTCTTTCTTCTAATCTAATTTAAGGTTGAATCGTAATTTACAGGATTATTTTAAAAATTCAATGGATACATTATTCTTAGTCAGTGACTCATTTTCTTTAGCCAGTGCATAAGCATTTTCGTCAAATTCGGTGCTAATGTCTTTTTTGGCATCAATAGCAACCAGGTATTTCAAAATTGCATCGTCTTTAGAAATCATTGCCGCTTTGTGTAAAGCTGTTAAGCCGTCTTTGTTTTTAGCATTTACATCTATTTTCAAATCAGCAATTTTTTTCAGTAAATCCAGATTGTTTTTAACAACAGCTACATGATATAAAGTACTGCCGTCTTTTTGTGGGGCAGCCAGATTTAATCCTTTGTCCTGAAGCAATTTTGTTTTTGCTGCAAAAGGATCCTGTTTTGAAGCGTTAGCCGCCTCCGGACCGCGACCGGCTGGTCTGTAAGACTGTACCAGATAATAACCAAGATTGTTTCCTTCTTTATCCAGAATGTTTACATCTGCACCTTTATTTAAAAGAAGTGCTACTGTTTCAGGAGTTCCATTTTTTACGGCTGCTGTTAATGCAGATTCTCCTTTATTATTTTGGGCATTGACATTTTTTGTAAGCGGAAGCAATAGCTCCGTTACCGCAATATCCCTTGCCGAAGCAGCATTGATTAAGGCAGTATTTCCTTCAAGATCTGCTTTATTGCTATCTACACCTTTTGCTAAAAAATAGTTGATATTTTCTATTTGGTTTTGTTTGTTTACCAGAAAGTGCAATACAGTTTCACCGGATTTACTGGTAGTTGTCGGTTTTATTTTTAAATCTTCTACAAGATATTTATAAGTTTCAATTGTATTTGATTCCCTTCTTGAACCTTGAGCAGCAAAAATAAGCGCATTGTCCGTATGCTTTACGCCTTTACCTAATAATGTTTTCAATAAAGGAATGTTACCTGTTTTGGCTACATAGTTAAAAGCAGTATTTCCATTAGCATCCGTATCCTTAAGAGATAATCCTTTAGAAACAAAATAGTTGGTTAACGTAAGATCTTTGTCAGAAGCGATTGCCATCAGCAAAAGATTGGTTCCGTCCTTGTATTTTTTCTTCGGGTCGATACCGGCTTTAAAAAAGGCATCATAAACCGCAGTATTTTTTTGACCGGAATTAGCTGCCATTGTAATAGGAGTAGATCCGTGACTGTCTTCTAAATTGATGTCTGATTTTTTATTTATCAGATATTCCACGATTTCCACATTACCTTTATTAGCTGCCCAGTGCAGATAAATACGATTATCATGAGTAGATTTGTTAACGTCATTACCAGACTGCTCCAGTAAAAATTTTATGGTAGCATTTGGAGCGTCACTGTTTATAGCCATTACAGTTGGGTCAAATGACATTCGGTTCAGTTCTGAAGGACTGTTTCCTTTGGCAATTTCAGCTTTTACTGTATTGACATCTGGAGAGTTTTTCCAAAAAGACTGGTCTAAGAGGGTGTTTTTTTGCTGTGCATTAACAAATAAAGCGGTAACCAAAGCAAAAGAAAGAAAAATATTCTTTTTCATAAATTTTATATTAGGTTTTATAATAGAGAACTGCGTTGTGCTTTTTCCAGATTATTTAGAATAAATAAAAATAATGCAAAGGTAAAAATTAAAGTCATAAAATCAACCGCACAGCTAATTAATCATTGGGTTTTCTGGATTTTTTTTAAGGGAAATCAGGATTTTTTTAAGGGAAATCAGGATTTGTATTTAGGAATTCAGGAAAATTTAACGCTCCTGATCGAGCTCCTATTTGACTATTGTTTAATTTTGCAGCATGTATGCTTTAGTCGATTGTAATAATTTTTATGCTTCGTGTGAACGTGTTTTTCAGCCGAAATTCAACGGAAAACCTGTTGCGATATTATCCAACAATGACGGCTGCGTGATTTCAAGAAGTAATGAGGCCAAAGCAGTAGGGGTTCCAATGGGTGCACCTGCGTTTAAAATCCGGGAATTGGTAAAGGAAAAAGATGTAAAATTGTTTTCGTCTAATTATCCTCTTTATGGTGATTTGAGTAATCGTGTGATGGCTATTTTAGGTCAGTTTACCCCCAATGTAGAAATTTACAGTATAGACGAAGCTTTTCTGAATTTTGATGGTTTGAATGTTCCGGATTATCAGGATTATGGAATCCAAATGAAATCCCGTATTCAAAAATGGGTTGGACTTCCGGTTTGCATTGGCTTTGCCGAAACCAAAGCGTTATCAAAAGTAGCGAATAAAATTGCCAAGGAATTTCAGGCCAGAACTAAAGGAATTTATGTAATTGATACGGAAGAAAAACGAATCAAAGCCCTGAAATGGACAAAAATTGAAGATGTCTGGGGAATTGGTCATCGTACAAAGAAGAAGGTTAAACTCCGCAATATCCATACTGCTCTTGATTTTATCCAGCCTCAACATGAAGCCTGGATTAAGAAAGAAATGGGAGTTATCGGTCTTCGTTTGAAATATGAACTGGAAGGGAAGTCCGTTTTGGATTTAGAGCCCCTGCCGGAACAGAAAAAGAGTATTGCAACTACCCGAAGTTTTCCCAAACAAATTTCCGATTTTGATTTGCTTAGGGAGCGTATCGCTACTTTTGCTTCTGTTTGTGCCGAAAAATTACGAAAGCAAAACTCCTGCTGCCATACCATAATTGTCATGCTGGTTATTGACAGGCATACAATCAAATCATCCAAATATTATTTCAATCTGGCGGTAACGCTGCCTTATGCTACCAATTCTACTTTGACCATTTCCAACGCAGCTATAGAATTGCTGAAGAAACTGCACAAAGGAAATGAAGGAATTAAGTTTAAAAAAGCAGGTGTTATAGTAACTGAACTAATTGATGAGGATAAAAAGCAGTTTCAGTTATTTGAAGAAGAAAATCCAAAACACCTGGCTTTAATGAAAGTGATGGATAAGCTGAATCAAAAAATCGGGAACAGAAAAGTAAAACTGGCTTCGCAAAATCCTGAGCTGACCTGGAATATGAAACAGGATCATCTGTCCCCTAAATATACAACCGATTTTAAAAAACTTCTTGAAATACGATGTCTTTAAAAAAAGAACAAAAGCTTACGTTTTTTAAGCCTGATTTTGAAAGCGAAGTCAGAAATCCTTATATAAAGGAAGGGGTTTCGGCTGGTTTTCCATCACCGGCAGCTGATTTTATGGAAGACACCATCGATTTGAATAAGGAATTAAGTGAAAATCCACTTGCTACCTTTTATATCAGGGTTAAAGGGAATTCGATGATTGATGCCGGGATCAACGACAAAGATGTTTTAGTGGTAGATCGAAGTTTAGAGCCCCAAAACAATAAAATTGCCATTTGTTTTATTGATGGCGAATTTACCGTAAAACGCATTCACGTCGAAAAGGACTGTCTGTATCTGATGCCTGAAAATGAAGACTACAAACCCATAAAAGTTACTGAAGAAAACCAATTGATTATTTGGGGAATGGTAACGTATGTCATAAAAAAAGTCTGAAACTAATTTGTTTAGTTTCAGACTTTTTAAGTTAATTGAAAATTATATTTTACCAGAACTTAGCGTACAATGCTGCTATAATCAATAAAGTGATTACAATTAGTACAGTAGTTTGTGGGTTCAATTTAAACATTGATTTATCCAGTTCGAATGCTTTTGGATTTACTTTTGGTCCTGCAAAACTTATGGCAATCATAATCATCATGGTAAATACAAATGACAATCCCATACAGATATGGAACGGAATTTCGAATCCGCCTTTTCCGTTAGGCCAGGCCGTGTATAATAAAGTTTCATTTCCGAATAATGCAGGAGCAAATTCATTGAATAAAACAGATAATAGGAAACCTGAAATTACCCCTACAATTGCAGCTGTACCCGTTGTTCTTTTCCAGAACATACCAAGGAAGAACATGGCAAATACACCAGGACTAATGAAACCTGTATATTTTTGGATATAAGTAAATCCACCAACACCACCAATTCCAAGAACGTCATTCCATGTAAATAAAACAGCCAAAAGCATCGCTGCGAAAACGGCATATCGTCCAATATTTACCTGATGTCTGTCGCTGGCACTTTTTTGGATGTATTTTTTGTGAACGTCTAATGTATAAATAGTAGAGATACTGTTTACTTTACCCGCTAATGATGCTACAATAGCTGCAGTTAAAGCGGCTACTGATAATCCTTTTAAACCTGTTGGAAGGAAAGTTAACATCGCTGAATAAGCTCCGTCTTTTCCACCGATCAATTGTGGTAAATCTCCGTTTTGGTATAAAACATAAGCTGCAATACCCGGCAACATTACGATAAGAGGCATTAATAATTTTAAGAATCCTGCAAACAAAATACCGTTACGGGCAGTTTGCAAATCAGCACCCAATGCTCTTTGTGTGATATATTGGTTACATCCCCAATAGTTAAGATTGATAATCCAGATACCTGCTAAATAAGACATTAGTCCCGGGAAAGTTAAGTATTTATCAATTTCAAGCTGAGAAGAATTAGCAGTAGGTCTGTCAATAATCATTTTGAAATGCTCAGGAGCCTTATCCATTAATACATTGAAACCGGCAATAGCATCATGTCCGAAACCAAAACTATCTGATACAACAGTCAAGGCAATGTAGGTAGTAACCAAACCTCCAATAATTAAAACAGCTACCTGAATTACGTCTGTATAGGCAACCACTTTCATTCCTCCTAAAGAAATGATTAAAGCAAAAACCGCTAAACCAATCATAATCGCATGAAGATATTCTCCTCCTGCTAATCCGTTAATAGCAACTGCTCCTAAATACAGAATAGAAGTAAGGTTTACAAAAACATATAAAAACAACCAGAAAACTGCCATAATCAAAGCAGTGGATTCGTTGTAACGTGTTTTTAAGAATTGTGGCATCGTGTAAATCTTATTTTTAAGATATACAGGAATAAACCAAACGGCTACAATAATTAAGGCAACAGCAGCCAGCCATTCGTAGGCGGCAACCGCAATTCCAAGGAAAAAGCCCTCACCACTCATTCCGATAAATTGTTCTGCTGAAATGTTTGAAGCAATTAATGAAGCTCCAATTGCCCACCATGTAAGTGTTCCTTCGGCAAGGAAATAGGCTTTAGCATCGTGTTCGTTTTTTTCGCGTTTGCGATAAATCGTATATCCGTAAATGGATACTACGAGAAAATAAATAATAAATACTGCATAATCTGCAAAAGCAAGGTGCTGGTTCATTTGTTAGTAATATTTTAAATTAATATAAGTGATTTTTGATAGTTTTAAA
>Ga0247805_1000850_pt1 | contig 15316 bp, 15 predicted proteins | sample UWRJL044104R1_FD_180930 | JGI IMG/M metagenome (GOLD analysis project Ga0247805, IMG submission 180930) | Plant litter microbial communities from Arlington Agricultural Research Station in Wisconsin, United States - UWRJ-L044-104R-1 | ecosystem: Environmental > Terrestrial > Plant litter >... | reverse complement strand
TAATGTCATTTCTGGATGGGCATCATCCCATGCGTGTAACATTAAATCACGCAGATCGGCATTGTCCTTACCGTTGCGTATCATGTTCATCAGTTCGGCTTCTTCCTTTGCAGTAACGCCGTCACCGGCATATTTTTTAATCAGATATTCAACGCGCTGGTTTTCCATGTAAGTTAAATTAGACAAAGCACCCTCAAAGGCTCCATTTATTATACCTGACGACTGGAAAACAAAAAAGGAGTAGTTCGTTTAAATAAAAATGAAATTAATATTTAATTACTTCAACATTCCAAGAAAAACAAAGGTAATCAGTGGTGCAGCTTCACCATTTTTAAGTAGCACTTTTAAGCCTTTGATGGCCTCCCGTAAATGCACTTTAACAGTCAAAGGTGAAATATTTAGTTTCTCGGCCACTTCCTTTTGTTTTAGACCATCAATATGACACATCTGGTAAACGAGCTTTTGCTGTTTAGGTAATTTTTCAAGTGCCTGGGCAACATAACTCTGGGCATCTTTAGAAAGGATAGCTTCTTCGGTAGCATTGTCAAGGTCAGACCATTGCTGCAAACTTTCACTTTTATACTTATACTCAGACGCTCTCTTTTTTAAAGCATCAAGCGTGGCATTATTAGTAACTGTACGCAGATATCCGCCGAAATTTTTAATTTCAATTAAACCGTCCCGTTTAAGCCATATTTTTAAAAAAACATTCTGCACTATTTCCTCTGCCTGTGCTTTAGATTTTAGGTAACGGATTGCATAGGTAAAGACTTTATTTCTGTAGTCATCGAATAACTTTCGAAAAGCAAGCTGATCCCCACCCGCGACCTGCGCAATGATCAATGAATAGCCCGCTGTCTCGTCCTTATGCATAGATATGAATCGTGTCTGTTTTAAGTACTAAGATACGAATAAACTTGGCTTTATGGCTTCACAGGCTAACTGTATCATACCTATCCAGTCAGATTTTACAGTGCTTGGCGGTCTATCTCATCCGGTATATCCAGACCCGACCGAAAAGCCCGATCTGAATTAGCCGAAAAGAGTAGCCAGGCTAGCCCGCTTTTAAAGTCAAAAATTCCATCAGATGCTGTTCCAGCAACGCTGTATTGTAAGTACCCTCTGTCGTGTGGTCTGTGAGTTCGAGACTGTTGTCTCCAACTGTAATCGTGTAAGCGTTACCGTCAATAATTTCAGGAAAACTGATATTCACAATATCAGCTACGTGGGCAAATTCCACAACCAGGTTGCTACCAAGCTGCTCATTTACATAAGCAGGAAATTCCGTTTTTAAAAGTTCAAATAAACTTTCAGGGCTTAAAGGTTGTACATTGTCAATCGCTATCATAGATTTTTCCTATAAGCATCCAATAATGGTGCCCCGAAATGATAAACCGTTAATCAGCCACCAGAGGCAGATCATAGCTACCGACTTTCAAAACAGTGTACGATTTGAACTAACATTCTCGGCTGGCAGGTGATTGCTGGCATTTACGGGAAGGCAACACAGCCCATCCGAAGTGACACGCAAAATACCGGGCAAAAAAAAACATCTGTCTAATGACAGATGTTTTTACCAATTTATGAAGGAAATCTAATTAGCTGATCTTAACATTAATTGCATTCAAGCCTTTTTTACCTTGCTCGATGTCATAGCTTACTGAATCATTCTCACGAATGTTGTCCATTAAACCAGAAGAATGAACAAAGATTTCGCTATCACCATTAGCTGGCACGATAAATCCAAAACCTTTTGTCTCATTGAAAAATTTTACTGTTCCTTGTTGCATTGTATTATATATTAATTATATCCAAAGATACTAAAATATTTGAAATATCAAATATTATTTCAAAATAAACAAAAAATTAGAATTATATTTTAACGAGCAATCATGAACCAAAATATTTTTTTGAAATTAAATTCATACCTAAATCTCCAGATTCAGATGCTTAAAGACCTCTTTAGTGATCAGCTGTACATTCAAAGCAAGCTGTTCATAGCTGCAATGCCGCAGCCCCTGAGGGAAAGGGACATGGTCCTCCCGCTTTATCAAATCTATAGTAATGACAGAATCACGAGAGACCTCATCGTCTGCGATTAGGGAAGCGTAAAGCTTCCGGGCAAAAGCCTCATCATGACCAAGGTGAAAACAGCCATAAGTTTCAATGCCTTTAAGCGTTTTCATGTTCAGAGATATTTCGTAGCTAGCTTCCATAACAATAAACAAAATGAAATAAAAGAGCCGCCCGAAGGCAGCTCAGGGTATTGCTATAAATCAAAAACGCATTACTTGATTTCAATCTGGCGGCTCTGCATTTTTGCCTCTTCACGTTTTGCGATATCGACGCACAATACCCCATCCACATACTTCGCTTCGATTCCATTCTCATCCGCAGCATCAGGCAGCGTGAAAGAACGCACAAACGAACTGTAACTGAACTCCCGTTTGTTGTAATTGCGCTCCTGAGCACCATCTTCCGAACTCCGCTCTACAGAAATACTCAGCACATTCCTTTCCAAAGAAAGTTTGAAATCTTCCTTCTTCAGACCCGGAGCAGCAAGCTCCAGATGATAGTGATCTTTACTTTCACTGATGTTGACCGCAGGCACACGCGCCATCATGCGGTCAGAAAAGAAAGTGTCATTGAAAATAGAATCAAAAACGCCATCAAAGCCAGTCATCAGGCCATTTTTCTTCACATTGCCATTTGGATTAAATTTAACCAGTGTCATAGGTCTGTCCTCCTTAAGTTGATTTTTAATGATTAAAACTTACAATTAATTAAACCTGAACTTCGTGTTCATACAAGACTTATCTAATGTAATGCCAAAGCTGTTTTCCCACAAATCAGCTGAAAATTTTGCAGAAAAAATGAAAAAATTTCAGATCCAAATGTCAAAAATTCATCCTGGCAAAAAAAGAATGGCAAAAAATCACGACCTTCCGGGGCCGTTCATTTCCTGTTACCTTATAAAGGTACATGTTTATCTAGCCGAGAAATGATAAACGCCTGAGCCCAATTCTAAATGTACAAAACCATCAACCAATCCTTTTACCTTCAGATCTGGATGGATGTTTACCCTGTACTTACCCTCCTTAACATCGTTTTCATTATTTGCCGGTATAAACACATCAGCTGTCGTATTTACAGGAATAATAATGTCGATAGTTATGCCTTGGTCAGTTCTTTTCCAGGCGGATAGGATCTGCCCATTGATGGAATGATAAGATGCTTTAACCAACCCGATACCATCTTTGGCGATTTCGGGCCGGATTAAAAACTTCCTGTAACCGGGATCTATGGTACGAATCCCAGCCGAATTGCCAAATAACCATTCGTTAACCGATCCGAATGCATAATGATTAAAAGAATTCATTCCTGCATTATTTTCAAATCCTTTACCTTTTATATAACTATTCCAGCGCTCCCAAATGGTATTGGCTCCGTTTACGATTTCAAATCCCCAGGAAGGATATTCCACGTTTAATAGTAGTTGATATGCCTGATCTGTATGCCCGGTCTTCGAGAGAGCAGGCAATAAGGGCTTAACACCCAGAAAACCTGTAGACAGCCGCCCGCTATTTTGATGAATTAATTCGCTTAAAAAATCTCCGGCTTTATGCGTTTGATCAGGAGTAAGCATATTCATATAAATCGCATTTGCGTATGCCGTTTGCGTATGACCATCAAAGCCCATCTCCCCGTCCACATAGTCTTCACCATTGCCATAGGCCGTTACATTGGTTTTAAATCTCCCTTCTGGGGCCATGTAATGCTTTAAAAAAGCAGATTTTATTTGGTTAGAAATCTCCCTATATTTTATTTCATCTTCTTGTTTGCCGATCGCATTGGCCATCTCGGACATCATCGAAGCGATGTACCCATAATAAATGGTCGCCAACATATCAGGGGGTGTTTTTTTTCCTGCAGACAGCCAATCTCCAAAACCACCTTTAGGAAATATATCTTCAAAACTAGCCTCCTTAAAAACGAATGTTCCTTTACTCTTATTTTCTAAAAACTGAAGATAGTCAGTCATATTAACCCAGAATTTTCGGATCACCCGCACATCTCCATAAACTTTATACAGGGTATAAGGACATATAATACCTGCCTCTGACCATCCTGGTGAATAGGTATCTGTAATACGGATATTTGGTGCCGGTGCGTAAATCGGATACGTATGATCAATGCGTTGCGCATCGTTAAGATCAACCAGCCATTTGGTAAAAAAAGCAGAAATATCGGTATTAAAAGTTGCCGATTGCATGTAAGTCTGCGCATCACCGGTCCACCCCAACCGCTCATCACGTTGCGGACAATCGGTTGGAATGTCAAAATAATTGGAGCGCTGTGTCCATACAATATTACTGTACAGCTTATTAACCATCGCATGGTCTGTTGTAAAAGAACCCACCACTGGTGTTGCCGAACTCAATACGATCCCTGTAACCGCATTGACCGCTGGCTGAGTACGAAAACCAGAAACTTCGACATACTGAAAACCATGATAAGTAAATCTGGGTGTGTAAACTTCCCCATTTAAATCGCCTTTCAATATGTAAGTATCTGTTGCCCTGGCCTTCCGCAAATTCTCCGTCATGAGGTCGCCATTTGGAAATAAAACCTCTCCATACTTTAAAGTGATCGTGTCGCCCCTTTTCCCCTTTACTTTTAAACGGACATTACCCGAAAAATTCTGGCCCAGATTAAAAATATATTTACCATTTGTTCTTTTAGTAACGCTAAGCGCCTTAATTTCTTTAAATACCTGGACGGTATTGCCGGGATAGGATTCCAGGCTACGTCCTCCCTGATCCGGAAACACCGTTGCGTTTTTCCAATGTTCAGCCACATAGGAAGCAGTATTCCAGCCAGTAAACTCCAACCTTGCATCATAGGTCTCCCCGTTTAAAATATCTGCTTCAACCATTGGGCCATGGTTGCTTTTCCAAGAAGCATCGGTAACAACAGCTGTGTGAGTCCCATCTTCATACTCCACTTCCAGCTGAGCTTTTAACAGCGGTACTTTCCCATAAAAGTTCCGTACCACCGGATTGTTAACCAGTAGTGCATATCCCAGATAGCCCGAATACCAGCCATCGGCAACAATTGAACTTAAGATATTGTTCCCGGCTTTAAGCTTATCCGTTACGTCATACACCTGATAGTATACTCTTTTATGATAGTCTGTCCAGCCCGGCGTAAAATTATCCTTACCAATGCGTTGTCCGTTGATATAGAACTCATATAAGCCCAGGGCAGTTACATACAGCCTGGCCTTTTTTACCGATTTGTTAAGCTTTACCTGTTTTCTAAAGTACGGTGCTGGCGGAAGATGGTACGCACTTCCCTTCCCCAAAGCGCTAAGATCGTTTCCAATCCAGCTTGCTTTCCAGTCGGGTTTATTCAACAGGCCCATTTCCCATTTGGCAACCGGACTCCATTTACCCACGATATTATTTTTATCCCAGCTGCGGACCTTCCAATAGTATACCTTCCTGGAAACCACCTCAGCACCTTGGTATTCAATCTGGTTGGTACGGTCACTTAGGATCCGGCCTGAATCCCACAGATCACCCTTATCCAGTTTCAACAATTGTGCTGAACTACTTACCATAATCTGATACGCAGTTTGCAGCTGTCTCCGTTCTTTCGATTCCAGCTCCCAGCTTAAACGTGGGTGAAGCACATCGGTAACCGGATTTTCTTTGTATTCGGTTCTTAAGTACCCCGCGGACAAGTCTGATTGCTGGGCAATAAGCGGCAGAAAGCAAGACTGCAATACACTAAAAATCAGCGCAATTCTAACCAACTTGTGTTGCTTTGAATTTGTTTTTTTCATCCGTATATAATTATTAATTCTTTGTTAATTGTTTTCATTTGTATTAATGAACTCGTAAACTCGGTTTGTTTTTCATTTGTGTTGAAGCTATCAGATTTATTCATCCCACTGTGTGGTTTGAAAATCATGATGGTTTCATCTGAGGGCGACTTACTTTATAATTTTTATTTGTTTAGGTGCCTGAACTGTTGATTTTATTTTTCCGTCGGGGCCTTTAAGGTGTTTTATTTTCACTATGCCGTATGGTGTAGGAAATGTGCCCTCCACAAAGCTCAGGTCACCTAAATGAGGCCTCACCCTGATCGCCTTGCACCCTGGTTCCATCACCTGCACACCCAAAACATATTCCGTTAACCACGAAGTTGGTCCTGATGCCCAACCATGACATAAACTATGACGGAAACCTTTATAGCAATAGGCACCATAGTCGCCGTGGATGTCCTTTTTACCATCCGGAACAAGTTCATCTATTCTTGAAGCATTCTTAACCCAATCCAGGTCAAAATCCTCCCAGAAAGTTGTTGCTCCCAGGTTCAGCATCCCACCCCAGTATTCGCGGATATTGTCTAACGCGCCCTGGTAATCGCCTGCTTTGGCTTTGGCTTTAAGCATATAATAGCCATAAAACGTAGAGAAATTTTTTGCGCCCCCTACGGCGATCACCTCTTGATTTGCTTTTTCGGCTAAAATCATATCACTCAATGCCAGTAAGGATGCCGCTTGTTTGGAGCCATTAACCTCAGGCACGTATTTTCTCAAGCGGCTTACAGCTTCATCACACATTCCGGCCGTTTCCTTCTCATCCAAAATCCTGCATAAATCGCCTCCAGCGGTTAAAGAAAGGACCATCATCGCCTGTAAACCTGCATGTATGCTTTCCTTGTTTTCGCTTGATGGCCAGTCCAGAAAACGACCATCCAACTGCTCACTGTTATTGGCATCAATTTTAGTACATAGTAGCTCAAGCAGTTTAACTAAGTAAGTTCTTTGTTCTTTCAGATACGCCAGGTTACCATGCTGGTAATACCAGTCTTTATGAATAATAATCCACCACATAGAATAAGTACTGATTCCATTCATCCATTGTGGTAGCGGTGTAATATCCCGCGACAAGTCCAGGCTTTTCGGCACCACATCATTATAACCAAAAACTGCAGATATGGTAGCCGTTTCGGGATGCATATCTCCTACCCAGACCAGTCTGTCCCTTTTAATACCATCCCACAGGTAATCCTGCATGTTTAAATGAACAGTATAAGCACCTGTACTCCATATTTTATTCAATAAATTGTCGCTGCAACTAAACGACCCCAAATAAGGGATATCCCTATAGGTGAAAATTGCCCGCACTTCTTTCAGTAATAGTTCAGTATTTCCATCCAGCAGGTCAATCCTTACAAATCTAAATCCCGTATTTCCGATTTCCAGTTTACCTAACCAGGGAAGCTGAATTTCAAAATCGCGCATAGCGTGATCATTTGTAGCGCCTTTAAGCGTATCAATATCAGACATGGCTTCGCTAACGGACTCCCCAAAACGAATCCTGACCTTAATAGGTTTGTTTCCTGCCCACATGCCGGTAACCAATTGCAGACCACCATGCAGTTCTTTACCAAAATCCAGTAAGATTCCGGGCCTGGCAGTTGCGCTGCTTTTTAAACGGCAAAGTCCGCCGGTGTTCAGATCGGCTTGCCCGTTACCTTTTTCCAATAGACGTTCAGCATGCTGTATATCGCCGGTTCTCCAGATTATTTTTACCGGTGATAAATATGACCTGCTTAATACTGGATGCTGGGCTTTTAGTCCGGCCATCCCACATATAGTGAATATGGCGATAAGCAATTGATAGCTCTTCTTCATGCTGTGCTCGTGTTTCTAATTCCGTTAACTATTCTTTTTATTGTGTATCCTGATCCGGTCGATCTGAAAATGACCGGTTGCTGCACTCCCATTTGACAGTTGAATACGGATACGTCTGAGGATACCGTTCCAACCGGGCTGGCCAGACATATCTATCTGGTAGCCCGTAAAACTAGCATTGGGTCGCACAGCAAACTCCCTGGACTTCAACTGGCCCCATTCCCGGTCGGCATCAGTAATGAAGGATATTTTTACCCTTTTCACCCTGGAGTTATGCTTCATCCTTATTGATAAATACCGCTTTCCGCTAAGTTTTATAGAAAGGTTATCATTGGATTGAATGACGGCGGATGCGCCAGAAGTATTGCCAGACAGGTATCCGCCAACCTGCCAGTGCAGTCCGGTAACCTGTCCAACTGCAGTCCAGCCTTCCATATCCGATAAAAATTCCCAGCCCGGCCTTCCCGCTCTTTTAAACTCACCAATCTTTGTTTTCATCAGCTGATAATACTGATCTCCGTGACCACCATACATTGGTTCAATATCAGCGCTGTATTCTGTTTTCCATAAGTCCGTAAAATGAGGTACAGCCTGACTGCCGAGATTTTGCGCGGCCCATTCATTCCAGGAATGGATGAAGAGAAAGGTAGGTTGTACAGTTTTTGCTGCCTCCATATAAGTATTGAAAAAAGCACCTTCCTGTCGCCCTATCGCTTCTTGATCTGCATTTATACCATCCGTAGTCATATAAGTAGATTGCGTGGCTACAGCCGCAGCCATCTGTTCGGGTTTTCCCTCATAGTAGAACGCAGGCGGCGGTATAGCTGTATTGGATTTGAAACTCCAGCAGCTTCCTTTTACAGCCGACAATCCCCAGCAATGCCTGCTGGTATAATGGCTAAAGCGCCCGTTTACCGGCACCGCAGGCTGCTTTGAATCACCCTGGATCAGCGCAGTATCAGGTTTAGCAATTAGCAACAATTTTTTACCCAGATAATTAAAGAATATTTCCTCATCGTAAACTTCAAAAATCTGCTTTTCAACAGCTTTCAATGTGGCTTCATCCAGCACCCAGCATACGATTTTCGGCGTCGGGTACCTGTGTGCCATCCGCCACTGATACCGCAAACACAAGGCCTTGGCGCCATTCACAATATGCTGCTGTGCCCCATTGGTTAAATCAAGGGTAATGAAATCAACACCTGCCTGGCTCAGCAAATCTGCATGGTAATCGATCAGGCCTGTATTGGGTTGTTCCGGATCATCATTCAGGTACATCAGGTAATTGTTTTTAATGGTGCCGTCGCCATGAGATGCAGCATAGGCTGGTTTGCCCCACCAGTTAAACTGTGGATACGGACTGTACGCTGTACTGGCCATGTTGTAAACGTCAGATCCATAAAGACTTCTTTGTATGGTTTCATTGGACCAGACAGCGTAAAAGATGGTTACGTACCTTTCTCCCTGAGCAAACACGGTTACATTAACGGTAACCACAGTCACAATGGCCATAATCCAGTTGCATACACGCTGTTTGTTTATTTTCTCCATGAACAGGAATTTAGATAAGCCCTAATATCCGTTAATACTCAATGCACGCATGGCAGTTCTAACGTCGTCCAAAGTACCCACAATGATATAGGAAGTATATTGATGGGCACCTGCTGAAATGTCACCATACCGGCCTGCAGACCATTTACTCGTATCATTAAACCGCCAATTTCTGAAATAGTAAATGGAATTAGGATCATCATCCGTGGATTTTGAGTTTACGATATTGATGTAAATTCCCATAGCATAATCCAGATTTTGTGTGGCCAGCACGATACCTCCCGCATCGTGAAAAGGGCTTTGTTGCGACTCGTTTTCGTTTAAAAGCACTTCTGTGAGACCAGCATTCAGGTTACTATTCGTGGCATCAATTTCAAAAAAACGACTGAACTCCATATTTAAATATCCTGTGGGAATTTCAATATGCACATCAGATAAGTTAACCGGGGTAGAGAAAGTGGTGACATATTTGGCGATCTGAGGTTTGAGATAATTAAAAGCGCCCAGACTAAGCGTCGGGTCAAGGGTGATTACTTTCCCTAATTTAAAGTCTTTATAGATGATCAAATCGTGTATGTTGCCAGTGGAGTTAAACATTTCATTATGCCACTCCAAAGGCACTGCCGTGGTAACCTGGGTACTTCCAGAATTATAGGCTTCTATTAAAGGTGAACCATGGCAAAAACTCGAATTGGCACTAAAATGTTTGTCTCCTCCTTCGGTCGGGAGCGCCCCGTCACCAAGATTCATGGATGATTGAATTAAACGCCCATAATCAGACGTGTTGACGAACTGTTTTCCATTCCAGGACAATTCCCATATAGAACCCCCTGCTACTCGATTGGACTTGATCCCAATTGCAGTTCCGTTTAAGGTTAAAAGTGAGGTATTTGAATTGTATCGGGGATAGCCATATTTATTTAAATATTGAATGCTATCATAAGACGCTATGCTATAATTAGGACTCGAAAGTGTGTACCCTGCATACAGCGCACTATAAGAGCGGAACACATTTACAGTACCTGCTGGCGCCGAAGAAGCACTGTATCCATATCCAACTACGCCTTCTATGGCGTAAGCACCCTCTCCGGAAGAAGATCCTGTAACCAGATGTTTTGAACCATTAACAGCACGATAGAATGGGCTGGTACCGGATAGCAGAAACTTTGGCACATAGTAAGATTGTCCTACTGTGGAGAAGCTGCTTGCCTCAATAAAATCATTCGAAGTCATATAATTGCCAGTACCTAAAAGCAGGTTCCACTGAATGCTCAGTTCAGTCTGCAAAGTGGTAACGGTCGAAAAACTGGTCGAAGCAATAGATCTGGGTTTAAGAGCTACGGCTTTTTCTACTAAAAGTTCCTTGCGGCATCCTGTAATTAAAACTGCCAGTGTAATTGTGTAAAATAATCTTAATTTTGACATGATTTAGTGATTAAATGTGAACTGATTATATTTCCCGCTCCACAGACCATAGCTAAAATAAATAGTTGTGGAAAGCTACTACTGTTTGTTTCGCCTCTCCCAAACCTTCAATTCCCAGCTCGATGACATCCCCGGCTTTCAAAAAAATTGGGGGATTAAAACCCAGGCCTACCCCATGGGGCGTTCCGGTAGAAATAACGTCTCCTGGTAAAAGCGTCATAAATTCGCTTAAGTAAGACAAAACATAGGCAATGTCAAAAATGAAGTCATCAGTATTGCCATCCTGCATCACCTTACCGTTTAACTTTAACCAAAGCCGTAAATTATTCGGATTGGAGATCTCGTCTTTAGTAACCAGCCATGGCCCAAGCGGGGCAAAAGTATCACAGCCTTTACCTTTGGCCCATTGACCGCCACGTTCCAGCTGAAAAGCCCTTTCACTCACATCATTGTGTAAGACATACCCCGCAATGTAGTCGGGTGCTTCTTCTTTAGAGACATAACTGGCCTTCTTGCCAATTACAAAAGCCAGTTCCACTTCCCAATCTGTTTTTAAAGCATCTTTTGGCAACATAATATCATCATTCGGACCGACCACAGCCGTAGTAGATTTAAAAAAAATAATAGGTTCTTCAGGAATCCTGGCATTGGTTTCTTTTGCATGTTTAGCATAATTTAATCCAATACAAATGATCTTGGATGGTCGTGCGATGGGTGGCCCTAACCTTTCGGCATCACCAATCAGGGGAAGATTGCCTTTATTTTTTTCAACGAATAACGACAACCTCCTGATGCCATCTGTTGCAAAAAAAGATTCATTATAATCTGCTGCAAAAGCTGAGGTATCATACCTTTTCCCATCGATTACTATCCCTGTTTTTTCATGGCCTGCATGCCCGTATCTTATCAGTTTCATTTTGTTCAATTCTATTTAAAAAGTAATGGTTAATCCCCCATCTACAGTGATTACCGATCCTGTGATGTAGGTTGCGTCAGGTCCGGCAAGAAAATAAGCGACCCCGGCTATTTCCTCCGGTTTTGCCGCTCTTTTTAATGGCAGATGATCGTATTTGACATAATTATCTTCAAACCAATCGGTCTCCAGTTCATTAATCCCGTTATGATCAACCGACATGGGTGTATCTACAAATCCAGGCGCGATGGTATTGGCCAGAATATGTCTTGGCGCAAGTTCTAAGGCCAAAGACCGGGTAAACTGGGTAATTGCTGCCTTGGCCATTCCATAAGCTGAGCTTCCCTTTTCAACTCTCTGGTGATGGATGGAAGTAATGTGGATGATCCGTCCGCCATCTGCCATTAAAGGCAGCAGCATTCTGCAAGCGTTAACCGTACCGTAAAGCATCACCTGGAGCAAATTATCCCAGTCGGTAAACCTTGAATTCAACACGGGGAAACTACCAGATACCCCAATGCTGTTGATCAGGATATCAAAACCGGCAAACTGATTAATTATTATTTTTCTGAATGTCTTCAATTGTGCGCCAGACCGGACATCAACTAAAAAAGCTGCGTGCCCGGATCCCGGCAAGCTGTCCTTTACTTGTTCTGCTTTGGATAAATCTGAGGAAGCAATAATAACCAACGCTCCCGCTGTTGCAAACCGCTCCGCTATTGCCTTTCCTATTCCGGATGATCCCCCAAGAACAATTACTTTTTTCCTGTCCATGCCTAGTACGTTGCCCGCCCTCCAGAAATGTCATAAATAAATCCCGTAGAAAAGCTGTTCTCTGCAGAAACTATATAGCTGCTGATCGCAGCGACCTCCTCCACAGTTCCCAATCTGTTCATTGGTATTTTGCTGGTCATGTAAGCCAGCTGTTCCGGAGCAGTATGTTCATTCATTGCTGTTTTAATCACTGCCGGGGCCAATCCATTTACTGTGATGCCGGTTGTGGCAAATTCCTTTCCCAAGCCTTTTACCAAACCGATCACACCAGCCTTGGTCGAAGAATATCCTGCCATAAATGGGTTTCCTTCTTTTCCGGCTATGGAGGCCAGGAGTAAAATCCGCCCGTATCCGCCTTTGCTCATGTAGGTCAATGCATATTTAGCCATTAAAAAAGCGCCGCGGAGATTAACCTGGTAAACCTTATCAAAATCTGCTACCGGATAATCCAGAATAGAGGTGCTGGTCGGGCCTACAATACCCGCCGAATTGATCATGACATCGATCCGGCCATAGGCTTTGTATGCCTCAGCAAAGCCATTGATCACTTCCTCCTCCAGGGAAATGTTAGCTTCAACGCCAATAGCGGCATAACCCCGCGCTTTAAATTCTATTAAGGTTTTCTCCAGCTGCAGGCGATCGAAATCAAATAAGACCATTTTAGCCCCCTCCCCGGCCAGCCGTAAAGCAATAGCCTTCCCAAGTCCATCCGCAGCTCCGGAAACCACAGCCACCTGATCTTTGAACCTGGCTAGTATAGATGTATATTCATTCATCTTATCAAATTTTAAGGATTTTTAGAATGCTGGTGTCTGGTAATAAGTCTTTCCATTGATTCGGATCTCTGCTTCAACCAAATATTTTTTCATGGCTTCCGTGTCGATTGTTAATCCTAAACCCGGTTGCTCCGGAAGGATAATCTGCCCCGATTGGTCTGGAAGAATTTTTTCAATTGTCATCTCTAGTGCCAATGATTTAGGCTCAACCGGGTACTCACAGATCCGATCATTTTCCAGCCCGGCAAAGGGTTGTATGGAGGCGCTCAGCGCCAGGTGTGAGGTAAAAGTATGATTCACATAGGTGATCCCTTTTCTCGTTGTCTCATCAGCAACACGCTTTGCCGCAGTGATGCCACCAATGCGGCCCGTATCGATCTGTATATATTTCAAACCTGCATAGTCAAGCATAGCTGCTGCCTGTACATAGTTGTTACAGCCCTCACCAGCGGCTAAGGGAACTTTAGGGCTCGCCTCTGCAAGTGTTTTATATGGGCCCAATGCCATATTGGTAAAAGGCTCTTCCAGCCAGTAAACGTTTACCTCCTTTAAACTCTGCAAGCACTTTTTTGCACGAGATGCATCTTCATTCCATACCGTGCCAATATCTACCATCAGGTAATGTTCGACTCCTAATCCTTCCCTGGCTGCCCTGAAATGCATCGCGTCTGTCTCTGCATCTGCTTTCCCTATCGGTCCCCAGCCAAACTTGGTCGCCTGATAGCCAGCTAATCTGGATGCTTTAGCTTTTTCATAGGTGAGTTCGGGTGTATCTCCAAAAAGCTGGGAAGCGTAGGGCAATTTTGGATAAGCCTTTTTATAGCCCAACAACTGGTATATTGGTTCTTCCTTGTGTTTCCCCAGCAAGTCCCAGAGTGCAATATCAATCCCCGACAAGGTATGATCGGCCTGTAAAAGATCAAAACTATGCTGGTGTACCATTGCCGAGATATTCCTGATGTCCATAACCGTATCCAGCGGCATACCTACCACGGAGTGACTAACCGGCTTGCAGGCGCTATGCGACATCGGAGCGATGTACGCGGCGATGGTGGTCAGTGGGGAGGCTTCACACTCTCCCCACCCTTCCTTTCCGCCTGCACGTACCCTAACCAATACCGAATCCTGGCTACCATCCCCAATATCCAATACCTCGGGCATGCTCAGGTAAAAAAAGTCAACTGATTCTATTTTCATTGTCATGATGTTATTCTTTGTGATTAATATCTATCGTTAATTTCTGACGAACTTAGTTCACCCGCATAAATGGTCACTCTTGTTTCGATCTGCTGACCTGCGGCCAGTACTGTACATTGTTGTTTTTTCATCGCCTCATTTACACTTACAGGCATCGCCGAAGCGGGTTCAAGGATCGCTGTATAATGGCCATCGAATTGGCCATAAGAGGCGAAGTACCATTGGAAAGGAAATACCTGCTGGTCATACCGGTAAGCAAATAAGTGTTTTCCGTCACCAGAAATCAGACCCATCTCGCCCTCCAGAGCTTCATACAAATAGAAAAAATCCATACTTCCATTCTTTTCAGGGACAAGAGCGGCATCATGGCCCTCCACAAGTGGCCAGTTAAATTCATCCGTAGTGGAGAAGCGGGAAGCTTCCGGATAAACAACTTTTGCCTTTCTGGCACTGCTCAGCAAATGATCACCTGCACTGATCTTCAAAGCCGCATGCAGTTTCCATAAAAAATGCCGGGTATGTCCAGATTCATTAATCATCTGGTAGTCCAGGTGTATCTCAGCTGATCCTGGCTGTAGCGACAGTGTTTTACGGTAAAAAAGACCACTCTGCGCTAATTTTCCATAAACAATCAGTTTGTTTTCTTTTATTTCATATTGCAACGACGTCGTCCACAATTCCCCATGATCAGGATATTCCAAACTGTCTATCGTTTCCGGGATATCATTAGGCAGTAGTTCGTCTACTCCGCCCCAGAAATGGGAGTCATAATCTGTTCCGGGGGCATTCAGCCCAAGATCAAGACCTTCGTTACGCCACAGAAATTCTTTATTTAACGTTTTATTGAAAACGCTGGCCAGCTTTCCTCCCATTGCGGGAATTATTTCAAACCGGATCTGGTCATTTTCGCCGGTCAGGACAATCATGCCATTGTATTCACGGGAACTGATCTTCATGGCTTTTCAGGATTAA
>Ga0247805_1000849_pt1 | contig 15324 bp, 11 predicted proteins | sample UWRJL044104R1_FD_180930 | JGI IMG/M metagenome (GOLD analysis project Ga0247805, IMG submission 180930) | Plant litter microbial communities from Arlington Agricultural Research Station in Wisconsin, United States - UWRJ-L044-104R-1 | ecosystem: Environmental > Terrestrial > Plant litter >... | reverse complement strand
TAAGGAGGATTTACCTTTTCCTATTAAAGATATACCGAACGTTTTCTCCCAGTTCAAGAAAAAAACTGAGCGGGATGCTATGGTGAAAGAGTGTTTTCCGGCACCTGTGGAGATCAGTCTGGTAGATGTGGAAGAATGGGGTGATATGCCGGGTTTTACTGCTGAAGCAGGCCCGTCCGGTGGGGAAGAAAACGGCATCAGGCATCTGAAGGGGCTGTTTGAAGAAGGGGCTGAAATTTATTTGAAAGCCAGTGCCAAAGCACATGCGGATAAGGCTGCCTTTTCTTCGATGTTATCTCCATGGCTGGCCGTAGGCTGCTTATCTCCGAGAAGAGTTTACTGGGCAGTAAAGGACGCTGAGCGTCAATCAGGTAATAACCCTAATTTCAGTCACCTGATACTGGGGCTGTTGTGGCGTGACTATTTCAGGTTTATGTTTAAAAAACATACGGTTAACTTTTTTAGTGAAGTAGTTACTGAATTGAATGATACACTTACTGAAGAGGAATACGGCAAACAATTAAGGCAGTGGAAAGAGGGACGTACCGGACATGTTCTGGTAGACCAGTATATGTCAGAATTAAATACTACCGGATTTATTTCCCATGCCGGAAGGCTTCTTGTTGCCACATTCCTGATTTATGTGATTAAACTGAACTGGTTAGACGGCGCTTCCTATTTTGAGCAAAAGCTGATTGATTATTCTCCGGCCAGTAATTGGGGGAACTGGGCCAATGTAGCCCTGGGTGCTAAAGAGCCCCGTTCAAAAAATACATTTGATCTGGACAAACAGATCAAAATGCTGGAACTTGAAATATTTGTTCCTTCGTAGTAATTCCGGAGTCTGTATTATAGGTTTTTATCGTTTTTTCCTATGTTCAACAAAATTAAACTCTAAAACTATTTTGTTGAAGATTTGTTGTTAAAATAAGTGAAAAAATACTCTATCAGTGATATCGAAGGCCTGACCGGCATTAAAGCTCATACCATCAGGGCATGGGAATCGAGATATAAACTTGTACCTCCTAAAAGAACTCCGACCAATATCAGGTTTTATAATGAGGAGGATCTTAAACTATTACTGAATATCGTGACACTCAACGGTAAGGGGTATAAAATCAGCCGGATTGCTAAAATGAGCAAGCAACAGATTTCGGAAATGGTTATCCAGTTTAAATCGGACCGGAATAATGACGCTGTCCAGGTACTTCATCTTTCTGATGCTACACTAAATTATGATGAAGTTGCTTTTGCTGATATCCTTTCGGGATGTATAACTGAAATGGGGTTGACTAAAACGATGGACCTGGTGTTATTTCCGTTTATGAAAAAGGTCGGAATGTTGTGGCAGACCGGTGCGATTGACCCTTCGCATGAGCATTTCGCATCCAATCTGATCAGGGACAGGATCATCGTTGAAATAGATAAAATCAAAAAACCTGAAAAAAAAGATCCCAAGCGTTTCCTGCTGTTTTTACCGGAAGTTGAAATGCATGAAACCGGATTGCTTTTCGCACGTTACCTGCTGAAAAAATGTGGAATGGATACCCTTTACCTGGGCCAGGAGATCCCTTATCAGGATATTAAAAAAGTGATTGTTTCGTATCAACCGGATTACGCTTTTATTGTGTTAACTTCACTGAATCTTGGAAAAGATATCAATAAAATAATCGGAAAAGTAATGGATCATCTGGATGTTCCGTTACTGGTTGCGGGGAGTTTGATCTCTGAATTTGATATTCTTGTAGACGATAAGCTTACGCCACTAAAAAACGTTTGCGATATCGTAGAATTTCTTGAAGAATTATAGCTGTTTTTTAAGGTAAAATCCTAATTTTGCCGTACTTATACCAATTCTTAAACAATGGATAATTTATCTTATCTCAACGGCGCAAATGCCGAATACATCGATTCTATTTATCAAACTTATAAAGAAGATCCTAACGCTGTTGAATTCGGCTGGCAGAAATTTTTTGAAGGCTTTGATTTTGGAAGGGGAGCTGATGCTGTAACAACCAGTGAAGCCGCACCTGAGCATTTTTTAAAAGAAGTAAATGTCTTAAATCTCATTAACGGCTACCGTCAGCGCGGACACTTGTTTACGCAAACCAACCCTGTAAGAGAAAGAAGGCACCATTTACCTACACTGGACATCGCAAACTTCGGATTAAGCGATGCTGATCTGGATACTGTATTCAACTCAGGTGTAGAAATCGGTATTGGTGCTGCCAAATTAAGCGACATTGTTACTTTTCTGAAAAAGACCTATTGCAGGTCAATCGGTGCGGAATACAAATTTGTGCGTACACCTGAAGTCCTGGGCTGGATTGAGCACAAGATGGAAAGCGTTCAAAATACGCCGAACTTTTCTATAGATGAAAAGAAAAGGATCTTAAGAAAGTTAAATGAGGCGGTAAGTTTTGAGAATTTCCTGGGAACTAAATTCCTTGGTCAGAAAAGATTTTCATTGGAAGGAGCGGAAGCATTGATTCCCGCACTTGATTCTGTGATTGAAAAAGGTGCCAAATTAGGTATTGAAGAGTTTGTTATCGGTATGGCGCACAGGGGACGTTTAAATGTTCTGGCCAATATCATGCAAAAGACTTACAAAGATATTTTCGCTGAATTTGAAGGTAAAGGTTACAGTGCGGAATCTCCTTTTGGGGGCGACGTAAAATATCACCTTGGTTACTCTACTGACGTAACTACCAACGACGGAAAAAATGTGCACTTAAGCCTTTGCCCTAACCCGTCTCACCTGGAAACAGTAAATGGTGTGGTTGAGGGAATGACCCGTTCAAAAATTGATTTTAAATACGGTGGTGACAATGCACGTATCGCACCGATCCTGATCCACGGAGATGCGTCTGTCGCAGGGCAGGGCATTGTTTATGAAGTGATCCAGATGGCTGGCCTTGACGGTTATAAAACAGGCGGAACAATCCACCTGGTGATTAACAACCAGATTGGTTTTACGACTAATTATAAAGACGGACGTACCAGTACGTACTGTACAGATATTGCTAAAGTTACCCTTTCTCCAGTGTTCCATGTGAACGGAGATGACGTGGAAGCTTTGGTTTATGCGATTAACCTGGCTATGGAATACCGTCAGAAATATAAAAACGACGTATTCATTGATATCCTTTGTTACCGCAGGTTCGGGCATAATGAGGCCGACGAGCCTAAATTTACCCAGCCTTTATTGTACAAAAGCATTGAACAACACGCTAATCCAAGAGATATCTATATCAAACAACTGATTGGTGAAGGTAAAATGGAAGAAAGCCTTGCAAAAGAAATGGAAGTTGAATTCCGTGGTATTTTGCAGGAAAGGCTGAATGAGGCAAAAGAACTGACTTCTACGTATACAGAAGTGAAATTTGCTGGTGCGTGGGCTGACATGAGGATTGCGAGCGCAGCTGATTTTGATGTTTCTCCGGATACATCAGTTGATCAGGAAACGCTATTATCTATTGCTGAAAGCATCAGTACTTTGCCAGCTGATAAAAAATTCTTCAAGAAAATTGAGAAGCTTTTTGGTGAGCGTAATAAAATGGCCACCACCAGTCACATTTTTGACTGGGCGATGGGTGAACAAATGGCTTACGCTACTTTGCTTGCCGAAGGTAAACGTGTTCGTTTAAGCGGACAGGATGTGGAGCGGGGTACTTTCTCTCACCGTCATGCGGTATTGACACTGGAAGATTCGGAAGAGGAATACATTCCTTTAGCTAATCTTTCCGCTGAGCAGGCACCATTTGATATTTATAATTCACACTTATCTGAGTATGGTGTTTTAGGTTTTGAATATGGTTATGCAATGGCTAACCCGAATGCGTTAACAATATGGGAAGCACAATTCGGTGATTTCTTTAATGGTGCGCAGATTGTGGTTGATCAGTACATCGCAAGTGCGGAAACCAAATGGCAGCGTGAAAACGGGCTGGTGATGTTATTGCCTCATGGATATGAAGGACAGGGACCGGAGCACTCTTCTGCAAGGATTGAGCGTTTTATGGAATTATGTGCGGATTATAACATGCAGGTAACGAACTGTACTACACCAGCGAACTTTTTCCATGCGATCCGTCGCCAGTTTGGCCGGGACTTCAGGAAACCACTGGTTGTATTTACACCAAAGAGTTTGTTGCGCCACCCGGCATGTGTATCTCCTTTGAAAGACTTTACTGAAGGTAAATTTCTTGAGGTTATTGACGATGCGAATGCAGAAGCAGATAACGTGAACAGGGTATTGTTCTGCAGCGGTAAAATCTATTATGAGCTGCTGGAAAAACAACAGAAAGATGAGATCAAAAATGTAGCGATTGTTCGGGTGGAACAATTATACCCTACACCTTTAGACCAGATGGAAGCGGTTTATAAAGGTTATAAAAATGCGAAAGAAGCGATCTGGGTTCAGGAAGAACCTGAAAACATGGGCGCATGGCCTTACTTGCTGCGTAAAACAAGGAAGACTGTATTCAGCGCTATCGAAGTGATTTCCAGAAATGAAAGCAGCAGTACAGCTACAGGTTTTGCGAAACAGCATGCTGCGCAGCAGGCTGCTATCCTTGCAAAAGCTTTTGAACTTCCGGTTACTGAGGAAGACAAGAAAATCGCAAAGAAGTCAGTTAATAAAGTATATAACGTAGATTAGAAAATATAATACATCAATTATGAGTCTAGAAATAAAAGTTCCGCCAGTAGGGGAATCAATTACCGAAGTTGTTTTATCACGCTGGGTAAAAAATGATGGTGAAGCAGTGGAGATGGATGAAGTAATAGCCGAATTAGAATCTGATAAAGCAACTTTTGAGTTAACTGCTGAGCAAGCCGGAACTTTGAAAATAGTAGCGGCTGAAGGTGATACTTTAGCCATAGGTGCTGTAGTTTGTAGTATTGAAGATGGCGGTGCTGCGCCTAAAGCAGCAGCGCCTGCAGAAGAAAAAGCTGCTGTTGCCGAAGATAAACAAGCTGCCCCGGTAGCGGAAAAATCTGGTGAGAGCTATGCCACAGGTACGCCTTCTCCTGCAGCAGGAAAAATCCTTGCAGAAAAAGGTGTTGATGCCGGTGCTGTAAAAGGCTCTGGTGTGGATGGCAGAATTACTAAAGAAGATGCATTAAAGGCAGAGAAACCAGCAGCAGCTGCTCCCGCAAAAGCATCTGCCCCTGTGGCATCAGCTCCTGCTCCGGTTGCCGGATCAAGAAATGAACGCAGGGAAAAAATGTCTCCATTACGCAAAACAGTTGCTAAACGTTTGGTAGCGGTTAAAAATGAAACAGCCATGTTAACTACGTTTAATGAAGTTAATATGAAGCCGATCATGGACCTGCGTGGAAAATATAAAGACCAGTTTAAAGAAAAACATGGCGTAGGTCTTGGTTTCATGAGCTTCTTTACTAAAGCGGTGTGTGAGGCAATGAAAGACTTCCCGTCTGTAAATGCGAGGATTGATGGTGATGCGATTATTTTCAATGATTTTGTTGACATCTCTATCGCTGTTTCTGCTCCGAAAGGATTGGTTGTGCCGATCATCAGGAATGCAGAAAGCATGAGCCTTGCTCAGATTGAAAAATCAGTAATTGAACTGGCTACTAAAGCGCGCGACAGTAAGTTGACTATCGAAGAGATGACAGGCGGAACATTCACAATCACTAACGGTGGTGTGTTTGGTTCAATGATGTCTACTCCGATTATCAATGCACCACAGTCCGCGATTTTAGGCATGCACAATATCATTGAGCGCCCTATCGCTGAAAAAGGTGAGGTAGTTGTGCGTCCGATGATGTATCTTGCTTTGTCTTATGATCACCGTATCATTGACGGAAGAGAGTCTGTAGGCTTCCTTGTGAGGGTAAAACAGTTATTAGAAGATCCTGCACGTTTGTTGTTAGGTATATAAAATTCTATTATATAAGAAAAGCCTGCCTTTTAATTGGCAGGCTTTTTTGTTTAACGAAAAATTAACTCAATTGTCCGCCATCTTCTGGTCATAAATCAAGAGATAAATATATTTTATTCTTAATTGAGTACTTTTGCTTTGTGAAAAAAAGCTACTTACTATTATTATTACTTGTTTTAAGTTACACCATTCAGGCACAAGAACATACGAATACATCTGACGGAACGGTTACAATCGGAAAAAGTCTGTTTTCCAATGAAATTAAAAGGAACTTCTCCAGAAAAGGAGACTTTTACGTACACTGGGGATATAATCATTCCTGGTATGGGAAAAGTGACATCAGGTTCCAGGGTCCTAATTATGATTTTACTTTAAAAGACGTTGTTGCGCATGACAGGCAGTCTAAACTGAGCTGGGATTACCTGAACCCGGGATTAATCAGTGTGCCGCAATATAATTTACGTGTAGGTTACTTTATAAAAGATAATTACAGTATCTCTGTAGGTTGGGACCATATGAAGTATGTGATGGATATTCCGCAGACGGTTGCGATAACGGGAAGTATTGGTGAAGAAATCTCCGGTCCTGCGGTACCGACAGGTGTGTACGCAGGAACGTATAACGGGGAAATGATTACTGTTACACCACAAATGCTGACCTATGAGCATACTGACGGGTTCAATTACGCAAATATTGAAATTGAACGTTATGATGATATCTGGGTTGCCCCTTCAAGAGAGACTTCCTTAACTTTGGAAACAGGTATAGGTTTGGGCATGATGGTTCCGAGATCTGATGTGCATTTATTTGAGCAGGGCAGGAATAATCACTGGAATGTTTCAGGATATGGTTTTTCCGCTAAAATGGGTTTGAAATTCTATATTTCCAAAGGATTATATCTGCAGAACACAACAAAGGTTGGTGCGACAAATTTAAAAAATGTACATACTACCGGAAGGGATAAAATTGATAAAGCAAGTCAGAAGATCAATTATGTACAAAACTTTTTTGCGGTAGGATACCAGTTCTAAACGCTTATATTTTTTTGTTTAACCGCTGGTAAATCTGTAAAGAAGACTCATAAAAAAAGGTGATGCCGTATATTTTACAGCATCACCTTTTTTATCGGGAATATCCCGGTTTTATTCTGTACACCTTGTATCGGGTGTTTATAATTTTCTTACCCTGCCAGATCCGATAGTTGTTTTGCTGATTTTCGCATTACCAGTATAAAAGACATTTCCCGATCCACTGATTACGGCCTCGATCCGCTCACTGGCAGCGATGTAAACATCAGCTGATCCGCTGATCTGTACAGAAAGATCATTTACTGAAAACCCTTTCCCGTTAAACTGACCGGAGCCGCTTAAAGTAAGGTTGGTATCATTTGCTTTTCCATTCAGGTTCAGGTTACCGGAACCGCTGAGTACACCAGTAAAGGTTTTTACATTCGCTATCGCTTTGATGCTTCCTGAACCACTTAAAGTAGCCACCAGATCCGCTGAGTTGATCCCATTGATTACTTCCATACTTCCAGATCCGCTCATGGTTAATGAGCTTACTTTTTTTGCTGTAATGAATGCAGTTACGTTTGGACGTTTATATTTTCTTGACCAGTCGCTCCATTTGGTTTTTGGTTTGATCGTCAGCACACCGTCGATCACAACAGTGTTCAGTTCTGCGATGGCATCTGCATCTCCCTCCAGGCGGATTGATTCTTTATTGCCCATCGTGACTTTGACATTCAGAGAACCACCTGCGGCAATTCCTTTAAAACTGCCGATTATTCTTTCTTCCTGCTGTCTGCTTCTGCTGATAGTAATTTCGTTAAAGGCGACAGCGCTATAGTTTATTGTTAATAAAGCCAGTAAAATCAGGATGTTTAATTTTTTCATGTCAGGAGTTTATTTAGTGGAGAACTGTCGCGGTATATAACTGTGCATTTATTGCCCGGTTAGCTGCAATGCACAGGTCTGCAGGACAGCTGTTGTTATAAGACACGATTAATTCCGGTTTGTTGCATGCGTTATTTAATTTATTCTTTTTTTATGGTGATATAGAAATTCGGATCAGCTTTGAAGCTTGCTTCGTCGATACCGGTTACCCGCATCGTTTTCCATTTGCCCGTTGGATAGATTAAAGTAAAGTCGCCCGGTTTTAAACTCACTTTTACCGGCATATCAAACCCTTCAACTACATTGCTCCATTTATAACTCAGTTTACCATCAGTAATGTGGTAGCTGAACACAGGTACTTTGATCGTCCTCAGGTACTGGTCGAACACTTTACCCAGTTTCAATCCGCTTTGCTTGCTGATGTAATTCTCAATCTGTGCGCTCGTAACCGTCTGGTGATAGAAAGTTTTGTTGAGTCCTCTCAGAATCTGTCTGAATTTCTCATCGTTATCAATCAGCTGGCGGATAGTGTGGATCATATTTGCGCCTTTGGGATACATATCGCCGGAGCCCTCTTTATTTACTCCATACGCACCTATTACCGGTACATCATTGGCAATACCGCCCCGGATGCCGACAACATATTCCGTTGAGGCTGTCTTTCCGAACGCTGATTCCAGGAAAAGTGATTCGGAGTAGTTTGTAAAGCTTTCATGGATCCACATATCCGCAATATCTTTTGCGGTGATGTTGTTTCCAAACCATTCGTGTCCGCTTTCATGCACGGTTATGAAATCGAACTTCAGTCCCCATCCTGTCTTGGAAAGATCGCGGCCTAAATAACCCATTTTAAATTGATTTCCATATGCCACCGCACTTTGGTGTTCCATTCCCAGGTGAGGGGCTTGTACGAGTTTATAACCGTCTTTATAAAAAGGGTACGGACCAAACCAATGTTCAAATGACTTCAGCATTGGTTTCACGTCTGCGTCCCAGTGAGGCCTGGCTTTTACGCTATCTTCTTTGAGTGACCAGTAATCGATGCTAAGGTCTCCGTTTTCACCTTTAAAGGTATCTGTCCAGTGCGCATAGTTTCCGATATAAAAGGTAACGCTATAGTTGTTTATAGGATTGCTTACAAACCAGTTGTATTGCTGGTAACCATCAGGTTGCGCAACAACACTTTTGAGGCGGCCGTTAGAGATTTCTTTCAGACCTTCAGGGATGCTGATGCTGATCAGCACGCTGTCTACTTCATCACTCTGGTGATCTTTGGTTGGCCACCATGAGCTGGCACCAAATCCCTGGCAGGCTACGGAAACCCATGGATCTCCCGCTTTGTCTTTACTGAATATAAAACCACCGTCCCATGGCGGTCTTCTTGCGATAACAGGGTTGCCGGAATAAAATACCTGGAACTTATCTTTAGTTCCTTTTCTGATCATTTTAGGGAAAGTAACATATACTGCATTAAACTCTCTTTTAAAAGGGAGATCCTGGCCGTTGTACATAACTTTGTCTACACTGAGGTTGCTGAAAAGGTCGAACTGTAAACGGGTGAAATCTGCGGCAGCTGTAAAATTGAACTCATTACTGCCACTGATAAATTTTTTGTCGATATCTATTTTAACATCAAGGTGGTAGTAATTAATATCATAACAGGTACGCAAAGGCGTAAGCATCCCTCTCAAGGTATCTGCACGGGTGAAAGCGGTTCTTCCATCCATGAGTTGCGCCTGAGCGCCGAAAGCAGCCAGAAGAAGGATGAGCATACTGTAAAAAAGTCTTTTCATTTGGTTGATTATGGTTTTAAAACGGTAATAGTTAAGGACGAGGTATTTGACTGATCGTGGTAAATGCGGTGTGTTGCTTTTTGAAAATCTTTATCTTCTGCATGATAAATGTCCATAAACTGCTGAGGATTCCTATCTACCAGCGGGAACCATGAATTTTGCACCTGGATCATCATCCTGTGGCCTTTTTTGAAAGTATGCGCAACATCCGGCAGAGTATATTTTACTTTGGTAACCTGGCCCGGAACAAATGGCTCCGGCTTCTCAAAGCTATTACGGAATTTACCACGCATTACCTCTCCCCGGACAAGCATTTCGTAACCTCCCATGATAATGCCTTTCGGATTTACAACCGGTGGCGCAGTGTCTTCTGGGTAAACATCAATTAGTTTTACGACATAATCCGCATCTGTACCACTAGTGGATACAGCTAGATCGGCCAGCAACGGACCTGTTAAAGTGATGTCTTCCGTCAGTGCGTCAGTCTGATAAACTTTAACGTCCGGTCTTCTTGCGGCAAAGCGCTGATCATCGATCATATATTCTCTTGTTCTTCTTTCTTGCACACCATCCTGATAAGGCACCGGATTACCTGGGTCACTTACATATTCATCAAAATTAGCTGATGTTGTTTGCGGAGCGCTAAAGCTTAGTTTACCATCGGCTTGTAAGTAAAGTTTTCGGTTTTCTGTCTCTTTAGGTGGCCATACGGCAAATTTTTTCCACTCGTTGCTACCAGTGATAAAAATAGTAGCTTCTGCGGGGAGTTCATTTTTTGCGTCTTTAAGGTAATGCATAAAAAAAGGAAATTCCACATGCTGTCCGTACCATGTACTTGTGGGCTGACCGAATTCAATATCGCCAAAACTTGCACCCGTACCTCTTGCCCAGCCACCATGGAACCAGGGGCCCATTACCAGGCTGTTACTGGTTTTTGTGTTTTGTTTTTCAATTGCCTGGTAAGTATTTAAAGCACCATAGGCATCTTCCGCATCGAAGAAACCACCGACAACCAATACTGCTGGTTTAATATTCTTTAAATGGGGACGAATATTCATGTCTTTCCAGAACTGATCATAAGTTCCGTGCTCCATCAGATCATTCCAGAATTTAATGGTATCACCAAAGTATTTCTGTTTTACATTTTTTAACGCACCTATGCTTAAGTAAAATCTGTAATTATCCTTAATTGAGTATTTAAAGGGTTTAGGCCCTTTATCCGGTGTAATCGGAACTGGTCTTGGAACGCCAAAGGAAGAATAAAATGCAAAGGCATCTGATAGCATAAAGGCGCCATTATGATGGAAATCGTCTCCCATAAACCAATCGGTAACCGGTGCCTGCGGAGAAACTGCTTTTAATCCACTATGCGCACCTGGTAATGCTGCTGCAGAATAAAAACCTGGATAGGAAATACCATAAATACCTGCCTTACCATTATTGTTCGGAACATTCTTAATCAGCCAGTCGATCGTATCATAAGTATCAGAGCTTTCATCAATATCGTTTTTTGTTTTTTTCTGATCAATATGGGGGCGTACATCAACGAACTGTCCTTCGCTCATCCATCTTCCTCTAACATCCTGATACACAAAAATGAATCCTTCTTTCAGAAATAGGGGAGAAGGGCCCAGCATAGTTTTATATTTAGTTTCTCCGTAAGGGGCGACCGTGTATGGAGTACGGTTAATCATAAAAGGGTATTTTTGATCCTTACTCTTAGGGATATAGATTGCCGTGAAAAGTTTAACGCCATCACGCATGGGAATTTGTCTTTCAATTTTAGTATAGTTATCACGGACGTAAGCAGAATCTGTCATCTGCGCATGGGAGGAATAGCCTGCAAAAATAAACAGGATCAACACCCCCAGCTTTTTAAGGGAAGAAATCATATAAATCAGTTTAGATTCTCTAAATATAACGGATATGTACCTTTTTTTGTCGGATGAGACCGGTGATAATGTAAAAATGTTACTTTCGTAACTGTTTTGGGCGTAATCGTAAGCTAATGATTGTACCTTTATCCGATAAAAGCACAGCAAGTATGGCAGAGAAAAAATCCGTATCATCTCTTATCGCATCTTTATTTACGCCGAGACTAATAGCGTTTATTAAATTTGGGATTACCGGGGTATCGGGGCTGACTATAGATTTTGCGCTGACCTGGTTTTTTAAGGATGAACTGCATTTCAATAAGTTCATCGCCAACGGCATCGGTTTCACTGCTGCAGTAATCAGCAATTATGTGATTCACCGTAACTGGACTTTTAAACATAATAAATCTAAGGCAGGACCACAGTTCGCGGTCTTTTTTACCGTTTCTCTGATCGGCCTACTTTTAAATTCCGCAATTATTTTTTTACTCGACAACATGATGCTGGTGAATTTTTACATCAGTAAGGCCGTCGCTATATTTATTGTCTTTTTCTGGAATTTCAGTGCCAACTATTTCTTTGTTTTTAAAGCCAAAGACAGCGCACGTCAAATATAATTATTATGCAGAACGAGCTTTCTGAACAAAAAACAAAATGGCTGTATCTTTTTATCGTACTGGCCGCACTGATTAATTTCAGTGGTTTATTTGTTACCATCATGGCACCGGACGGTGCGCTGTATGCGTCGATTGCCAGGCATATGGTACAGTCTGATAATTATTCAGACCTGTTTGCTCAGGGAAAAGACTGGCTGGATAAGCCCCATTTTCCATTTTGGATAACTGCTGTTTTTTTTAAGGTATTTGGTATTACCACCTGGGCTTATAAATTACCGGGGGTGTTGTTTGTGCTGTTAGCTGCTTTTTATACTTACAGGCTTGCAAAAGAGCTGTATAACAAGGAGACAGGGCTTTGGGCAGCATTGATTTTGCTTACCTCCCAGCATATTATTATCTGTACGATGGATGTTCGTGCAGAGCCTTATTTAACAGGGTTAATTATAGCCGCTGTATATCATTTCCGGCGTTCTATGGAGAACAAATGGGTGCTGCATTTGATATTCGCCTGTTTATTTGCCGCCTGCGCAGTAATGACTAAAGGTATTTTCGCCCTGATCCCTGTAGGAGGCGCCGTGGCGGGCGAACTGCTGATCAAGAAGAACTGGAACATGGTTTTCAACTTCAGGTGGGTACTTGCACTGATCCTGATCCTGCTGTTTATTACACCAGAGATTTATTCCCTTTATACCCAGTTTGATCTCCATCCCGAAAAAGTTGTCTTCGGTAACCAGAACGTATCAGGAATTAAATTTTTTTTCTGGGACAGTCAGTTCGGCCGTTTCTTTAATACCGGACCTATCAAAAAATCGGGAGGAGACCCCAGCTTCTTCTTTCATACAATTCTTTGGGCATACCTTCCCTGGAGTTTACTGTTATATGCGGCGGTATTCCGGTTCTTCCGTAAAAACTTTAAACACGCCGCGCAAGCCGAATGGTATTGTATCTGTGGTTCATTATTGACCTTATTTGTATTTTCAGTATCCAGGTTTCAACTGCCGTTTTATATTGTAATTGTATTTCCTTTCTTCTCAATTTTATGTGCCGGGTGGTTATGTACATTTAAAGCTGAGAGTACTGTTAAAGCAGTTCGGATCACTCAAATTATAGTGATTTCCGTGATGGTACTGGCGATCCTGCTGCTGCAATACTTTTTCCGGCCCGCAAATCTTAATGTTTTTATCATTTTCCTGTTATTGCTATCCATAGGGTTATTTATTATGGTCAGCACAAACAACAACTTCGGAAGGTTTAAAATTCTTTTTCAAACCTGTGCGGTAGTATTTTTTGTTAATCTTTATTTTAATCTGTCCTATTATCCCCGTTTATTAAAATACCAGGGTGATAGTGAAGCTGCCTTCTGGATTAATGCCCACAACCCGGACCAGCTGCCGGTTGTGCAAACCCGGATCGGCTTTGGTTTTGCGTTGGATCTTTATACCAAAGCACCAGTTTTTTACTCCTGGCCCGGTGAGCTTTCGCTGCTTCCGAAAAAGCCCTATTTGCTGTATGCGGATACAGATCTGGTGAACCAGTTTATCAGTCAGGGTTTAAAAGTGAAAAGGCTTCAAACCTTTGATACTTACCGGATCAGCAGGCTGAAAGGCAAGTTTTTAAACCAAACTACCCGTCATGAAACATTAGCTAAGACGGAAGTGGTGCTGGTGAATTAAAAGTTTATCAATAAACACTTAAAGGGATGCCTTATTTCTTTAGCGGTTTATTAACTTTGCACCACAAAAATTTATCATTATGCAATACGACGTCGTTATTATTGGTTCTGGTCCTGGTGGTTATGTTGGCGCAATAAGATGTGCACAATTAGGCTTAAAAACAGCTGTTATCGAAAAATATAAAACTTTTGGCGGTACCTGCTTAAACGTAGGATGTATCCCATCAAAAGCACTGTTAGATTCATCAGAGCATTTTCATAATGCATCTCACACGTTTACTACCCATGGAATTGAATTAAAAGACCTGAATGTAAACATGCCGCAGATGATCGCCCGTAAAGACGATGTGGTAGCGCAAAATACCGCTGGTATCACATATCTTTTCAAAAAAAATAAAATTGACAGTTTTGAAGGTGTAGGTTCATTTGTAGATAAAAACACTATCTCTGTTACTAAAGCAGATGGCACCACGGAAACGGTTACCGCAAAAAATGTAATTATTGCTACAGGTTCTAAACCTACAGCATTGCCTTTCCTGCCAATTGATAAAAAGAGGATCATCACTTCTACAGAAGCCTTAAATATTAAAGAAGTGCCTAAAACCATGGTCGTTATTGGTGGAGGTGTTATCGGACTGGAATTAGGTTCTGTTTACGCACGTTTAGGTACTAAAGTTTCTGTAATTGAATTCCTGCCTTCGATCATTGCTACAATGGACGCAGGATTAGGTAAAGAATTACAGCGTGTACTGAAAAAGTCCCTGGGTATGGAGTTCTTTATGGGCCATAAAGTGACAGGCGCAGTAAATTCGGGAGAATCAGTTACGGTAAGTGCACAAAATGCAAAAGGTGAAGATGTATCTTTTGATGCAGACTACTGTGTTGTTGCGGTTGGACGTACAGCTTATACTGCGGGATTAGGATTGGAAAACATCGGTATTAAAACTGAAGAACGCGGTAACAAAATACCGGTAAACGCACACCTGGAAACAAGTGTGCCGGGCGTTTACGCAATCGGTGATGTGATTACCGGTGCGATGCTTGCGCATAAGGCGGAAGATGAAGGTGTTTATGTAGCTGAAACTATTGCCGGACAAAAACCACATATCAACTATAACCTGATCCCTGGTGTAGTTTATACCTGGCCGGAAGTTGCTTCTGTAGGTTATACTGAAGAGCAGTTAAAAGCAAACGGAACTAAATATAAAGCAGGTTCTTTCCCATTCAAAGCAAGTGGACGTGCTAAAGCGAGTATGGATACTGATGGTTTTGTGAAAGTGCTTGCGGATGAGGCTACAGATGAAATTTTAGGTGTACATATGATTGGCCCACGTGCTGCGGATATGATCGCGGAAGCTGTGGTTGCTATGGAATACCGTGCGTCTGCCGAAGATATTTCAAGAATTTCACATGCTCACCCTACTTATACTGAGGCTACCAGAGAAGCTGCATTAGCTGCTACAGGTAACAGGGCGATCCATATTTAATTTTCAAATAAGATTATAATTTAAAACCTGCAGCTAGTCTGCGGGTTTTTTTGTGCCTGTTGGCGGGTAGGCTTTAAGAA
>Ga0247805_1000848_pt1 | contig 15324 bp, 14 predicted proteins | sample UWRJL044104R1_FD_180930 | JGI IMG/M metagenome (GOLD analysis project Ga0247805, IMG submission 180930) | Plant litter microbial communities from Arlington Agricultural Research Station in Wisconsin, United States - UWRJ-L044-104R-1 | ecosystem: Environmental > Terrestrial > Plant litter >... | reverse complement strand
CGGTGGCGCCGACGGTCCAGTCGACTCCCGGGCGGGTGAGCCCCGAGAACTCCTGGATGGTCTTGGTGATCCGCACCGTGGATGCCGGACGGGGAGAGTTGAAGAAGGTGCAGTTGACGGAGACGCTGAGCCTGTTCGGCATGGTGACCGTGCCGGTCGCGCTGGACCCCGTGCTCAGCCGCACGCCGTCGGCCCAGCACTCGTAGATGCTCGTGTAGGCGTTGATCGGAGACGATGATCCCGACGCCATCGCCTCGGATATCGTCACCGAGCTGCCGATCGGCGTGGGGAACGGGCCGATCTGCGCGAGCTGCCGACCGAGGGCGGTACCGGTGGTCGTCGCCGTGGCGAAGGCCGTCAACGGCGTGCCGGCGGACGCCGTGAGCTGGAATTGGTCGGCGGCGGCCACGCGACCCACGATGTTCTTCTGCAGGGTGACCGTCGCCGGGGAGGAGCATCCGGCCAGGTCGACGGAGTCGACGGCGACGCGCTGCGTACCGCTCACACGCGACCACGTTGTCGCATCGAACTCGTATGCCGACCCGGCATTGGCCAGGTACACGGTGCCGCGCGGTGAGAAGGCGATTCCATTGACGTTCGCGAAAGCGGCATCCGTTGCTGTCAACGGTCTCGTCAGGGAGGTGTTCACCGCCAGCGTGCCGCCCGATGCCGCCGCCAGCGTCTCGGCCGTGACCGTGTAGATCGCCGCACCACTGACGTTGTTCACGCTTCCGGCACCGACCACGTACAGGTTGCCGCGGGCGTCGAAGGCCATGTCGCCGTTGCCGTTGGGCGCCGTTCCGGTGGGGAACGCCCCGACGAAGGCGAACCGCGTGGCGACCGGGTTCGACTCGGAGAAGCTCCAGATGTAGAACTGCGAGTTGACGAAGGTGCCGAAGAGATAGCGGCCGCCCGCGAGGTCGACCGCGCCCGCGACGAGGCTGCCCGTGACCGCCGCGCCGTTCGCGACGGTCGCGTACGCGCTGTTCGGAAGGGTCTGGAAGCCGGCACCGGGAGTCCACTTGAGTATGGAATTCACATCCGTCGCATCGCTGGATCGGTCGAGTGCGTAGGCGACCGTTCCTCCGGCGCCGACTCCGAGAGCGTTCGCCGCCGCAGCTCCCGTCCACGTTCCGATCTGGGACAGCGATCCCGAGACGATGTCGCCCTGCTGCAGGGCCCCGGCGGCCGTGATCGAGTAGAAGTGGTTCGTGTCGCAGAACAGACGCGGCGTCTGCACCGAGTTGGTGAAGGTGCAGACGACCTCGGCTCCGACCTCGTTCGGGATCGTGATCGCGCCGGAGGCCCCCGCCCCCGAGGCGATCGCCGTGCCCCCTCTGAAGCACTCGTAGCCGTTGGAGTAGCCGAGGCCGGCGCCGGATGTCTGCGACTCGTGGATCGTGTAGGTCGACCCCGGCTGGACGACGAAGCGTCCGATCTGTGCAGGCTGCAGCCCCGTGGCGGTACCGGTCGTCGTCGCGCTGGCGAGGACGGTCGTCCCCGCGCGCAGCGAGAGGGTGAACTGGTCGGTCGGGGCGGTGCGTGCCGGGAGATTCTTGCGCACCGTGATCGTGGTCGCCGCGGCGGCGGTGAAACTCGCGGGCGACGAGACGACGAGTCCCGAGGCGGTGACGGTTCCGCTGCTGTAGGTGCCTGCGGCGGCTGCCACCACGTCGACCGCGATCGTGCACGACGTCGCGCCCGCGGCGAGGTCTCCCCCGGTCGCGGCGAGCGTCGACGAGCCGGCCGTCGCTGTGACCGAGAAGGCGGTGCCCGCCGCGTTGACGCACGACCCGGACACTGCCGGCGCCGGTGCCAGCACGAGACCCGCGGGCAGCGCCGTCGAGAAGCCCCAGTCGGTCTTCGCGATCAGGTCGCTCGAGTTGGTGACCGTGTAGGTGAGCGTCGTCGGCACGGTGGCCGTGGCCGTCGCCGACTCGAACGCCATGTCGAGCGCGGGGCTCACGTCCATCACCCGGATGTTGTCGACGCCGAAGGCGCTGCCCGTTCCGGTCACACTGTTGACGAGCTGCACCTGCGCCGCTGCGATCTGCGCGGGCGAGAGCAGTGCGGCGTCCGTGCCGTTGTAGCTCGCGGCGCGCACGGAGGCCGACAGGGCGGGGTCCAGAAGTCCCGTCGTCGCCAGGGGCGGCGACGCGTAGTAGACCGCCCCCGTGCTCGCACACGGCACGACCGGAGATGAGAATCCGGTCAGGAGGGTCGTGGCGCCCGAGACCAGGTTGAGCGAGAGCGAGGCGTTGTTCGTTCCGCACTGCGCGCCGACAGCGTTCATCCGGAGTGCGTAGAACCGAGCCGTCGGCGCGGACACACCGATCCCGGCAGCGGACTGCAGCACCGTCGTTCCGTTCGTGACAGCGGCGTAGGGATTGGCGGTCAGCGCGTGATTGACCTGGGTGCTGGACGTGGAGCCGTTGGCCGGCGCGGAGGCCGAGGTCGACCCGGCCACCCCTGTTGCGACCTGGCCCAGCACGTCCGCCATGCGTCGGGTCTCGCGAGCGGCCGTGGAGCTGCGGATGACCTGCGACGGGCAGAACGCCGAGGTCGGGTACGGGGCGAGGTAGTTGGTGAGCACACCCGTGCAGTTGGTGCCGATCGACCAGCCGGGCGAGGAGGTGAAGCGGCCGTTCGCGTAGGCGGGCAGCGCGCTCGACGAGTTGTTCAGCGACTGCTCGAAGGTCTCGTTCCACACATCGCGGGGAGCCTCGGGCACCCCCGCGGCGAGAATGCCGATCTCGCGGGCCGCGCTCGGCGCGGACTGGTTTCCGGACACCGCGGGTAGCGGACTCGCTCCGGATGCAGCGGGTCCTATGCCCCACGCGCTGACCGCGAGCGAGGCGATCACCGCGACGACGACGGTTCTGAATCCGCGTCTCACGGGTCCGCGTTCGGGCCGCGGGGAGTAGAGCTGGTTGATCAAGAGCGTTCACTTCATGGTTCAAGAACGCGTGTCAGACGTCCGCAAATCGGGCAGCACAAAGGTCACCCCGACAACGGAATCCCCCGACTCCGAAGAGTCTTTTGCGCCCCAGAAGCGCTTTGTGAAAACGAAAGTAGAGCAAATATTCTGTCTAATCAAGACAAGTGTCGATTTTTTATGAAGTATTTTCGTTACTATTCGTAACAATAACTCATCCAATGATGAGCCACCGCGGAGCCCGGCTCCCTCCCCGCGGAGGGAGCCGGACAGTCACCTCCCGGGGTAGACGATGGCCTTCAACTGGCCGGGCTCACGGCCGATGGTGAGCGCGCGTTCGGCGTCTGCGAGACCGAATCGCGCGGTGACGAGCGCGTCGAGATCGACGCGACCGCTGGCCACCAGCTCGATCGCGAGCGGCCACGTGTTGGCGTAGCGGAACACGCCGCTGACCCAGATCTCCCGATTCTGAATGAAGGAGACCGGCAACTCGAGGTCGTCGTTGCCGAGCCCGACGAGGATGACCCGCCCGGCCGGCCGCACGGCGGTGATTCCGGATCGCACGGCCTGTGCGACGCCGGTCGCGTCGATGAAGGCATTCACGTCGAGCCCGGCAACCGGTTCCGACGCCGGGTCGATCACTCGGGTGGCGCCGTGGCGCAGAGCGAACTCGCGCCGCGCCTCGTCGATGTCGGTGACGATGATCTCGCTGGCGCCGAAGGCTCGGGCCGTCTGCGCGACGATGATCCCGATCGGTCCGGCCCCGGCAACGAGCACCCGTGAGCCGACGCCGACCTCGGCGCGCTGGCAGGCCCAGATTCCGACCGAGAGCGGCTCCATCAATGCCGCGGCCTCGTCGGATACCGAATCCGGGATGTCGTAGGCGAAGTCGGACTGGATGGCGACGAACTCCGAGAACGCCCCGTCGATCGGCGGGGTCGCGAAGAACTCCATTCGCGGGCACAGGTTGTACCGGCCCGCCCTGCACTCTTCGCAGGCCCGGCACGGTCGCTGCGGCTCGATCGCCACCCGCCGTCCGACCCGGGCCGGATCGACCTCCCATCCCACCTCCTCGATCCGCCCGGACAGCTCGTGGCCGAGCACGAGCGGACTCTCGACGACGTAGGGCCCTATCCGTCCGTGCTCGTAGTAGTGCACGTCGCTCCCGCACACCCCGACGGCGCTGACGCGCACCAGAACCTGGTCCGGTTCGAGTCTCGGCACGGTGACCGGTCGGATGGAGATCGTGTGCGGCGCGCTGAGCACCGCGGCGTCCATGATGGTCATGATTGAGTCGCCTCCCTGTTCGATTCGGCCGGATCGGCCGCGTCGCCGACCAGCTTCTGGAGTGTCGCCCGCGCGCCCGCGGAGTGCAGCTCGGCCAGCGTCTCCGCGTACGGCGTGGTGAACCGGGAGTCGTCGACGAGGTCGCCGAAGAGGGAGCGGTTCTCCACAAAGGCGAGCGGATGCGCGCGCTGGGTCTGCGCGATGCCCACCAGTTGGTCGCGCAACGGGTCGACGACGGTTATCGGCTCGCCCTGCTCGTCCACCGCCTCCGCGTACCGTGCCCAGCTCGCCACGATGGCCGCCGAGATCGTGACGTCGCCTTCGACGGCGAGCCGCTCGCGCACCACGGGCAGCAGCCACTTCGGGATGCGGTCGGAGGACTCCGCGCAGAGGCGCGCGAGCGTGTCGCGCACCTCCGGGTTGGAGAAGCGGTCGATGAGGGTGCGCTTGTACGCGTCGAGGTCGATTCCGGGAACGGGGTGCAGCGTCGGCGTCGCCTCCTGGTCCATGTACCGCCGCAGGAGCGCGGTGATCAGCGGGTCGGCGACGGCCTCGTGGGCGTAGCGGTAGCCGGCGAGGTACCCGAAGTAGCACATGCCCTGGTGGCTCGCGTTGAGCAGACGCAACTTCATCAATTCGTAGGGCTCCACGTCTGACACCAGCTGCGCATCCGCTTTCTCGAAGGGCGGCCGTCCCTCGGGGAAGTCGTCTTCGATCACCCATTGGAAGAAGGGTTCGCACACGACCGGCCATTCGTCGCGCAGACCCGTGAGCCTCTCGGCTTCCGCGATGTCGTCGGCCGACGTCACCGGCGTGATCCGGTCGACCATCGAGTTCGGGAACCGCACGTTCTCGCGGATCCACCCGCCGAGTTCGGGGTCTTTGAGATCCGCGAACGCGGTGAACATGCGGGCGGCCATGTCGCCGTTGCCCTGGATGTTGTCGCACGACATCACCGTGACCGGCGGCACCCCGCGGTCGCGGCGTCGCCGGAGCGCCTCGGTCACCAGTCCGAACACGGTCGAGGGCGTCGCGCCGTCGGCGAGGTCGGCGGCGACCCGCGGCTGCGAGGCGTCGAACTCCCCCGTCACGCGGTCGAAGTTGTAGCCGCCCTCGGTGATCGTCAGGGAAACGATCCTCACATCGGGATGCGCCATCTTCTCGATCACGGCCTCGGGGTCGTCCGGAGCGAAGAGGAAGTCGACGATGCTGCCGATGATCCTCGGCTCGCGTGTGCCGTCGGCGTGCTTGACGGTCAGCGTGTACAGGCCGTCCTGTGCGCTCAGCACCTCCTGCATCCGCCGGTCGCCCTCGAGAAGGCCGATCCCGCAGACCGCCCAGTCGGAGGCGAGTCCCCGGCTCATCAGCGAGTCCAGGGTCATCGCCATGTGGGCGCGGTGGAATCCGCCCACCCCGACGTGCACGATGCCCACCCGGAGAGTGCCGCGGTCGTACTCCGGCCGCGCCACACCCGGCAGCAGCCGGTCGAGTGTCCCGTCACCGAGGCGCGGTGCCGTGGTGGTGGATTCGGCGGTCACTTGACGGCTCCCATCGCGAGTCCGCGAACGAGCTGCTTCTGGGCCAGCCAGCCGGCGGCGACGACGGGCAGCACGGCGATCACCGAGGCGGCCGACAGTACCGCGAGGAACTGGCCGCGACCGTCGACGAAGCTCGCCAAGAACGGCGGCACGGTGCGTGCGGTGTCGGTGGTGAGGATGGTGGCCAGGAAGTACTCGTTCCACGAGAAGATGAAGCAGATGAGGGCCACGGCCGCGACTCCCGGCATAACGATGGGCATCACCACCCGGATGAGCTCCGTGCGGAGGTTGGCGCCGTCGATCTGCGCCGCCTCGATGATCTCCAGGGGCACCTCGGTGAAGAACGATCTCATCATCCAGATGGCGATGGGCAGGTTGATCGCCACATAGAGCCAGCTGATGGCGGTGATGTTGTCGAGCAGCCCCAACGCCAGCAGGATGAAGTAGACCGGGATGATGGATGCCGCGACCGGCAGGAACCGCGTCGAGATGAAGAAGAACAGCACGTCGGTGACCTTCTTGATCGGCCGCACGCTCAGCCCGTAGGCGCACGGGATGGCGAGCAGAAGCACGATGACCGTCGACGTGACGCTCGCTGTCAGCGAGTTGGTCAGGTAGGCGCCCATCCCCCGATCGAAGACCGCCGCGTAGTTGTCGAAACTCAGGGGCGTGAACAGTGTGGGCGGGATGGATGCTGCGGCGTTCTCCGACTTGAAGCTCGTGAACACCATCCAGCCGATCGGGAAGAAGAAGAACAGCACGATGACCCAGGTGACGGCGGTCAGCAGACCGCCTCTGACTTTGCGCATCAGCGCACCTTCCCTTCGACGAAGACCTTGAACAGGCTGCGCAGCGCGATGCTGGCGACGGCCAGGGTGATGATGACGGTGATCACGCCGAAGGCGGCGGCCTGACCGATGTCGAGGCCGATGAAGGCGCGTTCGTAGAGCAGGTACGGAAGGGTCTTGGTGCCTCCGGTGCCCTTGGTCATGATGGCGATGGGATCGAAGAGCTGGAGCAGCATGATCCCGCCCAGCAGTACCGCGATCTCGATGTACTGGCGCAGGTGCGGCAGCGTCATGTGCTGGAAGGTGCGGATCTTCCCCGCACCATCGACCGATGCCGCCTCGAGCACCTCCCTGCTCTGGCTCTGCAGCCCGGCGAGCAGAATCAGCATCATGAACGGTGTGAACTGCCAGGTCATGACGACGATGATCGTCACCGGGGGCAGGTCGGTGTTCCAGGCCACCGACGGGAGTCCGACCGCGTTCAGGGCGACGTTCACCATCCCGTTGTTGACGTCGAGCATCAGGAATTTCCAGATGAGCGAGGCCGCGGCGGGCATCACGAGGAACGGGGTGATCATCAGGGTACGGGCGATCCCCTGCCCGAGGAACTTGCGGTCGAGCAGGAGCGCGAACCCGAGTCCGATCCCCAGGGACAGCACCACCGACGAACCGGTGATGAGAACGGTCGCCCAGAGCGACGACAGGAAGTCGCCGTTCGCGAAGACGGTCAGATAGTTGTCGAATCCAGCGAATCCGGTGTCCTCGGGGCGCAATTGGTTCCACGTCGTGAACGACACGACGATCGTGACGATGAACGGTATCTGGGTGAGGACGAGCGAGACGATCAGAGCGGGCAGAACGAGCGCGCGTGCCTGCCGGGCCTTCCGTCTATCCGTGGGCGCGATCTTCGGAGGAAGTTGTGGTTCTTCGACGCCGACATCGGCGACGATCGATGCTGTAGACATATCGGGCTCCTTTGCCTGATAGCGGTGCGGGGCAGCGGCGCGGCTGGCGGGCCGCTGCCCCTCACCTGTTGGGTGACGAGACGGCTATTTCTGCTTATCGCCGGCGGTCTGCGCGATGGGTTGACCCTGTTCGAGCGCTTCGTCGACGGTGGTGCGGCCGGCGATCGCGTCGGCGACGAGCTGGGCGACCTGGTTCCCGACGTCCTGGAACTCGGGGATGGTGACGTACTGGATACCGACCCACGGCTGCGGGTTGACGCCTGGCTGCACCGGGTCGACCGAGTTCATGACTTCGAGGGTGATCGGGGCGAACGCGGCGGCGGCCTCCTGGTACTCCGGGATCTCGTAGGTGGAGTTCCGCGCTCCCGGGGGCACTCGCGTCCAACCGAGTTCCTCACCGACGAGCTGGTGGTACTCCTTGCTCGTCGCCCACTTCACGAACGCAAGGGCCTCGTCGTAGTTCTTCGTGGTCTCGGGGATGGCGAGGTTCCACGACCAGAGCCAGCCCGATTCCTCTGTCTCAACGACTGGTGCGTGGGCGTAGCCCATCTTGCCGGCGACCTCGGAGCTCTCCGGGTCTTCGAGGATGGATGCCGCGACCGACGCGTCGTACCACATCGCCACCTTTCCGCTGCTGAGCAGGTTCAGGCACTCGGTGAAGCTGTTCGACACCGGGTCGGGCTCGCCGGACTCCTCGAGAAGGTCGACGTAGAAGTTCACGGCCTCTTTGAACTCGGGGGCGTTGACCTGGGCGTTCCAGTCCTCGTCGTACCAGGTGCCGCCGAACGTCTGCACGACAGTGGTCAGCGGCGCGAAGAGATCGCCCCAGCCCGGCTTGCCGCGCAGGCAGATGCCGGCGTGCTCAGGGGTGTCGAGTTGTTTCGCGAAGTCGGCGATCTGCTGCCAGGTGGGATTGTTCGGCATCTCGAGACCGGCCGCGTCGAACATCTCCTTGTTGTACATGGTGATGGACGATTCGCCGTAGAAGGGCACCGCGTACTGCTTGTCGTCGACCGAGATCGCCGTGCGTACGGGCTCGAGGAGGTCGTCGACGTCGTAGTCGGCATCGTCCTCGAGGTCGGGCGTGAGGTTCTTCAGCCAGCCGAGCTCGCCCCACTGCGGAACCTCGTACGCGCCTGCTGTGACGATGTCGTACTGCCCGGCCTTGGACGCGACATCGGCGGTGACGGCGGCCCGGAGGTCACCCTCCTCCATCTGCACGAAGTTGACCGTGACGCCGGGGTTCTGTTCTTCGAACGAGCCTTTCAGCTCCTCCATGTCCTTCATCTGCGGATTGCTGACTGTCGCGAGGGTGAGGGTGACGTCGCCGTCGTCTCCTCCACCACCACCTGCACCCGCGCATCCGCTCAGTACGACGGCTATGGCCGTCAGTGAGGCGCCGACCCCGACGGCACGTTTGTATCCAAGCATTCGAAACTCCTTTGTTGGGACTGCTATCTCATGGTGTGTCCGTCGGGCTTCCGACCGGACACTTCGAACTATGGAGCATCGCTGCATCCGCCGTCTTGTCCGATCGCGATCAGATTGTGGTACTTTTTTTCCGATATTCGGCTCGGCCGGCTCACAAGGGAGTGAGAGAAATGAAAATATCGACACCCGGAACGATCGCGCGCACCGTGCTCGACCGACCGGCAACCCGCGAGCTCGTGCCTCGCATCGACGGTGAGTCGTTTCGTTGGATGGAGCACGATTATCCGAGCGAGATCGCACGATGGAACTACCATCCCGAGGTCGAGATCCACTTGATCAGGCGGAGCATCGGGAGCTACATCATCGGCGACCAGATCGGCGCCTTCGGGCCGGGTCACGTCGCGATCGTCGGCTCGGGGCTGCCGCACGACTGGATGAGCGACCTCGTCGACGGGCGGGTCGTGCGCAACCGGGACGCGGTGATCCAGTTCACCCCCGACTGGATCGAGCACAGCGTGGCCGCTATGCCCGAGCTCGCCGACATCCGTCTCCTCGTTCAGGAATCCGGCCGCGGCATCATCTACACCGGCCGGACCGCCCTCGAGGCCGCGGAGCGGATCGAGATGGTCGGCGCCGCTGCGGGTCCCCTGCGCATCGCACATCTCCTGTCGCTCCTTGCGCTCCTGGTCTCCGCCCCCGACGACGACAAGGAGTTCGTGGCCAGCTCGTTGTACTCCTCGGACACCGGCGGCGAGGGCAAGGCGGCCGTGGATGCGGGTCTCGCCTACGTGCTCGAGAATCTGAACGGCCACATCCGCATGTCGGAGGCGGCGCGGCTGGCGTTCATGTCGGAGCCGTCGTTCTCGAAGTACTTCAAGAAGGCGAGCGGCATGACGTTCTCCGACCTGGTCAGGCGACTGCGCATAGCGAACGCGTGCCGCCTTCTCGACCAGACGGAGTCGACGGTCTCCACCATCAGCGACGCCGTCGGATACCGCAATCTCGCGAACTTCAACAGGCAGTTCCGAGCGGAGACCGGCGTCACCCCGAGGCAGTACCGGGACATGGACGCGTCCTCGCGTCCCAACGCGCGGTTGCGGGGGTTGAAGCTGACGTCTCCCGATTAGTCGTTGACGTCGCGCGGCAGATCAACACCGACCGGTCGGTCTCGCTCTCACACGAACAGTTCGTGGCCGAATGCTGCGAGTTGGAGGGCCCGGCAGCCGAAATACACAGCGACGATCACAACGATTCCCGCAATGGCAATCCATTTTCCGGTGAAGCCTCGCACAACGCGCAATAGGCACCACGCTGCGCTGGCGACCGGAACGGCAAATGAAACGCCAAGCATCACGTACAGGGCGAGCAAGGTGAGATCGTACCGGCAGCCGCTCATAAGCCTATGGGGCGAGTCGGGGAAGCCGGCCCGTAGCGAATCAGCGAGCATCACGCGGATACGGCAGCGCGGCTGCCATCGCACAGAGCGATGCTCGGATCGGAACGAACTAGTGAGCGTGTTCTAAACCGGATGCAGCTCCACCGAATGCTCACCGCTCATCGGACCGCCGCCAACACTGGTTGTCCAGGCGAGAAGGATGATCGCCGTCACGTCCGCACTGGGGCGCCCATCCATCAGGAGGGCGTGCGCGAGCTCGAGCCGACTCGGATCGGCGGACGCCATCGCCTCCAGCTGCGATCGAATATCTGCGTGACATTGCAACGCTTGACTCTCGTCGTCCCATTCCGTGGTCTCGATGCTGAATGCGAGCCCGCCGGCTACGAACCTCGTCTCCATGCGGTGAGTCTAGGCGGGGCCGGCTCCGAATATGGAGATAAATTATGATTGCTCAGCTAATGGGATGGGGAGGTTGTGGGATGGGGTGCGGCTCGATATCGTCAGCCTCAAGCGGCCCACCAAGCACCCGCCGCGAGTGACTACCGAGACGGGACTCCTCGAATGGGAATGCTCTACTACGGCAGAGGCATGGAGGTCGGAATGGAGGACCGCCTGCTGGCGCACTTGCAGATCACTGTCGGTGCGAAAATGCGACGGCATGAGGCGTTCTTCATTTCCTGGGTCGATAGTGCCGCGGTCGGCAGTGGCCGCTCCGCCATCTGGGTCGACACAGGTGTGTCCCTGATCTTTCGTTATGCCAGCCTGGCGCCAATCCGCATCAATCGGCTCTGGCTCGACGCCCTAGCTCTGTCCGCGGAGACCAATCAGGGCATGAAGCTCGAGAACGAACCGGGCGCGATTCACGACCACACACGCCTGCCCCACAGCCACGTGTGACCGCAGCATCCCGCAAGAGGAGCCACACATCCTATTCGATATCGCTCAGATCACTGTCCCCCGGAGCGGGTGACATTCCGAAAAGTGATAATAGTTCTAATAATGGTTTAGAGGGCGGTAGCTGTGGGAAAATTGATATACGGCGATTCCGAGATCGAGATCATTCTGGACGACCGGGCGCTCGCCCATATCCAGATAGTCATCGGGTCAAAATTGCGCCGCAAAGAAGCATTCTTCTTCTCCTGGAAGGACAACCCCGGTGAAGGAACCGGTCGTTCCGCGATCTGGCTCGACCCCGCCATCGTCTTGTATTTCCGGTTTTCCGGATCCCGCCCTGTCACCATAAATCGCGACTGGCTCGAGGCATTCACAAGCTCAGCCGACAGCGCGGCGGGATTGATGCTGACAAGCGAGCCGGGGACAAGCGGGGCAGCAGCACCAACACGCAGGCAGGACGGAAATTGGTAGTAGCGAAAAACGTCCATCAGCTTTCGGATTGTAGGCGATCCGGGCTGAATCAGCTGAAACGGAAATGAGTCACCGCACCGTAGTTGAATCAGTCAAGACCAACGATGCGGAGTGTGACGTGCAACCAGAGGAAATAGGGCTCAGACCGCCGGTGTCGAGGTTGAACAATTCGCCGAAGACGTGATCATGAATCGTGTGAGTCTCGAGCCCTGGAAGCATTGAATTCTGCCGTGCAGACGCCGTCCCCGCCTGCACTATGCGCAAGAACGCACAAGTACTGTGCCTGATCGATCGGGCACTAGGCGTCTTAGTGCCCCCGGCAGGATTCGAACCTGCGACCAAGACATTAGAAGGGTCCTGCTCTATCCCCTGAGCTACGGAGGCGCGGTTCTACGATAGCGCAGCGACGGGCGTCAGACGGCCTTCGCCAGGGCGGTCAGCACCTGATTGACGGTGGGAACACCCTCCGCCCGGAAGACCTCCGTGCCATCCTCCGACGCCACCACGATGGTGGGTGTCGAACGGATGCCTGCCTTCTCGGCCTGCGCGGTGTCGCGGGCGACATCAAGCTCGGCGATCTTCACGTCGGGCAGCAGCATGGCCACCTGCTTGAGCACTCCCCTGGTCTGGATGCAGGGGTCGCAGAACGACGAGGAGAAGAAGAGTAGGTTCACGGGAGGGTCAACCGGAGCGGGCGGAAAAGAATTCCTACTGGTCGGCGAGGCGGTCTTCGGGGTCTTCGAGGGCCTCGCTCGCGGCGGTGTCCCAGGAGTAGTGCACCTGCACCTGGCCGCCGACGTCCTTGGCCTCGGCCTTGCCGTAGACGACCTGCGACTCCTTGCCGTCGAGGGAGACGAGAACCGTCACCTCGCTGTCGTAGCCGCCGTCGGTGCTGACGCGGGTGTCTGTCTGTCCGTCGTAGGGTCCGCCCGTGTAAAAGACGATGTACTCGTCGCCGCGCGAAAGCGTTACCTCGTTGTTTGTCATGGGTACAGGTCTACCAGACGCCGAGCAGGGCGCTGATTCCTGCTAGAGCGGATGCCGCGCCCAGCGTGAGCGCGACGATCACGATAACGAGGTGCACGGTGAAGAAGGCGGTGGCCTTGCCCGCGGAGTTGCGGGCCCGCGGATCGCGGGCGACACGGCGGAAGAAGGTGGGCCAGACGGCGAAGTTGAAGACGCCGTTGAGGATGAGCAGTACTGCCAGGGTCACGTTCATGGTGCTTCGACCTTAACGGCGCGTTCGCAGCGCGCGAACACATTGCTTAACCCGGTTATATAACTTGGTTATATAATGGAGTTCATGCACAACGATCCGACCGAGATCATCGAGTCTCTCCTCACATCCCATCACCGCCTCACCCGCATGGCGGCGCAGTCCACCGGAACCACGGTCTCCTCCGCCGTCTGGTCCACCCTTTCCGTGCTCGTCGCCGACGGCCCGAAGCGCAACGGCGAGCTCGCCCGGGCGGCCCGCATCAGCCAGCCCGGCATGACCAAGGTTCTCGCCGGCCTCGTCGACGACGAATGGGTGCTCCGCATCGCCGACGTCGACGACTCCCGCGCCTGGCTCATCGCCATCACCGACAAGGGACGAGACGCCCTGAGCGGATGGCGCACCCAGCTCGCCGAGGCCACTCGCGAGATCTTCGCCGGGCTGAGCGAGACCGAATGGGCCGCGCTCGACAATGCCGCCCGCATCCTCGCCATCCGCTTGGCCGAGAAGAACAGCGTGACGAAGGGTGACGTCGCGTGAGCGCCAATGCACCGGCGAGCAAGCCGAGCATTCTGCACCAGCCGAAGCAGGTCTGGGCCGTCGCCTTCGCGAGCGTCATCGCGTTCATGGGCATCGGCCTCGTCGACCCGATCCTGCCCGCGATCGCCGAGCAGCTGAAGGCCAGCCCCACCGACACCGAGATGCTGTTCACCAGCTACCTCGTCGTCACCGGCATCGCGATGTTCTTCACCAGCTTCATCTCGAGCCGCATCGGCGCCAAGCGCACCCTGTTGATCGGACTCGCGCTGATCGTGGTCTTCGCCACCGCGGCCGCCCTCAGCGGAAACGTGGAGAGCATCATCGCCTTCCGCGCCGGCTGGGGGCTCGGCAACGCCCTTTTCATCTCCACCGCCCTCGCCACGATCGTCGGCGCGGCCAGCGGGGGCACCGGCTCCGCCATCATCCTCTACGAGGCCGCCCTCGGACTCGGCATCGCCATCGGACCGCTGCTCGGCGGCCTGCTCGGCAGCGTCACCTGGCGCGCGCCCTTCTTCGGCACGGCGGCGCTGATGGCCATCGGCTTCATCGCGATCACCGTTCTGCTGAAGGGCGACGACCGGGCCAACCGGGTGCCGACGAAGCTCTCCGCCCCCTTCCGCGCTCTCGCCCAGCCCGCACTCGCGCTGCTGGCGGGCGCGGCGCTGTTCTACAACATCGGCTTCTTCACGCTGCTGGCCTACACGCCGTTCCCGCTCGGCTTCGGCGCGATGGGCATCGGGCTCACCTTCTTCGGCTGGGGCGTCGGCCTGGCCGTCACCTCGGTCTGGGTGGCCCCGTTCCTCACCGCCCGCATGAAGCGCACCACCGTACTGAGCACCGTGCTCCCGCTGCTCGCGATCGACCTGGTGGCGGCCGGACTGTTCGTCGACTCCCAGGCCGGCCTCGTGGCGGCGGTCGTGGTCGGCGGACTCCTCCTCGGCATTCTGAACACCGTGCTCACGGAGTGCGTGATGGAGGCCACCGACCTGCCGCGCTCCGTGGCGTCGTCGTCGTACTCGGCCATCCGCTTTCTCGGCGGAGCCGTCGCTCCCCCGCTGGCCACCACACTGGCGGGCGCCTTCACCGCAGCGACGCCCTACTTCGTCGCCGGCGGATCCGTGCTGGTCGCGACCGCGATCGTGATCGCCGGCTACACGAAGCTGCGCCGCGTCAACGACGGCGCCGAGGCGCCGCTCGCCGAGGCGGAGGCCATCAGCGACGGGGCGCTGGCGTGAGCCGCCCCGAAGGTAGACTTCCGTAATGGCTACTGCGAGCGACCGACTGGTCTGGATCGACTGTGAAATGACCGGACTCGACCTCTCGGTCGACGAACTCGTGGAGGTAGCGGTGGTCATCACCGACTACGACCTCGTGCCGATCCACCCCGGCTTCACGATCGTGATCAAGCCCGACCAGAGCGCCCTCGACAATATGGGCGACTTCGTGCGCAACATGCACACCGAGAGCGGTCTGATCACCGAGATCCCCGAGGGCGTCAGCCTCGCCGACGCCGAGTACGCGGTGCTCGAGTACATCCTCAAGTACGTGCCGGGAGTGCAGGCCGCTCCCCTCGCCGGAAACACCATCGGCACCGACCGCGCCTTCCTCGCGAAGTACATGCCGCGGGTCGACGGGCACCTGCACTACCGCAGTGTCGACGTCTCGTCGATCAAGGAGCTCGCCCGCCACTGGTTCCCCCGCGTGTACTTCAACGCGCCGGCCAAGAACGGCGGACACCGCGCTCTGGCAGACATTCTGGAATCTATTCGCGAGCTCGAGTACTACCGAAAAGCCGTATTTACCGCGGATCCCGGCCCCACCACCGAGCAGGTGCAGGCCATCTCGGCCGAGGTCGTGGAGAAA
>Ga0247805_1000847_pt1 | contig 15332 bp, 12 predicted proteins | sample UWRJL044104R1_FD_180930 | JGI IMG/M metagenome (GOLD analysis project Ga0247805, IMG submission 180930) | Plant litter microbial communities from Arlington Agricultural Research Station in Wisconsin, United States - UWRJ-L044-104R-1 | ecosystem: Environmental > Terrestrial > Plant litter >... | reverse complement strand
AAATTACGCTGAAAATACTCGCCGGATTAGTTGCACTAATACTTGTGATATACGTTGCCATTGCTGTATATGTAAATGCGAATAAAAAGAGTTTACTGGATAAGCTCAATGTGCAACTGAATAAGAATTTAAACGGATCAATGGTGATTGGAGGCATGGATCCCACTTTTTTAAAAGGGTTTCCGGGGGTATCTTTAGAACTGAAAAATATTGTGATCAGGGACAGTCTCTGGGCTGCACACCATCATACTTTACTCGAGGCGAGCAGTTTCGATGTCGCAGTGAATGTTTTTGCATTACTCAGGGGAACAGTTGAGATTCAGAAATTGGGGATTAACAATGCCACCATTTACTTGTATACCGACAGTAACGGCTATAGTAATACTGCAGTTTTTAAGAAGAAAGAAAAAAAAGTACCCACACCAAAAGGAGAAAATTCCTCTTTTCCTGAAATAAAGAAACTCACCTTAAATAATGTAAATTTTGTGGTTGACAATCAGAAAGGTCACAAATTATTCCACTTCGTGGTCGATGAGTTGAAAGGAAAAATTGATTATCCGATACTGGGGGGATGGGATGCTGAATTGAAATTGAAAACCCTGGCTAAAAGTCTCGCTTTCAATACACGGCGCGGTAGTTTTATTAAGGATAAGCTGTTAGAGGGTCCATTTAAACTAAGCTATAATGATGAGACCGGTATTATACACGTAAATCCCAATAAATTAAATATCGGTGATGACCTCTTTATTATTGGTGCAACATTCGATACATCGAAAGAAAACACAGATTTTAAAATCAATATCGAAGCACCGGGTATTTTATGGAAAAATGCAGCAGCCTTGCTTGCACCAAACATTACCCAGAAGTTGAATATGTTTGATCTGAATAAACCAATTCATGTAAATTGCACTTTAGCCGGCGACATGGGGCCAGGTGGCGATCCGGCTATAGACGTCAAGGCTATCGTCAAAAACAATGTATTGACTACACCCGGCGGCGTAGTGGATCAATGTAATTTTACTGGTTTTTTTACCAATAACTATGTAAATGGCAAAGGTTTTACGGATGCGAACTCAGCCATCAAATTATATGGTTTTAAAGGTGCTTATAAACAAATTCCTTTTTCAATCGATACAGCCTTTATCAATGATCTGGATAATCCTGTAGCTACAGGTGTTTTCAAGTCCCAGTTTGACGTAGCTGAATTGAACAATGTAGCAGGCACCGAGACTTTGAAATTCAGTAAGGGCACTGCTGATGTGAAGCTCGCTTACAGGGCCGATATTGTAAACTTCCAGTTGAATAAACCATTGTTAGCTGGCGTGGTGGATATCAAAAATGCCGATGTAAATTACGTACCCAGGAAGTTGAACTTTACCAATACAGCCATTTCACTCAATTTCAGCAATAATGATTTATTCATTAAAAACATCAGGCTACAAAGTGGCAAAAGCGTGGTTTTTATGGACGGAAGTATCAAAAATTTTTTAAACCTGTATTATACAGCACCTGAAAAAATCCTGCTGAACTGGAAAATCAGAAGTCCGGAAATTCATTTGGGAGAGTTTCTTGGTTTTTTGGGAAGCAGGACACCAGCAAAAAGATCAACAAAAAAGGCTAAAACCAGTTTCTCTGAGGATTTAAACTCGGTATTCGAAAAGAGTAATGTCGACATGCATATGCACCTTGATAAGGTATATTACGAACGCTTTGTCGCTACAGATGCCAATGCCGATCTGTTACTTTCCGAGTCTGGGATAGCCATTAAAAACGTAACCGTTAAACATGGTGGCGGTAGGCTCAACCTCAATGGAAACATTACACAAAAAGGCAGCTCTAATCAATTTTCTATCAATACAACAATTACCAATGTTGACGTAAAGAATTTCTTTTATTCGTTTAAGAATTTTGGCCTCACCAGCCTGACTTCACAGAACCTTCGCGGTTATCTTTTTTCTAAAATTAACCTGCGTGGTACGGTTACAGATCAAGGTAAACTGGTTACCAATTCCATGAATGGTAGCCTGACCTTTGATTTAAAAAAAGGTGCTTTAGTTAATTTTGACCCGATCATCAGCCTAGGTAAATTTGCTTTTCCTTTCCGGGACCTCAACAACATTACTTTTAGCAATCTGAATGGGAAACTTGATATACGTGGACAGAAAATTACCATCAATCCGATGCAAATCAATACCAGCTTATTGAATATGGATGTTGCAGGTGTTTATTCTATGACCACAGGAACAAATATTGCGGTAGATGTTCCCCTAAGAAACCCTAAAAAAGATGCCGATATTACCGATAAAGAAGAGATTAAAGCACGTCGGATGAAGGGTATTGTATTGCACCTGCTGGCAACAGATGGCGATGATGGCAAAATAAAAATCAAGCTCAATAAGAACCGTGATAAAAGTAAGTAATTGCTTAGTTTAGTAGTTCTATAGATTTTTTCTTTATTTTAGGGCTTTATATTTGTTATTATAACCTGAACTAAACCATGAACAAGCCGATACTTGTTTTAAAACTAGGAACCGCTTCCATTACCACTACCAAAGGAGAGCTCGATGAGCTGGTCATCGCAGACATCACCAGACAAGTTGCTGCCATTTCTGATAAATATCGTTTAATACTGGTTTCTTCCGGCGCGGTAGCCGCAGGAAAGCAGTTTATTAAAAACTATAAAGGCAAAATTTCTGAAAGAAAGGCAGCTGCATCCATTGGAAATCCTTTGTTGATCAATACCTATTCAAAACATTTTAAACCTTATCAAATCTCTATTGCACAGAGCTTGTGTGAAAGACAGCACTTCTCTAACCGTAAGCAGTTTTTACAGTTGAAAGAGACTTACGAGGAACTTTGGAAAAATGGGGTAATCCCAATTGCCAATGAGAACGATGTCGTGAGTAGTCTGGAACTTAAATTTTCTGATAACGATGAACTGGCCACGCTCCTTGGTGTTGGTTTCGGTGCTTCCTTAATACTTTTAGGTACTTCTGTCCCTGGGGTACTTGATAAAGAGGGACTTGTAGTTCCTAAAATCGAAACCATGAACAACGAAGTGTTTTCTCTGGCCAGTAAAAACACTTCTGCTCTGGGCTTAGGAGGGATGATCTCAAAACTGACTTTTGCCAACCTGGCCGCTGCTATGGGAATCAAGGTCGTGATTTTTGGTGCAAGAACTCCGGAAGGAATCTTACAGGCCATCGACGAAAAAACGGGAACGGTTTGTATGCCTAAGGATTGTTCTATTCCGGCAAGAAATAAATGGTTGGCCAGCGGTAGTCTCGTAACCGGGCGACTTATGGTGGATGCAGGTGCCTGCGAAGCCATCCGTAAACGCAAAAGCTTGCTTGCCGTTGGTGTACTTCAGGTAATCACCAAATTTGCCAATGGCGAGATCTTTGAAATTGTAGATGATCAGCAACATATTGTAGCCGTCGCCAGGGCCAAAGCATCTGCACAAGACATTACTAAAAATTCAAAACAGCATAACCTGGAGATAGCCAATGCCAGCGATATCGTAATACTGTAATTATGGAATCAATTGAACAGCAATTAATCAATGCGAAAAACGCAAAGTTGGCCATCGCCTCGCTAAATGACCAGGATAAAAAAAAGCTGATTTATGCACTTGCTGATGTGATCAAAGCAAATTCCGCAGAGATTATCAAGGAAAATCTTAAAGATCTTGTGAAACTACCAGATACTGATCCGAAGAAAGACCGGTTATTACTTGATGAGTCCCGGATTCAAGGCCTCGCCAACAGTTTGATCGATGTCGCTAATTTGCCCGACCCGACCAATCAGATCCTCTCTACCAAAACCCTGGATAACGGTCTTTTTGTACAAAAGAAAACGGTGCCCATAGGTATTGTTGGTGTAATCTATGAGTCCAGGCCCAATGTGACCATTGATGTCGCTTCACTGTGCATCAGATCTGGCAATGTTTGCCTTTTGCGCGGCGGACAAGATGCTTTTCATACCAATACCTGCATCGTATCTCTGATTCAAAAAGTATTGATAGAACAGGGACTGGATAAAAATGTAGTTCAGCAATTACCTGCGGACAGAAAATACATCCTGGAGATTTTACAAGCCGAGAAATACATCGATGTAATCATTCCACGCGGATCCAATCAACTTATTGAATTTGTGCGTAAAAATGCCTTGGTCCCGGTTATTGAAACGGGTGCTGGAGTATGCCATACCTATGTCGAAAAAACAGCCAGATTGGAACAAGCGGCGGCAATTGTATTCAATGCGAAAGTATCACGGCCGTCAGTTTGCAATGCTTTGGATACTGTGCTTGTCGATAGCGCCATTGCCCAATCCTTTCTGGAAATCCTGGCTCCGCTACTGGCTAAGCATCAGGTAGAAATATTTGCTGATCAGGAAGCTTACCAACTACTGAAAGCTTTAAACTATCCCCATCTTCAAGCTGCAACGGCGGTAGACTTTGGTCGGGAATTTCTTGATTATAAATGTTCTTTGAAATTGGTTAACGGGCCAGATGAGGCATTAGCACACATATCTGAATTTTCTTCAAAACATTCTGAGGCCATCCTAACCGAAAATGCAGCCATCGCCGAACAATTTCTGAATGCTGTGGATGCCGCTGTAGTTTATCTCAATGCATCAACACGGTTTACGGACGGGCAGGTATTTGGGTTGGGGGCTGAAATTGGAATCTCTACCCAAAAATTACACGCCAGAGGGCCTTTTGCACTGGAAAAATTAGTGACTGAGAAATGGGTGGTGAAAGGCAGTGGTCAGATTCGTTAGTATTTAGTGTGGTAAGCCTATGTGTTGGATTTCCCCTTTTTGGGGAAATTATTGGACAATAGCTTTCCGTTTTTGAAGTACAGCTTTAGTTTTCTGACGATTGAACGAGTAAGGCAAATTGGTCTGAATTTTGAAATTACTTCCGGTCTGGAATAAATCAAAATCAATTGAACGCGGAAAGTTTACTTAAAATGCTTGAGGTAATAAACGGCCAAACTGTTATTTTTTTAAACAGTGATGGTCTTGTCAGCGGATTTAATTTGAGTGCCCAGCGTTTAACTCTATATAAGCCTGGAGAAATTGTTGGAAAACACTTTAGTGCTTTTTATCAGCAGGAGGATCTTTCCAACAACATTCCCGAAGTATTTATGCAGCAGGCGGTAACTGAAGGAACTGCTCAAAATGAGGGCTGGCTGCAAAGAAAAGATGCTGAAGTTTTTTGGTCTTATACCTGTATGGTTGCCGAGTTTGATGAGGAGCGTAGGCTTACAGGCTTTGCATTGCTCATAAGGGATGAAACAGAAAAGTATTTATCAAAGCAGGTTATAGATGAGTACATCAGAAAGTTGGCACTCAAAAAGAAAGAGCTTGATCAATTTGTGTACATCGCCTCTCACGATTTACAGGAACCTCTGATCAATGTCCGGAATTTTGTTGAATTGTTCCGCCTGGAATATCTGGAATCTTTTGATCAGGATGCACATTTGTATATGCAGAACATCGATGCGGCCACAGAAAAAATGCGGAACCTTATCAAGGGCTTATTGGATCATTCCAGGTTGAGTATCGACCAGACTAAGGTTGTTATCGACTGTAACTCACTTATGAACGATCTGCTACCACGCCTATCCGGGGTCATCAAATCAAAGGGAGCCAGAATTCACTATGCCAATTTACCGGTATTAAATGGTTTTGAATCTGGTATAAAGCAATTGTTTGGGCACCTGCTCGGCAATGCGCTGAAATTTTCTAGAGCAGCAATAAAGCCAAGAATAGAGATTGCAGCTTTCAAAGAGGGTGATTTCTGGAGGTTTGAATTTTCAGACAATGGGATTGGTATAGAAGATCGTTTTAAGGAAAAAATATTTGTCATGTTTCAGCGCCTACATGGAGCTGAAATTTATCCCGGGGATGGCGTAGGCTTAACGCATTGCCGGAAAATAGTGGAGTTGCATGGGGGCCGAATATGGGTAGAGTCTGTAATTGCTGAGGGCAGCAAATTCTGTTTTACGCTAAGCGCGAATTAGGGTTTTGTGTTCATGATTGTCAACGCCAAATATAAAATGTATTAAACATGAAGAAATATAAAGATCTTGATCGGATATTGCTAATTGATGATGATGTGGCTACAAATTTTATTCATCGTAAAATTGTAGAAAATGCGAGTATCCAGGTCGATGTCAAAGCGATCACCTCTGCAAAGGAAGCCTTAGATTACCTCACTTGCTCTGGTGTATATGTAAACAATGATCAGGCCTTAAATGCCGGAATTATATTTCTTGACATCAATATGCCGGGTATGAATGGTTGGGATTTTATGGAGGAATATAAAAACCTGGATGAAAATAAACGGGCAAGAATTGTTGTGGTCATGTTAACTACTTCTCTGAATCCAGATGATCAGGCAACTGCTGCTAAGTTTAAAGATATCGCTACTTATTTATCCAAACCTTTAAATGCAGCAGCAGTTGCGCGAATTGCTGATCAGTATTTTAAAGAAATTACAACGGAATGATCCGAAGCTTAAGCTTCCAGATCATTCATCACAGCCTTAATTTTACTGCCCAGTTCGGCATCTACTGATTTGAAATCAGATTTGTCCTTCAACGGAGCATTTACACTGCAATAGAATTTGATTTTAGGTTCCGTTCCAGATGGGCGGGCAGATACAATACTTCCGTCTTCAGTGATAAATTGAAGTACATCAGATTTAGGAAGTTCAAGTGCGGTTTTTGAACCTGTTTTTAAGTCTGTTTCTACGCCAAGTTCATAGTCTTTTAAGGTTGCGATTTTAGATCCACCAAGTGTTACAGGCGGGGTACTCCTGAATTTTTCCATCATTGCTTTGATTTCCTCCGCACCGGTTTTCCCTTTTTTGGTGATTGACACGAGTTCTTCTTTGTAAAGTCCGTAAGTTACATACATATCCAACAGCGCATCATACAAGCTACTGCCTTTATCTTTGTAAAATGCCGTCATTTCTGCAATAAAAGCACAAGAAACAATAGCATCTTTGTCCCTTACCAGGTCGCCGATTAAATAGCCATAACTCTCTTCACCACCGCCAATAAAGGTTTCTTTACCTTCCAGTTGAGTCATCAGCTGCCCAATCCATTTAAATCCGGTTAAAGTATTATAGAATTTTACCTTTTTCTCATTGGCAATAGCCTCAATCAGGTTAGAAGTTACAATGGTTTTAACAATGTATTCATTTCCAGTTAGTTTTCCTTTTTCTTGCCATGCCGTAAGCAGGTAATGAATCAACAAACTACCAGTCTGATTACCATTCAGCAAAACAAATTCTCCATCATTGTTTTTAACGGCAATACCTACACGGTCTGCGTCCGGGTCAGTCGCCAAAACAAGATCTGCATCGATATCCTGTGCTTTTTTCAAAGCAAGGGTCAAGGCTTCTTTTTCTTCCGGATTTGGATACACTACGGTAGGGAAGTTGCCATCAGGCTTGCTTTGTTCTTCCACAAGGGTCAAATTGCTAAAGCCAAATTGTGCAAGCGCTTTTGGAACCAGGGTAATTCCTGTGCCATGAATTGGCGAATAAACAATTTTTAAATTCGTCTGACGGGCGATAGCTTCTGGAGATACCGATAATGCAGTGATTTTATCCAGATAAAGCTGGTCAATTTCTTCGCCGATCAAACTGATCAATTCGTCTGCACGGTCAAATTTAACTTCGTCGATGCTTTTAATTTTGGCTACTTCGTCCATGACAAGGCTATCATCAGGAGCGGTGAATTGTCCGCCGTCTACACCGTATGCTTTATAGCCATTGTATTCTTTCGGGTTGTGTGAGGCTGTTAACATGACCCCACTTTTACAGCCCAGTTGGCGGATTGCAAAAGAAAGTTCCGGTGTAGGTCGCAGTTCCTTGAAAAAATATACCTGGATGCCATTTGCAGAAAATACATCTGCAGTGATTTTCGCGAAGTAATCTGAGTTGTTGCGGCTATCGTGCGCTATAGCTACTTTAATTTCCTGGCCTGGATATTTTTTGTTCAGGTAATTAGCCAGCCCCTGAGTTGCGGTACCAATTGTATACTTGTTGATCCGGTTTGAGCCAGGTCCCATGATGCCACGCAATCCGCCGGTTCCAAATTCTAAATTTCTATAAAATGAATCCGTAAGCTCGGTATAAGATTCTGCATCTAATAAACTTTGAATTTCTACTTTAGTCTTTGTGTCGTAATTGCCGTTAAGCCACTCATTTATAGTGCTTAAGGTCGCTGGTTCTAATTGCATATATTAAGATATCGGTTTTGTATTTTTCTCCTCTTTAACAAATAATTGGGCGCTAAGTTTTGATTTACGGTAACGCGCTGATATTTGTCCAAATTTTATTTCGTCGATTTTGCACTTATTATGCGCTATTTATTTAAATTCACGCCAAAATGCAAGTATATAACCATTTTAGCTAAATATAAATACTTGCAGCAAATAAATATAGCTTTTATGAGCTTTTAACCTTAAAAAAATAAATTATTACCATTAATAGCTATTGCACCTGGTGTAATGGTTACCAGACCACTAAAAACAATATAAAAATTATGAAAGTATTAAAGTTTGGAGGTACTTCTGTAGGAAGCCCTGAGCGGATGAAAAAATTGCTGGACATCATCAATCCGGCAGAAGAACAAATTGTCGTATTATCAGCGGTGTCTGGTACTACCAATAGTTTAGTAGAGATTTCAGCCAAACTTTTAAAGGAAGATAAACAGGTGGCGTTAAGCTTAATTAACGCATTACACCAAAAATATAATGAATTTGTTGTTGAACTTTTAGCAGAAGGCGATTTCCGTGCGCAGGGACAGGAAGTGGTGGATTATCACTTTGGCTTTTTAAATACACTGGCCAACGATATTTTTACCCCCGTTGAGGAGAAAGTTGTACTGGCACAGGGAGAGCTATTGTCTACTACATTGTACCACATTTATTTGAAGTCTATCGGCGTACCTTCTGTATTGCTGCCGGCGCTTGACTTTATGAAGATTGATGAGGACAATGAACCCGATGTTCCATTCTCTACCAAAAATCTGGGACCACTTTTAGCACAGCACAAAGGAAATAACCTGTTCATTACCCAGGGATTCATCTGCAGAAACAGTTTTGGAGAAGTAGATAACCTGCGTCGCGGTGGAAGCGACTATACTGCATCACTGATTGGTGCTGCAATTATGGCTGAGGAAGTTCAGATCTGGACGGATATCGACGGAATGCACAATAACGATCCACGTATTGTAAAGGGAACTAAACCCATCTCGCACTTGTCATTTGACGAAGCTGCTGAGCTTGCTTATTTTGGTGCAAAAATTCTGCACCCGCAATCCGTTTTTCCAGCTCAGAAATACAAAATCCCGGTTAGGTTATTGAATACCATGGAGCCTCAGGCTGCTGGAACGTTGATTTCCGTTAATAGTGAAAAAGGAAAAATCAAATCTATCGCTGCCAAAGATGGCATCACCGCCATTAAAATTCACTCCAGCCGGATGTTACTGGCTTATGGTTTCTTAAGAAGGGTGTTTGAGATCTTTGAAAGGTATAAAACACCAATCGATATGATCACCACATCTGAAGTTGCCGTTTCTTTAACCGTTGATTACTTAGATAACCTGGATAAAATTGTAGAAGAACTCCATGCTTTTGGATCGGTAGAAATCGATAGGGATCAAAGTATTGTCTGTGTGGTAGGTGATTTTAGCGCCGAAAAACATGGCTATGCGGCACGTGTACTGGATGCAATCAAGCACATTCCTGTACGTATGATTTCCTATGGTGGCAGCAGCTATAACATCTCTTTGTTAATCAATACCGACGATAAAACGGAAGCATTAAAAAGCTTACACAATAGGCTATTTGAATAAAAGAACAGGGCTTATTTGTGTCTGATCCAGACCATTATCCCGATAATGATAAAAACGAGTGCGATAAAGATCCTGATTCTTCTGTCGTACTCCTTTTTATTGATCTTCTGGTTTCTAAAATCAATATAGTTGCCCAGATGAATTAAACCGAGTATAAGTACAAAAAATATAACTAGAAATCTGAACATTATGTTTTCTAATAAAGATAAAGCGCGATTTGCAAATGTAGAAACTCCTTTCTATTATTACGATCTCGACTTGCTGCAAAAAACTTTAAGTTCTTGTGCCAACGCTGCTAAGGTATATAATTTTCATGTGCATTACGCGATGAAAGCAAATTTCAATCCTGCCGTATTGGAAAAAATTAAAGAGACAGGATTTGGTGCGGACTGTGTAAGCGGGGGTGAAGTTGCCCGTGCGGTAGCCGTAGGCTTTAACCATCAGCAAATTGTTTTTGCCGGAGTAGGTAAATCTGATAAAGAAATTAACGATGCCCTGGATCAGGACATCTTCTGCTTCAACGTGGAGTCCATCCAGGAACTTGAAGTTATTGATGAACTGGCAGCAAAAAAGGGTAAAAAAGCAAAGGTAGCGATTCGTATCAATCCGAATGTGGATGCGCATACCCATCATAATATCACTACCGGGCTAGATGAAAATAAGTTTGGCATCAACTCCTGGGATTTACCCGCTTGTGCAGAAACTTTGAAAACTGCGGCTAACCTGGAGTTTATTGGTATCCACTTCCATATCGGATCTCAAATTACCAATCTCGATGTGTATAAGAACCTTTGCATTCGTGTCAATGAATTTGCTACCTGGTTTGAAGAGCGTGGCTTTACTATCAAAGTATTAAACGTTGGCGGCGGCTTGGGTATCGATTACCACAATCCTGATCAACAGATTCCTGATTTTGAAGCATATTTTAAAATATTCAATGATTTTCTGGAAGTTCGAACCAACCAGGAGGTTCATTTTGAGCTGGGACGTGCATTGGTAGGTCAGTGCGCTTCTTTGATCAGTAAGGTATTGTATGTGAAAAACGGGAAGAAGAAAAATTTCATCATCCTGGATGCTGGCATGACGGAACTGATGCGTCCGGCCTTATACCAGGCTTACCATAAAATTGAAAACATCAGCAGGGCTGAGGCGGATCACAACACCAAATACGATGTTGTTGGGCCAATTTGTGAAAGTACCGATTGCTTTGGTAAAGAGGTGGGATTACCGGAAACATCAAGAGGAGATTTAATCGCCTTACGCAGCACCGGAGCTTACGGTGAAGTGATGGCGTCGCATTACAACTTACGTGAAAATGTAAATGTATTGTTAAGCGAATAAGACATTTGGTAATTACACCAGCTGTAGCTGATGTAATTACCAATATTATTTTTTTATAGGCTGAAAAATAAGCGGGCTATTCTTCAAAAAAGTCTAGCAAGCCACCCAGGAAATATTCATTTAATCCAGCTGTAAAATCTTCAAAATCCTCGTCCGGGATATTGGTTTGTGCAAATTCCAGTGATGTTCCTTTTTTGTCTGCATGAAATTTAATGGTTACGATAGAAGGCTCACCTTCTTCACCAAAATACCATTGCTGTACGATCTTTTTGCTGTACTCAAATTCCAGATTTTTCCCTACAATATCGCCATCCCAGAAAGAGAATTCTGTGCCGGGTTCTTCCGTAAATTCAACCTCCGCGCCAGTCCACAGTTTAATGCTTTGGGCCTTGGTCATGGCGAGGTATACCTCCTCAGGAGGAGCGGGAATGTAATGGTACTTTTTAAAATTTTTCATCTTTTTATTTAAACGCATTTAATCCGGTTACGTCCATTCCGGTTATTAATAAATGTATGTCGTGTGTACCCTCGTAGGTAACCACAGATTCTAAGTTCATCATGTGGCGCATAATCGAATAATCGCCGGTAATTCCCATGCCGCCCAACATTTGCCGCGCATTGCGCGCAATGTTTAAAGCAGTCTCCACGCTGTTCCGCTTCGCCATAGAGATCTGCTCTGCACTAGCCCTGTTTTCCGATTTGAGTACACCAAGCCGCCAAACCAGCAGCTGTGCTTTGGTGATTTCTGTGATCATTTCAGCCAGTTTCTTTTGCTGCAGTTGAAATCCGCCAATCGGCTTTCCAAATTGAATGCGCTCCCTGGAATAACGTAAAGCCGTATCGTAACAATCCATCGCTGCGCCTAGGGCACCCCAGGCAATGCCATACCGGGCCTGGTTTAAACAGCCCAACGGACCTTTTAAACCGCTGATCTCAAAGACATTTTCTCTGGGTATTTTTACATTGTCAAATACCAGTTCACCAGTAGCTGAAGCCCTCAAGCTCCATTTGTTATGCGTCTCTGGTGTAGTAAATCCTTCCATACCGCGTTCCACAATCATTCCCCTGATTTTGCCCGATTCGTCCTTGGCCCAGACAATGGCAATATCTGCAAAAGGAGCATTAGAGATCCACATTTTTGCACCATTTAACAAATAATGATCACCCTGATCTTTAATGTTCGTGATCATGCCACCGGGGTTAGAGCCGTGATCCGGTTCTGTTAAACCAAAACAACCCATCAGTTCGCCAGTTGCCAGTTTGGGCAGGTATTTCTTACGCTGTACCTCTGTCCCATAAACATAAATGGGATACATGACCAAAGAGCCCTGTACAGAAGCCGTCGATCTGATTCCGGAATCTCCACGTTCAATTTCCTGCATCAACAGGCCATAAGCAATGTAATCTAAGCCTGCACCCCCGTATTCCACCGGAATGGTTGGCCCAAAAGCACCAATCTCACCTAAACCCGGAATCAGATGTCCTGGAAATTCTGCCCGTTGTGCATAATCTTCAATAATCGGAGTCAATTCTTTTTTTACCCAATCGCGTGCAGTCGAACGAATCAGTTTGTGTTCTTCGGATAATAATTCGTCCAGTAAATAGTAATCAGGTGCTTCGTAAAGGTCTTTTTTGGCAGATTTATTCATTGTTTACACTATCTTTGGTTCTGCAATCAGCTGCTCATCCAAAGGTAATGAATTAAGGATAGGGGCGGGTTAAAACAGATCAAAAATAATTGTTAATGACGCAGATTAATCCATATATCCAAACTGTAGCACTCAGAGATGTCAAATGTCATGCTTTGCATGGTTATTATCCACAGGAACAATTAACAGGTATCTATTTTATGGTCGATGTGGTGGTGGAATTTGAACCTTACGGGGATACAGAAAATTTACAGCATACCGTAAATTATGAAGTATTGAATACCATCATTCTGGAAGAAATGAAAAATACCCAGAAAATGCTGGAAACGGTAGTCCGAAATATCATCGACCGTACGATTGCCAGTTACCCATTTGTATTAACGGTAGAAGTAGGTATCCGAAAAATGAATCCGCCAATGCCCGGGCAAGTGGGACTTTCTTTTGTCCAGCTCAAATACACCGCTCAAAAAACAGTTTAAAAGGACACACACCATATAAGGGTATCATGGAATACACTAAAATTACTGCAGATTTACTGGCACAAATCAAGAACATTGCCGGCACGGAAAACGTTTTTACAGATGAAGACGCTCTGGCAAACTATGCGCATGATGAGACTGAAGATTTGAAATTCTTTCCTGAAGTTGTAGTGAAGCCTTCAAATGCGAGCGAAATCTCAGTACTTTTAAAATTCTGTAATGAAAATCATATTCCTTTAACTCCAAGAGGCGGAGGTACAGGGTTGAGCGGAGCCGCCTTGCCTATTTTTGGCGGAATACTGCTTTCTATGGAGCGTTTTAAGGCCATCATTGACATTGACACAGAAAACCTCCAGGCTATAGTAGAGCCCGGTGTCATTACCGAAGAGTTTATCAACGCGGTAGCTGAAAAAGGTTTGTTATATCCTGTTGATCCTTCCAGTAAAGGTTCTTGTTTTATCGGTGGCAATGTGGCTCATGGATCTGGTGGCCCAAGGGTCGTTAAATATGGAACGATCAGGGAATATATTTTAAATCTGGAGCTCGTATTACCTACCGGGGAAATCATCTGGACAGGTGCCAACACCCTAAAGTATGCCTCGGGATATAATCTTACCCAACTCATGATCGGTTCAGAAGGTACGTTAGGTATTGTCACTAAAATCGTGACCAAATTAATCCCTCGGCCTCAGCAAAGCGTGTTGATGTTGGCTTCTTTTGCCGAAAACGAACAAGCCTGCGCGGCTGTGTCGGCAATTTTTAGGGCAGGTGTAACACCTTCTGCGCTGGAATTTATGGAACGGAAAGGTGTAGAGTGGGTAGTAAAATACGACGGCATTCGGTTCGAGCTAAAAGATGGTGTCAATGCTTTTTTATTGATTGAGTTTGACGGCGATGATATGGATAACATTTTTAAGGACTGTGAAAAGGTAAATCTGGTTCTGGAAGGGTTTGGTTGTACCGACGTGCTCTTTGCTGATACGGCACAGCAAAAAGAAGAATTGTGGCGTATGCGCAGGACCATGGCAGAATCGGTAAAATCAAATTCAGTATATAAAGAAGAAGATACCGTGGTGCCCCGTGCAGCTTTGCCAAAACTGATCCAGGGCATTAAGGAGATTGGATCCAGATATGGATTTGAAAGTGTGTGTTATGGTCATGCTGGTGATGGAAATCTTCACATCAATATCATCAAGGCGGGTATGAGTGATGAAGACTGGCAGAACAGATTAAAAGACGGCATTGTAGAAATTTTTCAGTTGACTGCTGCATTAGGTGGAACTATTTCCGGTGAACACGGCATCGGCCTGGTTCAAAAGGAATTTATGTCCATTAAATACAGCGAAGTCAACTTGAACATCATGCGCGGAATTAAAAAAGTGTTCGATCCAAAAGGAATCTTAAATCCGGGAAAGATCTTTTAATCGAGCTGCTCGAATGAAACCATTTTTTCCCTTTCATGTACAGGGATAGGTGCTTTGCTTTTCTTGCTGTAGTCAAAAGCCACACAAACAGTTTTACCCCGACTACATACTTCTTCTTTGCCATGAACATTTTTGACTAGTAAATATTCCAGGTCAAAACTGCTCTTTCCTATTCTGGACGTACGCACATACATGCTGATCTTATCGTCTATGAATACCGGTAACACATAATCCAGTGAGGCTTGAGCAATCACTACACCGGTTCGTTTCCAGTCCCAGTTGATCGCCTGCATCCAGTATTTGGTTCGGGCAATTTCCATATATGTAAAATACACCGCGTTGTTGACATGGCCCATCATATCAAAATCTGCAAAGCGGGTTTCTATGACCGTTTTATACTTAAAACTGTCTAAAGTGTCTGTGTTATCTGTCGTTTTGTCTTGCTTTTTATTTTTGCTGCGCCAAAATGTCTTGAAAATCATAAAAAATAGGGTTGGTATAAGAGTTGAACAAAGGGTTAGTATATAACTTGAAAAAATAATAAAACATTAAAATAGGAGA
>Ga0247805_1000846_pt1 | contig 15339 bp, 12 predicted proteins | sample UWRJL044104R1_FD_180930 | JGI IMG/M metagenome (GOLD analysis project Ga0247805, IMG submission 180930) | Plant litter microbial communities from Arlington Agricultural Research Station in Wisconsin, United States - UWRJ-L044-104R-1 | ecosystem: Environmental > Terrestrial > Plant litter >... | reverse complement strand
GGGGCGCTGCGGGAAATCGCTAAAGTTGATACGCCGTTATCAGCGAGGACGATGGCGTCAGGCCGACGCGGCGATCCCGGCAATGCAGTCGCGAAGCCAGACCGTAGCGGGATGGTCATTTACCCGCCGATGCCACATCATCGCCAGCGGCCAGTCCGGCAACGCGACCGGCGGCTCATGCACGACAATACCCAGATTGGCCGCGGCGAACCGCCGGGCGACGCGCGCGGCAAGCGTCGCGATCAGGTCGGTGTCAGCGACGACGAACGGCGCGACCAGAAACTGCGGCAGGCTCAGCACGACACGGCGCGCCAGTCCAAGTGCCGCAAGCTTGCGGTCGACCAGCCCCGCACGATCCCCCTCGGGCGATACCAGGAGATGGGGCGCCGCCGCGAACGCCGCGACGTCGGCCTCGTTCGCAAAGGCCGGATGCCCGGGCCGGGCGATGCAGACGAAACCTTCGCGTAGCAGCGGGCGTGTCAGGATGCGTGCCGAGGCGTCGATGGGAACGCTGAGTGCGAGGCTCGCCTCGCCACTGTCGAGGAGATCGACGACCTCGTCCTTGCCAAAAATCCCGCGGACCCGCACCTCGAGACGAGGCGCTTCGATGGTTAGCTTCGCCAGTAGCGTAGGCAGCAGGACGAAGGCCGCATAGTCGGTCATGGCGATCGTGACGACATGATCGGCGGTTCCCGGATCGAAACCGTCGTCTTGCAGGACGGTCCGCATCAGACGAAGCGCAGCCGCGATCGGGCCGGCCAAATCATCGGCGCGAGGTGTCGGTTGCATTCCCGTCGACGACCGCACGAACAGTTCGTCGTCGAGCATCTCGCGCAGGCGCGTGAGTGCACCGCTCATCGCCGGCTGACTCAGACCGATACGCTGGCCCGCACGGGTGACGTGGCGTTCCGCGTAGAGGGCATCGAACGCCTTTAACAGGTTCAGGTCGAAGCCAGCTATATCCATTCGACGGGCATAGAAGGATGCGGCCGGCGGGGGAAGGAGAGCGGGGGTTCGGTAAAAGCCCGCTTTTTCCAGAGGATCGCCGAAATCTGGGCGGCGACCCGCTTTAAGTTGCGCCTGCTAGGGGCATAAACAAATGTACAAATTGGGGAAGCGAAAACCGCTCGGGAACGTCCATAACTGGGTCTTGCCGGCCACAGAGCTACTGGGCGGCTAACGACAATAGCGGACCTTGATTTTTCAGCGGAGTAGCGGCACCCCAAGAAGCGCCGGAAGGGGCATGTGCTTGACTGAATGTAGCGTTCTCCTCGCCTGACCCTGCAAACCGCACAATTTTCGTGAACGTCGTATCAATCACAAAGGGCGTCCTGCGGCGCTTTGTAACATACGTTACACCGCACCGCTTACTGCGTGACCGACAGCACCGTGACGGATCTCGGCGGTAGCGTCAGGCTGATCCGCCCGTTGCTGACGCGGGCAGCAATCTGCCGCGGCACGACCGTGTCCGGCTTGTCGTAGGTGTTGACGGCATCCACCCGGTCGGCGGTCAGCACCGTGCCGGATGCGGTCTGCGCCCGTATGCCCTGGAGCTGCGCATCGATTTGCGCCGGCGCGTTGGGGTCGACGTTCGTCAACGCGATCCATAGTTTTCCGTCTGCTGCGCGCGCGGCGATCGCGTCGATGCGCGGTAGGCTGACGTCGCCGAAACGATAGGTGCCCGCGTCAAAGGTGATCGGCAACCGCGTCGCATCTTGGAACGGCACGTACATCTTGAACAGATGGTAGGTAGGCGTCAGCACCATCTTCGGTCCGTCGGTCAAAATCATCGCCTGAAGCACGTTCACCATCTGGGCGATCGCGGTCATCCGAACGCGGTCGGCATGGCGCGTGAACATGTTCAGATTGATGGAGGCGATAATCGCGTCGCGGATCGAGTTCTGCTGATGCAGGAAACCGTCGCGGCTGCCGGGCAGCTTGGCCAGCCAGACGCCCCATTCGTCGATGACCAGCGGGACCTTTTTGGCCGGGTCGTACTTGTCCATGACGGCGGAGTGAATGCGGATCATATCCTCCATCTTCAGCGTGTCTTTGATCAGGGTCGCATATTCGCGCTCACCGAACCCAGTGCTGGCGTAGGTCGGCGGCCAGCTGACCCAGGTATAATTGTGCAGCGACAGCCCTTCGATGCTCCAGCTCCAGTCGTGTCCCTTCCATGCGCGCATCACCGCCTCGGTATAATCGGTCCCCGGCGATCCCGGCCCAACCGCGATGCGCTGCATCGGATTCGACCCGGCGACCGATCCGCCCGCCGGGTTGTCTGTGCCTTGCTGCTTGAGGTTCAGGTTGCGTGCGAAGCGGGCGTAGCGCTTCATCTCGTCAACGTAATATTCCGATCGATACGCGCCGCCGCAACTCCAGCTTTCGTTGCCGATACCAAGGAACTTCACCTGATAAGGATCGCGGTGACCGTTTGCGGCGCGCTCGGCGCCGGCAGTCGTGCCCGGATCGGCGGTCATATACGCCATCCAGTCGGCAGCTTCCTTGACGCTCCCCGATCCCATGTTGACGGAAATATAGGCCTCCGATCCGATTTGCTGGATGAAGTCAAAAAACTCGTCCGTGCCGAAATCATTCTTCTCGAGCGCGTTGCCCCAGCTGCCGTTGACGGTGACGGCACGCTTTGCTCGCGGACCAATGCCGTCGCGCCAATGATATTCGTCGGCGAAACAGCCGCCGGGCCAGCGTACGCTGGGGACTTTCAGCGCCTTTAGTGCAGTCACAACGTCGGTGCGTAAGCCGCGAACATTTGGGATAGCTGAACCCTCGCCAACCCATACGCCCCCATAAATCCCAGTGCCCAGATTCTCCGCAAACTGGCCGAAGATGTCGCGATTGATCTTGGGGCCGGTGCCATCCGCCGCGATCGAAACCGTAATCGGTACCGCTTGCGGAGGAGCTGAAGATGCCGAAGACGCAGCCATTGCTGCCGCGACCATACTGAAGAGCTTTCTCATGCCATCTTCCCCTTGCAGCCGCTTCGGACAGCCCGCAATTATCGGACATCATAACCCGAACTATTTACAGGAACAATTCCGCGTGTGTTGTCCCGAACTTGTCCCAACCCACAATTTTGTCACTACGTTATGCGGCCTAGGGCCACCTAAACTTTATCGAATTGCTCAAGTCGAGCGCAGCGCCACAAGACGTCGGCAACTGCATAAACCGATATGAACGCACCTGAATGAGAGTCTGAAGTTGGGCAGCGGGGGAGGGCGCGCGAATGCCCGACTATGGGTCTCTTCAGCCGTAAAGCGGACGCTACCGACCGGCAAACAATCGTCGACGAGGGAAGCACCCTCCCGAGACATTAAGATATGACAAAATCGCGGGGTTCACAGCTCCATTAATTCTGCAAGGATCAGGAAGGTTCACTCGCTTTTCGATGACAACCGGCAGCACGAGTTAACCTCTCCCCAGAGAGGCCTCGCTCGCTGCGTTAACCGGGCGAGGCAGTTGCGACTCTGCGACTTTGATTAACATTACGCAAAATTTCAATTAGCGTTGCTGACGTAAAAACCACCCGCAACGATAATGCGTTGCAGGTGTAATGATTACGGTCGTTGCTGATGTGGGCAAACAGCATGTTCTAGATACAAATCAAACCTTTACATAATCCTAACAGTTTGAACCTACTGATCACCGCAAGACATAATACCACCTGCTTACGGCATTGTTCAACGCTCGCGTACTGCCGCTCATGCGGTACAGGTGGCTGCCTTAGTCGCGTAGGAACTTTCCTAGCAGACGGGTCTGGTTGCCAGTAGAACGAACGCAAACGCTTAATCTTATTCTCCTACTGTACAACGCTGTGACAACCACCGATCGCCCACCCGTCCGCGACCTCCCCGACGGGACGTATGTCGAACTAGTTTCGAGCCTCTGCGGGACGCGGATGCCGGCGGTGATCATGTCCATCCTGTTTCTGATAGTGGGGGTGCAAAGCGCGCGGGCCGCGTCTGACCCTGCGCTGGCAGCGCTAGTAGCGGCCGGCGGGGTGGTAAGTGTTGCCCGGCTGGTCGTTTTGTTCTGTGGACGACGGATCTGTGACCGTACGGAAATGTCGCTGGTCAACGCGAAGCGGTTTGAACGCAAGTTTGCGCTTAGCTATTGTGGCTTCGCGGCAGTCTTTGGGGCCTTTGCTGCGCGGGCCTACATGCTTCCACTCGCGGAATGGCAGATGCCTATCGGCATTTTGGTCGTTGGCTATGCCGCGGGCGCTGCATCTACTGTCGCCATGCGTCCAAGTATCGTCGGCTGGAGCTTGGCTCTTTCGGTCATCCCCCCAAGTTGCGTCCTTTTGCTGCGTCAAGACGCGAATGCGCTTCTGTCCTCAGTGTGCCTGCTTGCCCTTCTTGCGGGTGGGTTACGTAGTGCGCGCCAACGCTACCGGTCGCAACGTTCTAAAACTACGACACGACAGGCGTTAGCCCACCAAGCGCAGACCGACCACCTTACCGGACTCGGGAACCGTCTTGCGCTCGTGCATGCGTTCGAAACGAACGGCGATGATGCGCGACCAGGACGAATCGCGCTCCATTATGTCGACCTAGACGAGTTCAAGCCAGTCAATGATCGGTTTGGGCATCACGCGGGTGACCGTCTTCTGTGCCTTGTTGGTGAGCGGCTACAGGCGTGTTGCTCCCCCGGCGACGTTGTTGTTCGGCTTGGGGGCGACGAATTCGTGCTGGCACAGCTCGACACCTCTGAGGACTACGACGTTGAGCAGCTAAGGGTACGGATCGAGAATTCTTTGAACGCGCCGTACGTCTTGGAAGGACGTTCAATAGACGTTGGCGCAAGCATAGGATCGAGCCGACATGCATCACGCGTTCAGACGCTGGACGCGCTCCTAATCGCCGCGGATATAGCGCTTAGCCAGAAGAAGGCCCAGCGGCACGCTGCGCGCAAACTGGTCGCGCCCCCCACCGCCTTCCCCGCCCACGGCGAGACCGACGAAGGCTTCGCCGTCAATGCCACCGAGGACGAGATTCGGGAGCGGGCACGACTGCTAGTCGAGGGTATCGCGGTAGCCATTTGGGAAAGTGCGCCGGACGGACTGATCGAAACGGATAGTCTTAGCTGGCGGACTTACACAGGTCAGAGCTATGACGATTGGAAAGGGTATGGCTGGGTAACTGCAATTCACCCCGACGACCGCATCGCTACGGTGCGAAAGTGGCGCGACACAGTCCATGATCAGCAATCGGTTGAAGCACAATACCGGCTTAGGCGGTGGGACGGCACGTACCGATGGATGCAGGTGTATGCGGTACCGTTGCGCAACGGCGACAGTTCAATCGTCCGGTGGCTGGGCATGAACATTGATATCGACGACCGTAAACTTACCGGGCTGTGGCAAATATCGTAGTGCGCCCGCGATGGCGACGGAAGGTGCCTGTGCCTTTCGTAGCGGATGCATAGACTCTCAAGAGAGCGGACCTGCTCAAGTGAACGAATGTCAGCTTCTAGCAAGCGCTCAGTTGGCTGTGAGTGGCCGGAAATGGGTCTTGCCAGACGCGAAGAGGACCGGTGGTTAGCGCCCAATCGCCGTCGTTTGCGGTCCGTCCGCTTTTAACCTTCAGTGGTAGTCCGACCTCGTGCCGTTCCCTCCATGCAGCACCCCCGCTTGCCGCCATCGCGGTAGCGGGCGTGCTCTCGATCTTGTAGGTGGCTCGCCGATGGCGAACCGAGGATACCCGAATGAAGCCTATCGCCGCCGCCACATCCGACCAGGTGTGCAAGATGCTGCGATTGATGGCCGCCGACGCTCGCGCATCACTCCCGACGACGTCTCGCATGCTGGGAAAGGCGCCAAAATACCTAGCGAGTGCGTCCGCAGGGCCGGGCTGAAGCAGCTTACGCTGGCAGATCGCCAGTTGCTCGCTCAGCTTTCCGGATTGATCCCTGATCAATGCGAACGCGAGAGCTGGTGACGTTAGCAATTTACGGCGCATGTACCCGCGTGATGCACAGCCCGAGCCCTGTAGGAAAGCGCATTCAGATCATGCCGCACTTGTATGTAACGGATTATTAGCGCTTTAATCATTCCCCCTTTCGCTGCGGAGCAAGGTCGATGATTCGATTGCATTATCCCGACGGGCTGCCGGTCAACTTGGAAGACGGCGTTGTGACCTTCATCGAGCCGGCTCGTAACGGGGGTACACTAATCTGGATTGGGTCAGAGGAGGACTCTCTCGCGATCCATGCCAGAGAAGATTACGCAATGGTGTGGGCGGCGCTTTTCCCGGCGCAACCAACCATCTGCTAACTTGCGTCAACATGCTCCAACAAGCTAGATTTCAATTTCGGACAAAGTCATCAGGTTACGCGCAATTGCGATCCAGCGTCGAAGATCGTCGGCGTACGCACACAGGGCGCGTTCTGACCGATTGTCCGTTAGCTGGTCGGCCAACCGACTCACTCTGCTCAACTCAATTTCTATTTCACGCCTGTCAAACATCGGGAATCTCCAGCCCCCGCTCTTACTATTTCGATCTTCGCAGAATTTGGTTAAAAAATGATTAAACGACGCCTTGTGAGAGCGTTAACTAGGGAACGTCACAGCTCTTTACCGCTCGATCCGTATTGAAATTCGTAGTACGCCGGTGACGCCAGCCGCCGAAGACACCGGCTCTGAGCATCGAGGAAAATAAAGTGACCCGTGCTCAACTTATGACGCTGCTTGCTGCCCAGTACCCGGAACTGCAAGCCTACGAAATTGAAGGGATTGTAACGGCTTTCTTTGACGCAATTGTGGAGCGCTTGGCTGACGGCGGCCGGGTTGAAATTCGGCGCTTTGGATCATTTAGTACGCGTGAGCGCGTTGCTCGCACTGGCCGCAACCCGCTGACAGGGGAACAGGTACAGGTCAATGCCAAGCGCAGTCTGCATTTCACGCCGGGGAAGAACTTGCGAAAGCTCGTCGCTGACTCGAAGGTCTGATCCCGCACTAGGCCTGTTTGTATGGGAAGCGAAGTCGCTTCGTAGTTTTCGCGCGGATGGTCCCGGCTGGCAAACCCGGATCAACGAGGCGGTGCGCGAGGCAATTAGTCTTTGAACCCTACGCCACCGCCACACCGCCGACGTGCACAGGACGCTGCGATCGCTTGTGGCAGAGTATTGCGTAACGTTCGCAGCATTGTGGGGGACGCTACGCCGGCATCGGGTTATCGGGCGCGCTTCGCGTGGGGCGCCGGGCCCAATCGATTGCCGGCGAGCAACGTCGAGCTATTAGTGCAGTTCTTTCGGCTCGATCCGCGCCTGTTCAGAGACCGAGAAGTGTGGGAGTCGCTAAGACGGCTGCTGTAGCACTGGAATGGTCGCAGTCAGAGTTCAACGCCGCCCTTGCACCCGCGCCGCCCGTCTAACCTGTTGCTCGTATTGCCGGGGACAGTCAGCCTGGTTGAATGAAGAACCCATCCTCTTCCACGCTCAACGATGCCCCCGCAGAAATGTCGGACCGCGACCTGCTGGCGGAGTATCAGCGCAGCGGGGGCGAGCCCGGCGATGCCGAGGTCGAGGCGGCTCTCGCATAGATCCAGCGAAGGGATCTCGATTTCTGACGCGCACCGACGTCGACTGATCAAAGACAATGCTGCCGACGCTTAGCTGAGTATCACTTCAATTAATCGACCCGCTCCCCTCCCAGTGTGCGGGTTGGCTACCCGATGCCTATGCTTCGTGCCGCTGCGTCGGTGAGGGGGCGTTCTGACCAAAAAGGGGGAGAGCGGTAAGCTGCGCTAAAATCGCTTCTGATAAATAGTTCATCAAAAAGATGACACCGTATAGGCAGTTAACTCTTTACTCAGACTTATGCATGGTATTGCGGTTGCACTACCTTTCAGGGCATCTCTCAGTACATTCACTTGTCCGCAACGATCCATCGTTGCGGGCAGTTTTTTGAGCTAATGATCTCGAACTAACTTTTCTTACCGCCATTCAGCCGAACGTAGGTGCGCAGCATGTGCTATGCCTTGCGTCGTGTACTTTGGGTGAGGCTGCGGATTGCTAGGATGACAACCTACGCAACCGGGCCAATCCGGTATTAAATTATCGTTTCGAAACAGCGGTTAGGGCTATTAAATCAAAATCGTTTCGTTATCCTGACAGCGTCGGAGTTCTTACCGACAGTGCTTTCTCCCTTTAAATTGGAAACGCTCCTTGGCCCGTAACGATCTGTCGTTACGGGCCATTTTTTAGTCTCTGCGATGCGGGAAAGGAATGAGCAACGTGATAGCTGCTGAGAGCATCGTTCGTCATAGAGGCGAGGGCCGTATGATGCTGGTGAAGGCAGTCTTTCTCGACAAGTATGGAAGCCCCAGCCAAGTGGAATGTGAGTTCTGCGACCAGGGAGAACTTACAACAGTCTGGGTGCACGTGAGCGAACTGGAGTTGACGACGCCCACATAAAGGTCGTCATCGATCACCGGGGTAATCGGATCCCTATCCGTACCTACCGTATAGCTATCTTTTATTACCATCAGTTGGCCGATCAAGGGCATGCCCGATCGGCAAGTCTCGCGTCGCGCGCGTCGGTGAAAGGGTGTGCTGACCGCCAGGGAGGGAAACAGTCAGCCAACCGAACTGTTAATTTGATTAACGTGTTCTTCATCGCTGGCCCCTATGACGAAGAGGCCGCTAGACTAACGACGGTAACATCGAAACTTGCCACCCGCAGCGGGCAGCACTCTTGCGGGTGGTATCTTCGAGACGTTGGAGGCAAACTGGCGATACGCTATCGCGGAGGATAAAGTTTCCCGCGCTTTTAGACACGGGCTCGTTGGTCTAGCCCGACAAGCCAATGCTGCCTTGCGCCTTCGGTTTCACCGAGTTGATCACCAATCGGTCACGCCAACGCCACCGCTCAACGCAGGGCTTCAATAAGACAGGAACGTCTTTAGGAGGCCTAAGTTGAGCCCCTCGTGCCAATAAAAAACAATATAACTGTACGTGCGAGAGCATTTGAAATGATCAACCGCTACGCAGATCGCGCGGCGGATGAGGCTGCATTTCAAATAAACTCTAAAATTGCAGCAAACGATGTTGATGGCGCGCTTGCCATGGATCAAGTCCGCCGCGCGATTATTGAAATTAACGGATGTTGAGCTGGCAAAGCTCGCAGGATTCAAGAGGAATTGCCGCGCGTCAATTGGTAAGTTCTGCGAGCGCGAACCGACCCTCGTGGGTCGAGCATCCACGATCGTGCAGTCAAATTGCGTCGGCGGCACACGACAGCTTGCAACGCCTGTGCGCTGCCTATTTTCGGATCAATCCCGCAGGAACTCGCCGTTCAACCATGTCCCAAGAATGTGTACACCGTCTCAAAAAGACACGCTTCTTTCGTGACGGCTAGAAATGGTTAATTTTGGTTTGAGCAAGGGTCCGATGGCCGTGCTATTGGAGCAGCAATAGCGCAACAATAGCGCAGTGGTTTCGCTCGGAACCTGGTGATCCACCTGCTTCCATTGACCGGGCGGGTGGATCACATTTCTCGTTCGATCGCGGCCTTTGGAAATGCAGCAGGGCATGCGCCTGCTTGCGCATTGCGCCGCTCGAGTGCCCTTCGCGCCATATCGTTGCGTACTTCCTTCAGTCCAAACGTTTCTACGATGTGTGAGCAGGCTAGCGTAGCTTCTTAGCGAGTTTTGCTGCACGTGTGAGCGTACGTCACCCGCGTCCGTGTATCTGGGCGCGGGTGACGCTTGATAATTTGGCGCGATATGCTGCCTACCGCAGCGAGCTTACAGGATCGCGTATATTATGTCGGAGAATATCGCCGCTAATGATCTAGTTCGCAGGAAGCTTGGCGGACCGGCCATGTTGGTACTGTCGCTTGTTGATGCCGGACATGGCGCAATGCCAATGGCAATATGCGCTTGGCCAGAGAATAAGAGGTTCGCCCGCATCGCAGTGCCCTTGGATCAGTTGATCCTTGTGCCGTCAGAGTAGCGCTGTCCCCACCTATCGCGTGTCCACGGTCATCAATCGCTACGCTCCGTTAGTAATTCGATCGTAAACGTTCCTCCAAGCGCTAGGCCGGATGGTAATCCCGGGGTGCGGAGAAACGATTTGAGCGATGAAATGTTTGCCGGGGCGCTAGTCCGCAAGGCATCAGGCGGCCCCGTCATGATTGTCCAGGCGATCGGCAAGGGTGGGCTCGGCATCGGTACGTGCGCATGCACCTGCTGGTTCGAACGGGGGCAATTCACAATTGCAGAGATTCCATTAGCCGATCTCGTGTCGGCCAATAGCAAGACCCATGCTAGCCTATCGCAGTCCCATACCGTAGAACAAATCGTCAAAGCACTGGCTTTCGCGCAGTCGGCGTGCGCATGAGAACGAGTTCGAGATCATCTGCGCCGGATTGCCGATTAAGCGGCTATGGTGATTGCGTTTACAACATGTGCGGACAGAGGCCAAGCCTCAGTCGTCATGGTTAGCAACCCTCCAAAAGCAACAACCGCACTGCGCCCATCGGTCTTGGCAATCACGCCGGTCATTCCTGCAAGCGACGGCTGGTCAGTCACGGACACCCGCGCGCCCACCGCGAAATCGTGTTGTTCGGCGCGTAAGGCTTTCTCCCGTTCGCGTTTGGTACGTAACGCAGCGCCACGAATGCGGCGCTATTCCTCTCGCGTCTCCGCATTACGAAGTGCTTCGATAAGTTCGGCGGCAAGCCGCTCCTCCTCCCGCAGCCCAGACACAGAAGCATTTCCGATCAGCGGGATCCGCCCGGCGTGAGAGAAGAGCGAGAATAGGGGATGCTGATGTGCAGGGTCGCCAGCCATATGAGCCAACGTAGCGAGGCCACTGGCCCGGGCGAACACGAACGTCGGCAAGATCGGCAAATTGATCTCGATCGTGTTCCGTCGACCCTTTGCATCGGACTTCCCATGCGGCCGCTTAATTATGTGGGGGCGTGTCCAGACGTCGAAGCCCGCCTCGGCGAGCGAGCGAGCTAGATTGAGCGTCCGACCGCCCGAGGTGCGCAAGATGCACCAATGCGTATCGTCCCTGCGCTGCGCTGCGCTGCCTTCCTACTTATACCCCATCCCTTGAACCTTGATACTGAATTGAAAATGCGTGGGGCAGTCATGGCGGTGGCATCTCGATCGCAGAACTGCCAGACGGTGGCGTCATCAACCTACGTTCAAAGTACTGCGGATTAGGCCCGCACCGATCCGCGCCAAATTAAGAATTGGAACGCTCACAAAGTGCGGGAACTTCGTGCCGGACCTCACCAAACACGGGGTAAAACTCTGCCCTTCGGGCACATACTCGGCGCTGACCGGGATACGGGCTGACGCGGAACGACACGCAATCTGCGCAGACGGGCATTCGCCTCCTCCGCGGAGCTCTACACGAGTTCTGTTCAAATTATCGCGTGCGGCACGGCAGCTAACCACGAGCTTAGGACGTTCCGTGGGCCAATTTAGGTGCCGAAGAACTGCCGTTCAACCAAATGAACGAATGTCCGGAAGTGACAGGCAAGGAAGGGCGTCTGAATGTCCGGGTATGGGTCTTCGCGACCGAATACTTGCCACTCTGGTTTGCAACATTGTTGTGTTCACAGACGGTCAAGGTTGGACCGATGCCAGGGGGGTTTGAATGTTATTCAGTCGTAGGCAAATCAACCCTCACGCCATGATCGCCGGGCGATCCATTCACACTCTGCCAACCAGCAGCCACGTTAGAAACAATCTAGCAACGCTTAATGATATTGACTCGCAACAGCACATAAGCCACCTGCTACGAAAGTAGGGGAATTTTGATGAGTTATTGGAATATCTTGCTGGCGACCGCGTCGCCCGCGATGCTGAGCACGGCGCCCACGAATGGTACGGAAATCCGGTCGGTTGATGTCGCTAGTGAAGGACAAAGAGAGGAAGAGATCCTCGTTATCGGGAAAACCTACGGTCGCGCTGTTGGCAAGACTGTCACACCGCTGAAGGATACTCCCAACACTGTCACCGTCATCGACCGCGAGCAGATCGAGGCCCAGAACCTCTTCACGCTCGAAGACGCACTGACCGCGACCAACGGCATTACCGTCAACGGTGTCGGCAGCGAGGACCCATCGTTCCTGTCGCGCGGGTTCGCCATCAATAATTACCTGATCGACGGCGTCCCGACCTTGTCGGTCAACTTCCCTTCGGCTGTGCCGGACCTGTTCTTCTATGATCGCCTGGAAGTCTTGCGCGGTCCTGCTGGCCTGTTCAGCGGATCCGGGAATCCGGCGGGCAGTATCAACCTCGTCCGCAAGCGTCCGCTTGACACAGCGCAGATTCAGGCGAGTGCTGGCTATGGCAGCTACGATAACCGGCGTCTGGAACTGGATGCCTCGACCCCCATCGGCAGCCACGCCGGTCTTCGCGCCGGTGTCATGCGTCAGGAACAAGACCAGTTCTTCGATACCGCCCATCGCGATCGGCTGGATGCGTTCATCGTCGGGTCCCTCGAGATTGGGTCGCGCACGACCGTGACGGCGGGTGCAAACTACGATCGCTTTCAGCCGGCGGTCCAATCGGGGCTTCCCGGCTATGCCGGTGGCATCGACGGTAGCGACGGGCGGCTGCTCGACGTTCGGCGATCGACGTATCTTGGGGCGGACTGGAATCGCTTCGATGCAAAGACATGGTCAGGGTTTGTCGAGGTCGCCCACCGCGTCTCGGATCGTTGGACGCTGCGGGCTACCGGTCTCTACACTGACGTCGATCGGGTCGACGTGTACAGCTATATCGGCGCGCAACCGGTAACGGTGGCCAATCGTGGCGTGACCAATCAGATCGCTTACCGCGGCGATAGCAAGCAGCAGACGCGATCGTTCGATTTCAATGGCATCGGCAGCTTTCCGCTGTTCGGTCGGGAGCAGACGCTGATCCTCGGGGCCGACTATCAGGCGAGTTCGGGGACATCCTATTTCACACGGCTGTCGAATTACGCGCGGATCGACGTTTTCAATCCGGTGTCACCGGCTGAGCCTCCGCTCGACCCTTATGGACCGCTCCCGGCCTATCCGGTTCAGGGAACCGCCGGCCAATGCGCGCCGGTGCAGACCCCCGCGCAGTGCGTCACCCAGGTCTATGGCGGGACCGTCACCAACCTCGAACAATATGGGCTCTACGGGCAGATGCGGTTGAGCCCGGTTCAGGGCGTGACATTGATCGGTGGCGGTCGCCTGACGTGGTTCGATACCGACAGCCAGACTCTGCTCCCCACGCGCGGTTTGCGGACGGGGTATACGATCGAAAACCGATTCACTCCGTATGCAGGGGTCGTGTGGGACCTGACCCGGCAGCTCAACCTGTACGCCAGCTACGCCGACAGCTTTACACCGCAAGCGCAACCCGTCGGACGGCAACGCGGCGACGGGGGCGGCATCGAGCCGATGATTGGCGCGCAATATGAGGCCGGCAGCAAGCTGTCGCTGATGAACAACCGCTTGTTGCTGTCCGCGGCAGCGTATCAGATCACCCAGAAGAACCGGCTGTTCAACGATCCGGTCGATACCACGCTCTATTATCAGCTCGGCAAGGTGCGGTCGCGCGGGATCGAGGTGGAGGCAAGCGGGGAGATCCTGCCGGGTTGGCGGATCAACGGTGGCTACAGCTACACCCGCACCAAATTGCTGGAGGACATCAACCCGGTGCTGGAGGGCAGTTCGCTCGTCCCGGTTATTCCCAAGCATATGGGCAAGGTCTTCACCAACTACGCGCCGACCAGTGGGCGGTTCGCCGGAGCAAGCATCGGTGGAGGACTGACGGTCTTCGGCGCAACCGCGGGCGGCACGCCGTCATCAGTCGCGGCGAACGGGACACGTACGGTATCGACGCTGGTCCGACAGGGCAGCTATGCCGTCCTGGACATCCGCGCTGGGTATAGCCTGACGCCACGGCTCGGGGTGTCGGTCAACCTCAATAACGTCCTTGATCGCACCTACTATGCCCGCATCTTCTCGACCGCGCGGGGCAATTACTACGGCTCTCCGCGGACGGTGTTCGCGACCTTGCGGTACACGATTCAATGAGCAGCGCAGGGGGGCATTCCCGCGCGCAGGCGCGCTGGGCACGGCGCGGCGATATTGCGCTGCGCGTTCTCGCTGCGGTGCCGCTCGGTTACGCTGCTTCCAGCCTCTGCGCGATGGCGCTCGCGCGCCTGCTGCCGGGGACGCGGTCCGGGACGACGGTCGCAGCGGCGCTCATCGGGCTTGCGTTGTGCGCCGTGCTGGCGATGTGGGCGTTTGCCGCCCGCAGCGGGTGGCGGGCGGTCTGGACGATCACCGTTGCCGGCGGCGTGGCGGCGGGGATTACCTGGCTTTCCATCGCCGTGACGGGCCGTGCATGAGCAAGGGGTTCCGACAATCGCAGGGGTTCCTGCATACATGGTCCGGGCTGTTGCTCGGCTGGATCCTGTTTCTCGTCTTCGTGGCAGGTACGATCGCCTTCTACCGGGAAGGACTGAACCGCTGGATGCGACCGGAGTTGGCGCGTGTCGAGAATCCGATGCGGGTCTTGGCAGGGGCCCAAACGTATCTCGCACACAAGGCACCGCACGCAAAAAGCTGGTTCATCCCTGTCGCCACGAAGCAATCCGCGGGGAGCCAGCTGTTCTGGGTACCGCAGCCTGATCCCAACGCCCCCAAGGGAAGCGGACGCCGTGGTGGTCGCGGACGGCGGGACACGCAAGCGCTGATCGGCGCTGATGGCAAGGTCGCGACGGTGCGGGAAACGCGGGGCGGAGACTTCTTTTACCGGCTTCACTTCGACCTGCACTATATGCCGGTGATATGGGCGCGATGGCTGGTCGGATTTGCCAGCATGATGATGCTCGTGGCGATCCTCAGCGGAGTTGTCACCCACAAAAAGATCTTTCGCGATTTCTTCACGCTGCGTCGCTCTAAGGGGCAGCGGTCATGGCTTGACGGCCATAATGCGGTCGCGGTCCTTGCGTTGCCGTTTCATCTGATGATCACCTACACCGGCCTCGTCACGCTGATGGCGCTGCTGATGCCATGGGCGGTCATCGCCAATTACACGGACGAACGCGCGATCGGCGCCGTCCTGTTTCCAACCATGCCAGTGGTCGAACGCACTGGTCGAGCGGCACCGCTGGTCGATCTCCGCCGCATCGCGGCCGACGCCGAGCGACGCCTCGGCGCGCCCGCGAGTTACATCCAGGTAAGCGAGCCTGGCGACGCGGCGGCTCGCATCACGGTCAGCCAAAGTCCCGTTTCCACGCTCAACACCCGGACCCCGCAACTCGGCTACGACGGCGTGACGGGGCGATTGCTGTGGCAATCTCTTCCCTCGGGTGCCA
>Ga0247805_1000844_pt1 | contig 15362 bp, 14 predicted proteins | sample UWRJL044104R1_FD_180930 | JGI IMG/M metagenome (GOLD analysis project Ga0247805, IMG submission 180930) | Plant litter microbial communities from Arlington Agricultural Research Station in Wisconsin, United States - UWRJ-L044-104R-1 | ecosystem: Environmental > Terrestrial > Plant litter >... | reverse complement strand
AGCCAGAAGCGCATCAACTTCATCAAGAGAAAGAGTAAGTGAATTTCTCATATCCATTCTGGAAGCTTGTCCGTAAAGGAAATTTGGTATTTCTTTACGTTTAACATCCAGCTCTGCAGGGGTATCAAAAGCATAGTAGGCATAACCATCCGCAATTAACTGTTCCGCATATTGTCTGTAGGTAGATTTGCGTTCGCTCTGACGGTAAGGGCCGTATTCACCACCTAACTCAGGGCTTTCATCCGGATTAATGCCGCACCAGGCAAGACATGAAACTATATATTCTTCTGCTCCCGGAACAAAACGTGTCTGATCAGTATCTTCAACACGAAGAATAAACGTGCCGTTGTGTTTTTTGGCAAACAAATAATTAAATAAAGCCGTACGTACACCGCCTAAATGAAGGCCTCCTGTCGGACTGGGGGCAAATCTTACTCTAACTTTCTTTTCCATAATCGTGAGTACAAAGATATATTTTTTAAACGCTTACCGTTCTATTGATATCTTTTTGAATGGTATTTTGTAATTTGCCTGCACATCCTATGAATCCTTACGAGAAAAAACGCCGCTGGAAATTCTTCCTACTGATTTTTGCAATTGTGATTGGCACCGCATCCGTCATCTATAGTGATTCTTTTGTGAAAAAGATGCAGCAGGAAGAACAATTGCAGTTTCAGCTTTATGTAAAAGTTACGGAGCAATTGCTGGTGATGTATGATACAGAACGCTATACTGACGTATTTGAGACTATCAGGGACAATACAAAACTCCCTGTAATCATCACTGATGGAAACGGAGCGATCGCATCATTCAGGGGGCTCGACTCCACAAAGACGAATTACAATGTAGAAAAGAAGGATAACCTTACATACGATCCTGCATATTTTGCACGTGAACTGCGGAAAATGAAAAAACAGCATCCCGGAACACCCATTATCGGCCTGGATGGTAATATCTGGAATATTTATCACAAAGATTCTTTTGTGCTGACACAGCTTCGCTACTTCCCTTTTATACAATTAACTGTAATCGGTTTATTTCTGCTGACAGCCTATGTGGCCTTTAGTTCAGCCCGGCGGTCCGAACAGGACCAGGTATGGGTAGGTATGGCCAAGGAAACCGCGCATCAGCTGGGCACACCTATATCTTCACTTATGGCCTGGGTAGAATTAATGAAATCCAGGTTCGATGCAGAAGATGACCCGTTGATTGCGGAAATGGAAAATGATATAAAACGGCTCGAAGTAATTACAGACCGCTTTTCTAAAATAGGTTCAAAGCCTGTGCTGGAAGACCATGTGGTCTATACCGTAATTGATAACTTTATACAATACTTTCAACTGCGGACTTCCGATAAGGTGATTTTTAGTATTACCGGCGATGATCAGGTGCGGGCAATGCTGAACGTCCCCCTGTTTGACTGGGTAACTGAAAATCTGCTGAAAAACGCCGCGAATGCGATAGAAAACGAAGGAACGATCAATGTTAATATCATTGAGCACCTTGCCAAAGAAGAAGTATTTATTGATATTACTGATAGTGGGAAAGGAATCCCAAGATCAAAATTTGACGCCGTATTCCAGCCGGGATACACTACCCGGAAAAGAGGATGGGGATTAGGTCTGTCTCTCACTAAAAGGATTGTAGAAAACTACCATAGCGGACAAATATTTGTAAAAGACTCTGAAATAGGCAAAGGAACTACTTTCAGAATTATCTTAAAAAGCAGTATCACTTATGAACCAACCCCTGCAACCCAAAAAATACGCTGATTACGCAGCACTCGTTAACGGAGATGTGATAGAACTATTACAGCGCCAGGCTACCGAGTTTACAGAATTCTTAAACACCCTGACGGGTAAGGCAGACTATGCTTATGCACCTGGAAAATGGACAATCAAAGAAATGATCGGACATATTATTGATACCGAAAGGATACTGGTTTATCGCTTGCTGGCTGTAGTCCGTGGAGAACGAGCCTCTCTACCCTCATTTGATGAGGATAGTTATGTAGCGGCGGCCCACTTCCCAGACCGGAGCCTGCTTAGCTTTACAGAAGAATTCAGTCTGCTGAGAAAAGCAAACCTATATCTTTTCCGGTCGCTGACAGAAGCAGAATTAATCAGCACAGGAACTGTGTCCGGAAATAGTAAAACTGCAAGATCAATCCTGTATATTATTGCGGGTCATGTGATCCACCATACCGGAATTATTAAAGAAAGGTATTTATGAGCTGGTTTTCCGAATTTACTATTGAAAATCTAAATAACAGACCGAAGAACCACCTTGGTGGTTTACTGGATATACAGTTTACCGAAGTAGGTGAAGACTATTTGACGGCCACCATGCCGGTAGATGAACGTACGCATCAGCCAGCAGGCATTCTGCATGGCGGAGCGTCGGTAGTGCTTGCCGAAACATTGGGCAGTATCGCTTCTTATATGAGTATTGACCCGGAACGCTTCCAGGCTGTCGGACTCGAAATCAATGCCAACCATTTAAGGCCGGTGAAAAGTGGTAGAGTAACAGGTATCTGCAAGCCGCTGCACAAAGGAGCAAAAACCCATGTATGGGAAATAAAAATCTATGATGAAAGAGGTAAAATGAATTGCATCAGCCGTTTAACGGTAGCCGTAATTCCAAAAATGAGTTAGTAGCCTGTACCAGACTAACCGGCTGGCGGAAAGCTATTAACTCAAGGAATGTTTACCATTTATTTCTGGTGCTCATCCAGCCATTTTTTCTCGATCACATAAGAGCAGATCAGGCCCAGTCCGCCGAAGATACCCAATACCCCGAAATACAAAGCAACAGCATTGTCTTCATCCATACGTGTCTGGATAACTGTGAAAAGAGAAATCAGTAAACCGATACCTAAGCCGACAAGCAGCAGTCCGAATTTAAGACTTAGAAATGGCTTGGGCGCAGACTGTCCCTCTCTCGGGTTTATCCCGCGTTCTATCAGCGCCATTTTTTCTTTATTGATAAAGTACCTGATCCCGAAGACCAGTGCGAATCCCCCTATAAATAGAGTAATCGGTATTAAAAATTCCATTTGCATATCCTATTGTCTTTAATGATTAACATTCTGTTGATTGAAACGCTTCTGTATCCTATGACCACAATTTTTTCAGACGGGTTACACTCCATTAAAAAAATAATTTCTATCTCTTACTTATCTTTGGTAAAAAACCAGTTTTGGAGCATACTTTAAAAAAAATAAAAAACATTTATCCCCTGGAAGAAGAACACCTCAACCTGTTACTCTCTTCTTTGAGTTGTATGGAATTTCCAAAGAACCACCTCCTTATAAAAGCAGGTAAAATTGAGCCCGTATTATATTTCATAGAGACAGGGATTGCCCGGGCTTACATTGATGGACTCAATAATCGTATTACTTTTTGGTTCGGAATGGAAGGTGACGTAGTTTTATCTTATAACAGCTATATCAATGGAAAACCCGGATATGAAAATATAGAGCTGCTGGAAAACAGCAAGGTTTATGAAATAAATAATGCCGCTTTGGAAGAACTGTACCAAACACATTCCTCATTAGCGAACTGGGGCAGAAAACTGGCGGAACTGGAGCTGATAAAAACCGAAGAACAATATATCTCCAAGATGTTTAAACCTGCAAAAGAACGTTACCATGAATTACTCAGGTTATATCCATCATTGATTAAGCGGGTGCAACTCGGGCATATTGCTTCATACCTGGGCGTAACGCAGGTTACCTTAAGCAGGATCAGGGCAGAAAATAAATAAGCGGGCAGCGTCTTTTTTAACATATGTAAAAGGCACCCTTAAAACTACGCCTTAGTTTTGCGCTTTACTATTTAGCATATGAACTGGATCTTTTTAATTGTTGCCGGACTACTCGAAATCGGATTTACTACTTGCCTGAAATTATCAGCTAATTTCTCCAATTTGAAATGGACCGGAGGTTTCCTGCTTTGTGCAGTCCTAAGTTTTTATTGCTTAAACAAAGCTACCGTTACACTTCCTTTGGGTACAGCTTATGCGGTGTGGACGGGGATTGGTGCTGTAGGTACTGTCCTTGTAGGGATCATTTATTTTAATGAACCAGCAACTTTCTGGCGCCTTTTTTTTATCGCCACGCTAATCGGCTCTATTCTCGGACTGAAATTCTTTGCGGGAAGTACACACTAATTATTTCTATCTTGCTGTAACCTAAAGTTTGACACCTACGTCTTATCTATCAGATGCAGCAGCAGGAAACAGATTTAGCCTTAATTACAGCAGTTCTGAATGGTGATACCGCGGTTTATTCCGAACTGGTAAAACGCCATCAGCGCTTTGTTTTCACGCTGGCTTTACGTTTCACCAAAAACAGGGAAGATGCCGAAGAGGTTGCGCAGGATTGTTTCGTAAAGGCTTACCGTGCGCTAGGGACTTTCAGGCAAACTTCAAAATTCAGTACATGGCTGTATTCCATCACTTATACGTCGGCCATGACAGCGTTACGAAAGAAGAGACTGACAACAGTCTCACTGGATGATGAGACATATACACTACAGCCTTTAAACCCAGGCTCTGCTAGTGATGCAGATACCATAGATAAAAAATCTGCGTATAGCTATTTAAACATTGCGATAGATAGTCTGTTGCCGGATGACGCCGCAATTATTACGTTGTTTTATAAAGGAGAGCAAAGTCTGGAAGAAATAGGCCAGGCACTCTTTATGGAACCCAATACGGTAAAAGTTAAGCTCCACAGGGCAAGGGTAAGGTTAAAAGAGAAATTACAATCTTTATTAAAAGATGAAGTTAAAGAACTGATATGAAAACAATAGAAGAACAAATCTGGGATTATATTGATGGACATTTAACTGTGGAAGAAAAGCGTACAATTGAAAATAAAATTGCCAGTGACGCTGCCTACAGGGAACTTTACAAAGAATTATCAGCGGTCAACCTTCATTTGGCCGGGATGGAGACAGATATGCCGCCAATGGCTTTTAACCGGAATGTTATGGAAATGGTAGCAACAGAGATTGCGCCTGTTTCTTTAAAAACCAAAGTAGATAAGCGTATCATATATGCTGTAGGTACTTTTTTTATTCTTGCGATCTTATCGATTCTGATTTATGCAGTGTCGCAGACAAGGTTCACATCTTCTGCTGTCCGTTTACCAGTTATGGTCATAGATTTTAGTCAGTACTTTACCCCTGCTTTTATCAAAATATTCCTGTTTACAGATTTATTGCTTGGTTTTATCTATCTGGACAGTTTCCTCAGAAGGAAAAAGATATAAAATTTAATAGTTATAATAAAAGGGGAAGCAGCTGCTTCCCCTTTTATTATAACTATCTATATGAGTTACCTGATCAGTACCGGGAATAAATTACAATAACCTTTCCGTGAATACTTACAAGTACATGTTTTTTACTTCAGATACCAAGTTACAGGATAACCATTTACCTCAAGGTAACGGGAACCCACTAATTATTTCCAGTAAATACCTTATCGGACACTAGTGTACCCTGTTTTTTACTATATTTTCCAGGAAAATCGCCGAACCAATCCAGCCGAAAATTCCGGTTAAAAGTGACCATCCGAAACTACCTGAAATCACAAGTGCCGTTAAAAAGGCAAATACGAAGCCTAAAACATAATATACCCAGTCAAAACTTTTTTCTTCTTTAATCATCTTAAAATACTTATATCCCAAAGGTATTGAATTATTTTAAATATGAAAGAACTGCCGACAATATCCAGTTTGACAAACCCGGATATTGTCAGCTCTTTGTAATATATATATATCAAATTACAAAATGATTCAAAATCAATCAATCGATTGATTAATTTTGTCCCATCGAATCAATGGAAAAGCAAGATAAAAGAACGAACATCCTATCCGCAGCAGAGCAATTATTCTCTGAATTGGGTTATGAGGGCACTTCCACACGGCAGATTGCAAAAGAAGCCGGTGCGAATATGTCTATGATCAACTACTATTTCGGCTCCAAAGAAGGTGTTTTCCTGGAAATCATGAATGAAAGGATCAAAGGTTTTAACGCCCAGCTGGTCAGCATTAACAAGGATACAATTACTCCTCACCAGAAATTAATGCGGGTTATTGAAGAATATACCACCCGTATCCTTAACAATATTTCTTTTCATAAAATGATGCACCGGGAGCTCTCTCTGGCGCAACGCCCTGAAATGTACTGTAAGCTAAAAGATGCTATCAGGGAAAACCTGATTGTGATCGAAAAGATCATCAATGAGGGTATTGAAAACAGCTCTTTCAGAAGTGTGGATGTCAGGATGCTCATTGCAACGATAATGGGTACGATTACAAGTGTGGCCACTACTCCTTCTAAAGTAACAGAAGGCTCAATGCTCGACATCACCATTCCGAAAGACAGGGAAATCCTGACAAAACGATTGATCGTACATCTACAAGATTTGGTTACCACGTATTTAACACCCCAGAAATGATACACAAAACAATTAAATTGAGTTGCCTCGCTCTCCTGCTGCCTGGCATGCTCTATGCTCAGAATGTAAAAAAACTGTCCTTGCAGGAAGCGATTCAATTAGGGATAGAAAACAGTAAAAATTTAAGGCTCTCTCAAAACAAAATTGAACAGGCAATGCAACAGCTTGAGGTAGTTAAAGATAATGCGCTGCCAACAGCTAATATCAGTGCTATCTATAACCACGCAGAGATCCCCACAAACCAGCTGAACATCGGCGGCGAGCAGATCAACCTGCCAAAACGTGCCGATGCCTATTTAGGTACTGCGTCTGTACAGGAGTTATTATATGGCGGCGGCAAGTTAAAATATGCTAAAGAAAGCACTAAATTATTAGCGGAAGTTGCTCGTCTTGATGCAGACCAGAATAAGGAAGAGGTTACTTATGCAGTGATCAACACCTATTTTTCATTATATAAGGTAGGCCAGAGCAAAAAAGTAATTGCGCAAAACCTGGCTTCTATTGCCAGCCAGCTTAAACAATCACAACGCTTTTTTGAACAGGGTATCGTTACTAAAAATGATGTATTAAGGTTCCAGTTGCAGCAGGCGAATATTACGCTTACTGATCTGGAAGCAGAGGGTAACCGTAAAGTGGTTAACTATAATATGGATATCCTGCTTGGCCTTCCTGAAGACACGGAAATCGAAATCGCGGATCCTACACTTAATGCGATGACTGTTGGCCCGCTAAGCAGTTACCTGGACCAGGGCTTAAGCACAAGACAGGAGCTCAGGGCGCTGGACTTGCGTAATAAGGTGGCTGATGTAGATATCAAAACGGTAAAAGCAAATACATTACCTACTGTTGCGTTGGGAGCCAATGCCTATTATATCAACCCAAGCGGGAATTTTATTCCTTCCAATCACCAATACATCATACCTATGACCGTTGGCGCTACAATTTCATGGAATATCGGCAGCCTTTGGACCAACAAAAATAAAGTGACCGATGCAAGGATTCAGCAAAAAGGGATCGTTATCCAGAAAGATATAGAAAGCGACCATGTTAAAACGGAAATCAACAGAAACTTCCAGAACTATCAGGTAGCAATAAACAAAATCAGGATCCTGGAAACATCCATTGAACAGGCAAGTGAAAACGACAGGTTGCTGGAATCAAAATACAAAAACAATGTAGCCTCTGCCATTGACAGGATCGACGCAGAAACTTTGCTGTACCAGTCTAAGATTAACCTGGAAATTGCAAAGGCCGATGCTGGTGTAGCTTATTATACTTTATTAAAATCAACAGGAAAAATTTCTCAATAATACTCTAATCACTCTAGTAATGACAACAGAACCGACAACGGAACCGACAATTGAAACTAAAAAGAAAAGTAAAATTGTCCCTATCATATTAGCCGTCCTGATAATCGCAGGTGCCATATTCGGCGTAAAAGAATATATCTATTTCAGCAAACATGTAGACACAGATGATGCGCAGATCGATGGTGACATCAGTCCTGTTGTTTCCCGTGTTGGTGGTTATGTGAATGAGATAAAATTTGAAGAAAACACAAAAGTAACAGAAGGACAAACACTGGTAACTTTAGACGACAGGGATTATAAAGTGAAACTTGAACAAGCGATGGCAGGACAAAAGGGTGCTGACGCCGGTGTTGGCGTTTCTCAATCTCAAATTATCGCCACATCTGCCAATACAAGCACCGCAAAAGCCAATATTGAATCTGCTAAAGTCAAATTATGGCAGGCACAAAAGGATTTTGACCGTTATGCGAACCTGATTAAAGACGGATCAATTACCCAGCAGCAGTTTGACCAGGCGAAGGCAGACAGAGATGTCGCACAGGCAACTTACAACGCGGCACAAGATCAGTATACCGCAGCGCAGAAACAAGTTGGAACGACAAAATCACAGCTCGCAGTAAGCAGCAACGGGGTTTCACAACGCCAGTCTGATGTGGATTTCGCAAAACTGCAATTATCATATACAGAAATCAAAGCTCCGGCAACGGGGATCGTTGGTAAAAAAAGCATCCAGAAAGGACAGTTAATCCAGCCAGGACAATCATTATTCTCTGTAGTTAATGAGAATAGTCTTTATGTAACAGCAAATTTTAAAGAAACACAACTGGAAGATATCCGTGTAGGACTGAAAGTTGAGGTTGAAGTTGACGCCTATCCTGACCAGAAAATAGAAGGTGAAGTATACAACTTCTCTCCGATCACCGGTGCCAAAGGATCTTTACTCCCTCCGGACAATGCCACTGGTAACTTTGTAAAGGTTGTTCAACGTGTACCTGTTAAAATTAAACTTAAGGCCTCAAAAGAAATGCTTCAGAAATTACGTCCGGGCATGAGTGTTAAAGTTTCTGTATCAACAAAAGATTAATAAAATGGCCGAGCAAGGTTTAAAAAAATGGGTCATCACCTTTACCGTGATCACAGCTTCATTACTGGAGCTGATTGATACAACGATTGTAAATGTGGCTGTACCCCAGATTCAGGGTAACCTGGGTGCGACCTTAGAGGATGTGGCCTGGTTATCTACTGGATACGCAGTTGCGAACGTTATTGTCCTGCCCATGTCGGGCTGGCTCGGTAGCCGCTTCGGACGAAAAAATTATTTTCTTACTTCTATCATAGTATTTACGATCGCCTCTTTCCTTTGCGGTAACGCGACTACGCTGGAAGAACTGATCGCTTTCCGTATCCTGCAGGGTATTGCGGGCGGTGGACTGATTTCTACGGCACAGGCGATCTTACTGGAGACCTGGCCCCGGGAGGATGTGGGTATAGCTACCGCATTGTTCGGACTAGGCGCTGTTGTAGGCCCTACAGTAGGGCCCACCATCGGTGGATATATTCTTGATATCAGTACATGGCCGTGGATTTTCTATGTAAATATTCCCGTCGGGATCCTTGCCGCCTATTGTACATACACCTTTATAAAGGTCACGCCAAAGGATGGAAAAGGTAAACCTGTCGATTGGTGGGGTATCGGATTACTGGCAGTAGCGGTAGGCAGCTTACAGGTCGTATTAGAAAAAGGCGAGACGGAAGATTGGTTTACTACGCCATACATTACAGCATTAAGTGTTGCTGCGGTACTGGGTCTGCTCCTGTTTATATGGAGAGAGAACACCACAGACCACCCGATCGTGAATTTTAAGATTATGCGGCACCGAAGCTTTTCGATAGGGATGTTTACGTCCTTCATCCTCGGGTTCGGCCTCTATGGTTCTGTATTCGTGTTCCCGGTTTTCTGTCAGAATTTATTAGGATTCTCACCACTGCAAACCGGGGAACTCCTGTTTCCGGGTGGACTATGTACAATTGTAATGATGCCGTTCATTGGTATATTCCTTAAAAAAGGTATCCCTGCACAGTTTATGGCGACGATAGGTATGTTCCTGTTTTTTGTTTTCTGTAACATGCTCAGCAAGTCGACACTGGCATCTGGAACAAGTGACTTCTTCCTTCCACTGGTGATCAGGGGTATTGGAATGGCGTTATTGTTTGTTCCGCTGACGACGTTGGCGATGCAGGACTTAAAAGGCGCGGAACTTGGACAAGGCTCTGGTTTAAACAACATGATGAGACAGCTTGGAGGATCTTTTGGTATCGCTTTTTTAACCACCATGATCCATACCCGTCAGGGCTTCCACAGAAGTAACCTGCTGGTTAATATTAATGAGTATAACCCTGCTTTTACACAGCGTTTCAGCGCCTATATCAGCAACTTCATGACGAAAGGGTATTCTTACCTGGATGCGAAAATTATGGCCACAAAAGCGATTGAAGGTACATTGATCAAACAATCATTATTGCTGACCTACAGCGATGCCTACTGGATCGCTGGTATGGTAATGCTTTGTTCTATTCCGTTACTGTATCTGCAGAAATTTAAAAAGAACGTCAACGTTCCTACTGACGTCCACTAAAATAAAAAAACAGGCTGTCTTTTGGGCAGCCTGTTTTTATCAAAAAAAATTACAATTTCCTACAACCGTTGCTACACAACAACTAATTAAACATTTAAATATGTTTAAACCTTTAATGAAAGCAATTTATAGTTATTAGTTATTAAACCAAAATAATTTTATTAACATTATTACATAGGTCTTCCCCTCAATTTTCCGTAGCTTCAAGGCGCAAAAATTGACTATACCCATGACTCAGAAACCAAGATTCACAGGTCAGAGAGAGTCTATTTTCAACAACGAAGTTGTCTCTAGATTCGAACTGTATAACAGCCTGTTCTTAACGCTCCCTTTTTATAAAATCAAGGATACAGGCACCCTCCTGCCCCTTTTTATCAAATATTGCGAAGATGGAGTAAAAAATCACAAGACCCCTGCAGAGATCATTAATGTGTTTTTCGAAAAGTACACACAGGCAAATAACGCTAAAGATGTGATCGATTTACTGTTCCGTTTTATACAGTACATCGAGCGTCAGGTTGTACTGTTTGATGCCGTAGAAGATGCTTCATTTAGTAAATTAAATACCACAGAAGGTCAGGTTTCGTTGCGTTCAATGTTGAAAAAGAGCGAATTTAATACAGAACTCCATGATAAAACAGCAAAACTGATTGAAGATTTTTCTCTTCGGCTGGTACTTACCGCACACCCTACGCAATTCTACCCTGGCAGTGTCTTGTCAATTATCACGGACCTTACCGCAGCGATTAAGATCAATGATATTGTAAGCATCAACCAGCTTTTACAGCAATTGGGGAAAACGCCTTTCTTCAATAAAAAGTCGCCCACCCCGGTAGATGAAGCGCTAAGCCTATCCTGGTACCTGGAAAATGTATTCTATTTTGCTGCGGCAAATATTCAGTCAGAAATAGACAGCAGCTTAGAAGAATATAATATTCCATCGAAAAAAGTAATTGAATTGGGCTTCTGGCCGGGGGGCGACCGTGACGGGAACCCTAATGTACATGCAGACGATACCCTCCAGGTTTCAAAAATGCTGCGCCAGATCCTCTTCAGATGTTACTACAGAGATTTCAGGAAACTGAAACGCAGGGTAACTTTCAGGGGTGTTGAAGAAACTCTTCACCAGGTACAGGAAGTACTCTATAACAATGCATTTGACACGAAGATTGTTCCCGAAAATATATCCGAGTTCCTGATTACTAACCTGAACCAGATTAAAACAACGCTGATTGAATCCCATGACGGTTTATTTGCCGATCTGGTAGATGATCTTTTACGTAAAGTAGAACTTTTCGGCAGCCATTTTGCCTCACTGGACATCAGACAGGACAGCAGGGTGCTTCGTGATGTACATGCGTACTGCCGGCAGAACAAGCCTATCATTTCGCTTTTCCCGGAAAACTACGATGAGTTGTCAGAAGAAGAAAAGATTGCGCACCTGTCCTTCAAAAATGCCAAGGTTAATTATACCCCGCAGGAAGACCCCCTTATTACAGATACCCTGGATACGATCAGGGATATTAAAACGATCCAGAAAAACAATGGAGAGCTGGCCTGCCACAGGTATATTATCAGCAATTGCCAGCAGGCTTCAGATGTGCTGCAACTGATGGAATTATTCTTATGGAACGGATGGGAAGAAGATCAGCTGACTATTGATTTTGTACCTCTTTTTGAAACCGTAGGTGATTTAAAAGTTGCGGCTGAGATTATGGAAAAGTTATATGCACACCCTTTTTACAGGAAACACCTGGAAAGCAGGGGAAACAAACAGGATATCATGCTTGGCTTCTCTGACAGTACGAAAGACGGGGGATACCTGACCGCAAACTGGTCGATTTTTAATGCAAAAGTGGCACTGACATCCATCTCTGCTTCAAATCATGTAAAGCTTGCTTTCTTTGACGGAAGGGGTGGTCCGCCATCAAGAGGAGGCGGTAAAACACATCTTTTCTATGCCTCAATGGGTAAAGAAATTGCAAATCAAAATATCCAGCTGACCATCCAGGGACAAACGATTAGTTCTCAATACGGATCTATTGACAGTGCCGGCTTCAATATGGAGCAACTGGTAAACGCAGGTATATCGGCCGGAATGAAAGAAAAACATAACATTCTTTTAGACCCGTTGCATAAAGATGTACTGGATATCATGGCTAAAGATAGTTTTGACGCCTTTGTAACCCTCCGTAAGCATCCCTTATTTTTAGGTTACCTTGAACGGTTTTCTCCTTTGAGCTTACTATCGAAAATTACGATCAGCAGCAGACCGGTTAAAAGAAGTTCAGGGGAGAAATTAAGACTGGAAGATTTACGGGCAATCAGTTTTGTAACCTCATGGGGACAATTAAAACAAAATATACCTGGTTTTTATGGCATCGGTACCGCATTAAAAAACCAGGAACAATCTGGTAACTGGGAAAATATCCGCACAACCTACCGTGAATCAGGTTACTTTAAAACAATAATAGATAACTGTATGATGTCGATGAGCAAAGCTGATTTTTCTATCACTGCACATTTTGCGAATGATCCTGAATACGGCGATTTCTGGACTATGCTCCATAAAGAATACGAACGCTCTAAAGAAATGCTTTTAAAACTGGCGGATCATACTACACTAATGGAGAACTACCCTGTAGAGAAACGATCTGTTGCCGTTAGGGAAAAAATCGTACTTCCTTTGGTGCTGATCCAACATTTTGCTTTAGAAAAGCTTCAGGACCAATTAACAGAAGAAGAACTGCAGTCATATGAAAAACTGGCTATCAGAACAGTTTATGGTATTGTAAACGCAGGCAGGAACTCAGCTTAATATATCCTGTCATTCAACTGATGACAGAAATAAAAAGACCGGCAGCTCATAAAGTTGCCGGTCTTTTTTTATGTATTTTCCAGAATGATTTTACCTGCTGAAGTAACGCTGCAAACAGCGTCAAATACATGCTCTTCTGTAGTAGCTCACACAAAAACAGATCTTCCAGGTTTTATTCACATTTCACAAGTGTTAACGGCAAAAAACAGCTAAACTCATTAATTCTAAAGGGTATATCAGATAATATCTATTTACTTTTCAGGGTGGTTTCAAATAACTTGAATATCCGCTTGTATTCGTCGGTCCAGCTCGAAGGCTGCACAAATCCATGATCTTCGACAGGATAAACAGCCAGCTCCCAGTTGTTTTTACCCAGCTCTATAAAACGCTGGCTCAATCGCACAATATCCTGGAAATGGACGTTCTCGTCAACCATTCCATGGCACATCAGCAGGTTGCCTTTTAAATTTGCCGCAAAATTAATTGGAGAGCTGCGTTTATATGCGATCGGGTCATTATAGGGTTCATTCAGAATATTGGAAGTATAACCATGGTTATAATGCGCCCAGTCGGTAACCGACCTCAATGCTGCACCGGAAGCAAAAACATCCGGTTCATTGAACAATGCCATCAATGTGATAAAACCGCCATATGACCCTCCATAAAGACCTACATGTTTAGGATTCACATTATATTTCTCCACGAGAAGTTTTACACCATCAACCTGGTCGGTCAGGTCTTTTCCACCCATATGCCTGTAGATCCCTGTCCTGTGATCCCGCCCGTAACCAGAACTGGCCGTATAATCAATATCAATTACGGTATAACCATTATCAGCCAGCAGGTTATTGAACATAAATTCACGTGAATACGTACTCCACCAGTAATGTACGTTCTGCAGATAACCTGCGCCATGTACAAAAACTACCGCAGGATGGTTGGCATTCTCATTTTTAGCTTTATAGACCCTTGCATACACCTCTGCGCCATACCTGTTTTTGAATGATACCATTTCCGGCTCCCTCCAGGGATAAGCTTTAAATTCCGCAGAAACGGATTCGGTTACCTGTACTGCCTTTGCACCTGGTTTATTCTCCTGTACATATAACTCCCATGGCTTATTCATATACGAATAGTTGATGGCAAGGTATTTTTCATCGGGAGAAAGGGTCACGTCATTTCCGCCTTTCATCGTGGTGATCTGAACCGGCTCTCCTCCATTTACACCAATTTTATAAAAATGGGTAATGCCAGGATGTTGTTTATTGGCCGTGAAGTAAAAAGTCTTTTTATCACTCGACAATTGCAGGGTCTGCACCTCCCACTTACCGCTGGTCAGCTGTTTTTTTATTCCTTTCTCTACATCAAAGGTATACAGGTGAGAATATCCAGTAGCTTCGCTTTGGAAGTAAAAACGGGCGTTATCTATCCAGCTGATATTTCGGGCACCAACACCTGGTCCGCCGATCCACGCTTCATCACGCTGCCTGTCCAGCACCGAAAGGTTACCTGTTACCGCATCCAGCTTCAGTATCCACAAGTCTTTATTATCCAGCGATTCAGCAACAATGATGGCCGCAGTTCCTGAAGTGTTCCAGATGGCTTGCGACAAGCTCACCTGCCGGTCAGCATTTTTCTTTTTTGCCATTTCAAGCTGCTGCGGATAGTCTTTAAGATAATCCGGAAGGTCCTTAATCCCTGTGATTTGTGCAGTCAGTATGTTGTAAACAGTATCACGCTGCCTGTCATACACAAAACTTTCATAAACAGCCAACGGCGCACCCACTTTAGTCCGTCCCCTGATGTCTTCCGTATAACCGGAAGCAGTTACATAGCTTGGCACGATCGTCTGCTTACCGTCTTTTGGCATAGCAACCAACCTGTAGGTAATAAATCGTGCATCGGGACTTACCACAACTGCGGACAGGGACTTGTCATTGAGATATAAAGATTTTAAAGGTTTCTTTTCTGCGCCACGGGGGCCCCTGCCGAAATTAAATGCAGGAGGAGTTTTTTTATTTTTCAGGACATCAAACAGTTCTGTCTGCTCAGTTTTAAGCCATGCATCCTGTTCGTTCTGCTTTTTCGTCACCGCAAGTTTTTTATCGCCTTCCACAAAATTGGTAAGCTGTA
>Ga0247805_1000843_pt1 | contig 15362 bp, 11 predicted proteins | sample UWRJL044104R1_FD_180930 | JGI IMG/M metagenome (GOLD analysis project Ga0247805, IMG submission 180930) | Plant litter microbial communities from Arlington Agricultural Research Station in Wisconsin, United States - UWRJ-L044-104R-1 | ecosystem: Environmental > Terrestrial > Plant litter >... | reverse complement strand
CCGCGTCGTTATGCTCATCGCCGTCGGCTACGCGCATCCCGAGGGTCTTGTGCCGTACTCGCAGAAGAAGGAACCGGACACCTTCCGCTCCTACAACGTCCTGCCCGGATGACGCGGCCGAAGCTCTCGCCGGGTGGCCGTAAGGCGATCCGATGGGTCGGTACGGCGATCATCCTGGTCGCGGTCGGTTACCTGTTTTACCGCGCCCTGTCAGACAACTGGGAGCAGGTGCAGGAGCAGGATCTCGGCTTCAGCTGGCTGTACGTACTTGCGACGGTGATCTTCGCTCTCGCGGTTCCGGTCTCCGGACTGCTCTGGGGGCAGATCGTTAATCGCCTGAGCCCCGGCCCACGCGCCGGCGTTCGCGAGGCGATGGCCGTGCACAGCGCTTCGTGGCTGCTCAAGTACATTCCCGGCCAGGTCGGCTCGCTCGTCAACAAGGTTGTCTGGGGTCAGAAAAAGGGCCTGAGCCGCACTCTCATCATCATCACGTTCATCTACGAGAACGTCTTTCTGCAGCTCGCATCCATCATTCCGAGCGTTGTCATAATTCTTCTGACGGTCGGCGTTGTTGTCTTCGAAGGCAACCCGGTCACTCTTCTTCTCCCGGTTCTCGCGCTCATCCCGCTCGTGGTTGTTCTCGACCGCCGCATCTTCCACTGGTTTATGGCGCTTGCGTCGAAGCGCATCCTCAAGCAGCCGCTGCCCGAGGAGTACTTTCTTCGCACGAAGTACACGGCTCTGTACCTCGCCGAGTTCGTCATTCCGCGCGTTATGAACGGCGCCGGGTTCGTTGTCATCGCGGCAGCGGTGATGGACGTACCGCCGAGCCTGTGGCTCTATTTCGGCGCTGCCTACGTTCTCGCAGGTGCCATCGGTATTCTTGCGGTGTTTGTGCCCAGCGGCCTCGGAGTACGTGAAGCCGTCATTGCCGCTGTGCTGCTCGCAGCCGGTGTTGAACCGGCGCAGGCAGTAATCCTCGCTCTTCTTTCCCGCCTCATCAGTACCATCGGTGATGCGCTCGTCGCCCTCATCTACGGCGGCCTCCGCCTCTCGCTCGCAAAGGACCCCTCATGACCACACCGCACGTAACGATCATCGGCTCGGCTCTGTCGGGCAACAAGGGCGCGTCCGCGATGCTCGAGAGCTCGATCCAGACCCTCGAGGCGCGCCTGCCCGGAGTGAAGTTCACCCTGCTGAGCATGTACCCGAACGAAGACCGCGCGCAGAACATCTACCCCAACCTCGACATCGTCGCGGCTAACCCCAAGCAGCTCGGTGTCACGATCAACCTGCTGGGCCTGCTCTACAAGATTCTGCCGCCGCTGCGTGGAACGATCCGCAAGAACTCGAAGGCGATCGGCGCACTCACGTCGAGCCAGGTGCTGCTCGACCAGGGCGGCATCACGTTCACCGACGGCCGCGAGAAGTTTCTTCTCTACAACGTTGCCTCAATTCTGCCGGCAATCTTCGTCAAGACGCCCGTCTTCAAGTGCGCGCAGGCCGTCGGTCCGTTCACAAACCCGATCAACCGTCGCGCGGCAAAGACCTTCCTGCCAAAGGCAGAGGTTCTTGTGACCCGCGGTGCGATCACCCACGAGTTCGCAAAGGGTCTCGGGCTCACCAACCTGTATGCGGGCGCCGACTACGCGTTCTCACTTGAGCTCGACGGAACAGAAGAGGCCGCGTCATCCGCCGATTTCGATCTTTCATTCTTCGACGAAGGCACGGTCGTCGGTCTCTCGCCGAGCGTTGTTCTGCAGAAGAAGGTCGACGAGCGCGGTGGTGACTACGTCGGCCAGATGGTGTCGTTCATCGACAGCTTGACCGCGAGCGGCAAGAAGGCGCTTCTCGTCGCGCACAGTGCCCGCACCGGAACCGACAAGACCCACAACAACGACCTTCCGCTGTGTAAAGAGATCTTCGCGCGCGTTGCAGAGCCGGAGAAGGTGCTGTTTCTCGACCGGGAGCTTCCTTCGCAGGTGCTGCGCTACCTCATCGGGCGTTGCGACTTCTTCGTCGCGAGCCGATTCCACGCGATGGTCTCGTCGCTCGCGATGTCGGTGCCGACGCTCGTCATCGGGTGGAGCCACAAGTACAAAGAGGTGCTCGAGATGTTCGAGCTCGACGAGTGGGCCTTCGGTCACGACAAGCTTGAGCCCGCTTACCTGCTCGAGCGCTTCAACGCTCTTGTGGCCGAGCAGAAGACGGTTGCCGCGAAGCTCGAGAAGAACCTTCCGACGGTCAAGGCACGTTCTGTTTCGCAGGCCGACCTCATCGCCGATATCGTGCGTGCGCGGCTCTAGGTAGCATTGTCTGATGTCACGAGCCGTTAGCCAGACCAATACTCCGGCGACGACTCGTCGTTTCGAATTACAACCGTGGATGCCGCGCGCCGCTGTGGCGCTTGCCGTAGTTGCCGTCGTCGCCATTCACATCGGTGTTGCGCTGAACTCGTACATCCCGATGCTGTGGACCGACGAACTCGGCTACCTCGCCAACGCGCAGATTCTCTCGGGCGTCGGCGAGCCGCGCGACCTCGCCGGCCGTGGCTACTACGTGGGCTGGTCACTTCTGATCACGCCACTGTGGTGGTTCACAAACGACCTCGACCTCATCTACCAGTTGAGCGTCGCTATCTCTGTTGTGTTCGGAATCGCGACAACGATTCCCCTCGCGGCAATCGCACGTCGCACGGGTCTCAGCTGGACCTGGTCGATCGCACTGGGCGCGGTCATCTCGCTCGCACCATCGCGAACGTCGATGTCGAACTTCGCCCTCGCCGAGAACTTTCTCGCTTTCTTCGTTGCGGTAACCGTGCTGGCAGGCATGCGGTACGCGTCGCAGAAGACCGTGCTCACCGCGGTTGCCTTCGGTGCCTCTGCGGCAATGGTGTTCGTCATTCACGGCCGCGCCATCCCCGTGGCGATAGCTGCCGGTCTCTGGCTGCTGTGGACGCTGAGGCGCCACTTTGTGCCCTCACTCGCCGGTGGCATAACGCTCGGCGCCATTTCTCTCGGCGGTTTTCAGCTCTACCGCTGGGTCATCTCGTTTATGTACCCGGCATCTGCCGACCGCGAAGCGAGCGGCATAGAGCGCATCTTTGGCTCCGATCCCGCAGCGGTACTCACGAGCGGCGGCGGGCAGATCTGGTACATGTTCGCCGCGTGGGCCGGTCTCACCCTGCTCGGCGGAATCTACGTCGCGCGCCGCGCAGTGATCGAAATCCGAGCGAAGCAGCCGTCGATCGCTGTCTTCTCGCTCATCACGCTCGTCGGTGCGTTTATCATCAGTGCCACGTGGGTCGCCAGAACCGTTGGTGCGGGCCGTGACCGCCTCGACATCTACAGCTACGGTCGCTATCTCGAAACCTACGGCCCGATCCTCGCCCTCTTCGGCCTTGTTCTCATCGTCAAGGGAATCTCGAAGCGGGTGGCGATCATTGCCGCCATCGCGACCGCCGTCATCGTCGTCGGCTTCTTTGTGCTCATTGTTCCGCAGGTTCCGCTCGACGGCGTGCTGTTCTGGGGAGCAACGAGTGTTCCCGGTCTTCTGCAGTGGCCGTGGCCCCACGTCTCCGGCCAGATGAAACCGCCGTGGCTGCTCGCGAGCGCTTTCGCCATCGTCGCGCTCGTCGCCGCGTACCTGTTGCGCAAGAAGCCTGTTGTGGTTATCGCAATTGCCGCTGTTTTCTTCGCCGGCAGCTCCGTCGCGGCAGAAGTGCGCACGGTCACGCCGTACTTCGCCGGCTTCCAGGAGTCTTTCGGGCTTCGCGAGCAGCTCGCTGAGTATCGCGATGCCACGGTCTCATTTGATCGGGCGGGCATGAACGAGCCCGGAGAAGCGCGCGACACTGTCAGTCGAAACGCCTACCAGTACTGGTCGTCACCGCGCGCTGTCGAGGTCATCGACACCGACGAGGTGGCTCCCACATCCGACCTGGTCATCGCCCGAAAGAACTGGCCGGCGGCCGAATCGTTCGGTGGCATCAAGATCGCTGACGACACAGGACTCTTTGACAACGCGCTGTATGTGATGCCGGGAGCGCTTCAGGATCGCCTGCTCGCCGACGGGGTCATTAGTGAATAGCACCACCGCACGGCGGTCGCGCACGAATACTGCACTCGCACTGCTTCCGGCGATCGTTGCAGTCATCGTCGTGGCCGTGGCCCACGTGTATGTCGCATGGGGATCAACCGCGCCCGTCTTCTACACCGACGAAGTCGGTTACATAGCGAACGCCCAATTGATGGCAGGCATCGGTGAGCCGCGCGACTTCTCGGCGAGCTCGTATTACATCGGGTGGTCGGTGCTTCTCGTTCCGCTCTGGTGGATCACCCAAGATCCCCAGCAGGTCTATGTCGGCGCTGTCGGTCTTTCGGTGCTGTGCGGCATTGCAATCGTGGCGCCGCTCACCTGGATCGCCCGCTGGTTCGGTGTCTCAACGCCGTGGGCTGTTGTCGCGGCCTCTGCCGTGGCCGTCGCCCCCGCGCGCATTGTGATGTCGAACTTCGGACTGGCAGAGAACTTCATAGCCCTGCTCATCGCGTGTGCGGTTGTCGCAGCGATCCGGTTCTCTGAGCGACAGTCGATGGGTCGAGCGGCAACGCTCGCGGCCATCGCCTCGTACCTTTTTCTCACCCACGCCCGCACCGCGCCCGTGCTCATCGCGACAGCGCTCTGGATCGTCGTCGCAACCTGGCGCCAGTGGAAGACCCTGCTCGTCTCGGCCGCGGTGGCGGCTCTCATCGCGATACCGGGCTTTCTCGTCTACCGCTCGCTCGTGCCGCTCATGTACGAGCCCGGTGTCGATCGGGAAGAGCGAGGTTTCACCCGGCTTCTCGAGCTCGATCCGTTTGCCGCTCTCACCGCCACGATTGGCCAGCTCTGGTACGCCCTTGCCGCGTGGTACGGGTTCGCAGTTCTCGCGCTGATCGTGATCGCCATCACAACGGTGCGGGAGATCCGAGCACGCAAACCGGCTCTCGCCACCTGGGCGTCTCTCGTTTTTCTCGGCATCCTCGCCGTGAGCGTCGTCTGGATCGCCGCGGCAATCGACCGTGGCGACCCGCGCCTCGACATCTACGCCTACGGTCGCTATCTCGACTCCGCGCTGGCAATTCTCGCTCTCGTTGGCATCGCCATTTCAGTGACTCGGATGTCGCGCCGCCTCGCCGCGACCTGGGTGATCGTGTCGGTAGCTCTCGTCGCGCTGTTCTTCGCCATTGTCTACGCGCAGGTTCCGAGCGGCCCCGGTGTGTGGTGGGGGCCGAACAGCGTGCCCGGCATCATCCAGTGGGACTGGCCCAATGTCACGGCAGCGGCGCGGCCCCCGTGGATCATCGCGAGCATCGTCTCTCTGCTGATCGTCGGTGCAGTCGCATCCACCGCAATAGCGCGTTTCAGTACCCGCGTCGTGACGATTGCCGTTGCCAGCTTCGCTCTCGTCGCATTTCTTGCGAGCGGAATCGCGGCAGAGGTCAAAACGATCAGGCCGAACTTCTCGCCCTGGTACACCTCTTTCACGCTGCGCGATGACGTCACCGCGCGCCTCGAGGAGTATCCCGACGCGAGCCTCTCGTTTGACCGCGTCGGACTCTCTGACACCCTCGGCGGAGTCGACACGGTGAGCCGCAATGCCTACCAGTTCTGGTTGAGTCCTCGAGCTGTACCTGTCTTCACGAGCGCCGATGGCGAGCCGTCGACTGACTTCGTCATCTCGCGCAAGGACTGGCCGCGTGCCGCGGAGCTTGGCGCGCGCCTTGTTGCAGAAGACACCGGCATGTTCAACAACGCGCTCTGGGTGATGCCGGGCGAGCTGCAGGATGAAATGGCTGCCGCGGGGGAGCTCCAGTAGTCGTGGTCGCCTGGTGCCGTAAAAACCCGCTCTGGCTCGCCGCGATCGTGGTGGCGGTCATCGCCGTGGCCGTCAACATCTTCACGGCAATGGGCGCCGTGCTGCCGCTGTACTGGGAAGACGAGGCGGGCTACCTTGCCAACGCGCAGGTGATGGCGGGTGTGGGTTTCGTTCCCGAGCTCTCTGGTCGGCCGTACTACATCGGCTGGTCGTTGCTGCTTGTGCCGTTCTGGTGGATTCTGCAGGACGGCCAGGCCGTCTACCTCGCCGGCGTAGCGCTGTCGGCGGCGTGCGGCATCGCAGCGGGCATTCCGCTCACCCTCATCGCGCGCAGGCTCGGTCTCGCCTGGCCGCTCGCCGTGATTGCCGCGAGCGTCATAGTTCTTGCACCGTCAAAGGCCCTGTACTCGGGGTTCGCGATGTCAGAGAGCCTGCTCACGCTCGCGGTGGCGCTCGCGGTCTGGGCGGCGCTGCGATTCGCCGAGCGTGCGTCGGTGCCGCGTGCCTTGCTTCTCTCCGTCTTCGTCTCGCTCGCGTTTCTCACTCACGGCCGCGCGGTGCCGCTTCTCATCGCGACAGTTCTGTGGTTCGTGTGGTCGCTGCGGTCGCGACCCGTCGCATCCATCGTCGGAATTGTTGCGGCCGCGACGATGTCCGGTGCCGGTTTTCTGCTCTACCGCCACGTCGCAGCGCTCATCTATGGCACTGCCGGCGTTCGCGAATCAAACGGCCTCGAGCGGCTCTTTGGCCCCGACCCGCTCGCGACTCTCGTCTCGGCCGTCGGTCAGATCTGGTTCGTGACGTTCTCGTGGGTGGGCCTCACCGTCTTTGGGTGTGTGGTTCTCTATCGCGCAACGCGACGCGAGATCTCGACCCGCGCACCCGGCGTTGCGCTGTGGTCGGCCCTGTCGCTGCTGGGAATCTCCGCGATCTCGTTTACCTTTATCGCCGCGGCGGTCGCGCGCGGGGCAAGCAGGCTCGACATCTACAGTTACGGCCGGTATCTCGACCCGTTCGTCGTTCCGCTCGCGCTAGTCGGTCTTGTTCTCGTGATGCGTGGGCTGAGCCGCAGGGTCGCGCTCGGCGGGCTCATCGCCGTCGTCGTGACAGCTGTCGCGTGGTTCGCAATTGTGTTTCCGCAGCTTCCCGATTCGGGACTGCGCCTGTGGTTTCCGATTAATATTCTCGGGTCGCTGCAGTACCCGTGGCGCGGCACCACCTGGCTTCCCGCGGCCCCGTGGCTGTACATGTCGCTCGTCGTCATCGCGGCGCTCGTCGTTGTCTATCTGTTCCGCGCGAAGCGAGTTGTGCTCGTCGCGCTGCTCGCCTTCTACTTCGTCGCGTCGTCTGTCGTCGGAGAACTGCGCATCGTGCGCCCGTTCTTCTCCGAGTGGAACGTCGCTTTCACCCTGCGCGGAGTGATTCTCGACAACCCTCTACTTGCCGGTCGACCGGTCTCGCTCGACACCCAGGGGCTCAGGGAAATCGGCGACAGCGTCACAAAGAACGGCTACCAGACACTTCTTGCCCCCGAGCGGGTCATTCTGGTCGACAGTGACGACGAGGCGCCGACGACCGACCTGGTCATCGCTCGCCAGGATTGGGTCAACGCAGAGCGCTTTGGCGCACGCAAGATCGCCGACGACACGGGGCAGTTCAGCAACGCGCTCTGGGTAATGCCGGGCGAGCTGCAGAGCCAGCTCGAGTCCGAGGGATTGCTCATTCCTGAGCACACGCAGTAAGCGTAAGTTTTAGCCGCCTAAGATATTCGCTTGTGGCACACGACGAGACTTCACACGCATCCGGTTCCCCCGACGAGAAAATTGCCGAACTCGAGGAGAGAATCCACGAGTTCCAGCGCACAGAGCTGACTCGCTGGGCCGACTCAGTCGCCGAATCGCAGCGCGTCTTTGACGAACTCGAGCGAATGAAAACCACAGTTTCGTGGCGCGTGACGGCACCCCTGCGCGCTGTTCGTCGCAAGCAACTCGAGAACTGAGCATGGCCACCTCACTGACTTCGAAGAAGCCGCATGAGCTTCTCGCCGCCCAGGCCGATCGAATGGATGTCGCGACCGCCTACTTCGGCCTGCCTCTGGCCGAGGGTGCCGACCCGCTTGACCGCACAATCGCGAGCCTCGACTCTCTCGTCGCGAGGGTCTACGAGACGCGCGACAACGGCGAACTCTGGTTGCTTCTTACGACGCTCTCCGGTGCGTTCCCCTACGATCGCGACGTCGAGACCGCTCTTCGCTTCCGTGACGAGCACGACCCCATCGCCTTCACCGACTGGGTCATCTCGGCGAGCGCAATCTCGCCGAGCGCGAGTGGCAGCAGCACTCTTCCGATGCGCATTGTCGACTCCGTGCCGGTCATCGACGTGAGCAGCTGCGCCATAAACGATCGACAGACCGGCATTCAGCGGGTTGAGCGCGAGACGCTTCCGCTCTGGGCACGCGATCACGACCTCGAACTCGTTGCATGGGCTCGTCGCGACGGCTCGTACCGCTCATTGGGAGAGAAAGAGCGCCGCCGCGTAGTCGCGTGGGGAACCCACAAAGACGTTCCGGCAGACCACGTCGACGCGCCACTCGAGCTTCTTGTGCCGTTTCGCACGGCGGTTGTGCTGCCCGAGGTTCCGAACCACGACCAGTCGGGTCGACTTCGCGCCATGGCGCGGCACTCTGGCAATGCCGTTACCGCAATCGGCTACGACATGATCCCGATGATGAGCCCGGAGCTTATGCCGCGTGAGATGGGTGCCGACTTTCTCGAGTACCTCGGCGTCATCAAATACACCTCTGCGGTCGCGGGAATCAGCCAGTCTGCGACGAACGAGTTTCGCGGCTTCTTTACGGCAGTTGCAAATGAACACCCCGCCGACACAACCGTTGTCGCTGTTGAACTGCCGACAGCGGTGCCCGAGAAGGAGCTCGCCGTCGCCCGCGACAACTCCGGTGAACTCATCGTTTTGTGTGTCGGTAGTCACGAGCCTCGCAAGAACCACGGCACAGTGCTTCACGCGGCAGAAAAGCTCTGGCGCGAGGGGCTCGACTTTCAGCTGTGGTTCTTCGGCGGTGGTGGTTGGGGAACAGACTTCGACGACCTCGTCACAAAGCTCAAGAGGAAGGGCCGCAAGGTCGAACTGCGCAAGGCCGTTTCAGACAGCGTGCTCTGGGACGCCTACCGTCGCGCGTCGTTTACCGTCTTTCCCTCGCTGCACGAAGGTTTTGGCCTGCCGATCGCCGAGGCGCTCGCCTTCGGCACGCCAGCGATTACAACGAACTACGGCAGCACGCGCGAGATCGCTGAGCGTGGCGGTTGCATTATGGTCGATCCTCGATCAGACGACGAAGTGCACGCCGCGATGCGCCAGCTGCTCACTGAGCCCGTGATTCGGGAACGACTCGCAACCGAGGCACGCGCCATCCCGCTGCGAAGCTGGGACGAATACGCGAGCGAATTGTGGAAGGTGCTTGTCGACGATGTCGTTTGAATCATCAACCCGCCTGCGGGTGAGACTGCTCTCCCCGGCGGCTCGCCGCGCGGCACGTGAGCGCGTTCTCACTGTGCTCGAGGCAACCGGGCGGCCGTCGACGGGTCGCGCTCTTGACGATCTCGCCTTGGCTTTCGCGAGCTTCGACCGTGCCGAACTGTGGCTCGCTCTCGCCGTGCTTCATGGCGAGCTTCCTGCGGCGAGCGAGCTTCGCCGCGTGCGCCGCATCGCCGAGCTTGATGGACCGTGGGCGGCGCTTCAGCGCACGCTGACGGTTGCCGCGACGGGCGGCGTTTACCCGTCGGTCAGGGTCGTCGGTTCTGGCACAACGCTTCTCGACGTAACGGGCCTTGACTCGTCGAACACCGAAACCCAGGGTCGGGCGATAGCACGGAGCCTCGCAAGCGAATGGGTCACGGCCGAGGGAGTTCTTCCCGTCACGTGGACGGCCAACCGCAAGGCACTTCGCGCCCTGACGGCCGAGGAAGCCGCAGAGCTCGGATACCCGACACCGTCGGTGAGCGCTTCGGAGATTCTTGTGCCCCACGACGCGGCCTACGTTCTCGTCGGCACCGTCGACAAGCCGCGCTCGAGCGAGGGGCTCATCGCGCTCGGCCAGTCATCGCGCAACGCGACCGCGTCAATCGGGTTCGGTCTTGGCCGGCTCATCGGCGCAGAGGCGTATCGCCGACAGGAGGGCGAAGAGCGTTTCTCCTGGCACGTTGCCGCCCAGCGTTCGTTCAATACACTCGTCGTCGTCGGCGACGGAATTATGGAGCACTACCGGGGCTGGGAACGTATGCTGCCCGCCGTGGGATTCGAGGGGCCGAAGCTCGTCGACATTCCGGTGACCCCCGCCGCAGACGGTGTTATGAGCCTCGACGACTGGCGAGCAATATCGCACAGTGTAGGCTCAGCGATTGGTATTTACGTAGGTCAGTAGAACCGACGGCTTAGAATTGTTGTCACGCAACGAACGATTGGACCCCATGAAGCGCGCGCTCATCACTGGTGTAACTGGCCAGGACGGCTACTACCTCAGCAAGCTCCTTTTGGAAAAGGGCTACGAGGTTTACGGGCTCGTGCGTGGGCAGAACAACCCCAAGATCGAGTTTCTGCGCGAACACCTTCCCGAGGTCAAGATTCTGACCGGCGACCTGCTCGACACTTCGAGCCTCTTCCGCGCCCTCAACGCTTCGCAGCCTGATGAGTTGTACAACCTCGGCGCCATCTCGTTCGTTGCGTACTCGTGGGAGAACGCGTCGCTCACGAGCGATGTCACCGGCAAGGGCGTGCTCAACGCTCTCGAGACCGTTCGCCTGTACGCGGGCGACGACATCAGCAAGGTGCGCTTCTACCAGGCCTCGAGCTCAGAGATGTTCGGCAAAGTTCAGCAGGTTCCGCAGAACGAAGAGACCCTCCTGTGGCCTCGTTCGCCCTACGGCGTTGCAAAGGTCTTCGGTCACTACATGACCATCAACTACCGCGAGTCGTACGGCATGCACGCTTCGAGCGGTGTGCTCTTCAACCACGAAAGCCCGATGCGTGGGCCGGAGTTCGTTACGCGCAAGATCAGCCTCGCGGTCGCTCGCATCGCACTCGGCCTGCAAGACACGATCTCGCTCGGCAACATCGAAGCCAAGCGCGACTGGGGCTTCGCCGGAGACTACGTCGACGCGATGTGGCGCATGCTGCAGCAGGACGAAGCCGACGACTACGTCATCTCGACGAACGAGACGCACTCGGTGCGCGAGTTTCTCGAGGTTGCTTTCAACCGCGTGGGAATCTCCGACTGGGAGAAGCACGTCTACCAGGACCCGGCATTCTTCCGCCCGGCAGAGGTCGACCTGCTCATCGGTGACTCGACGAAGGCTCGCACAAAGCTCGGCTGGGAGCCCAAGGTCGACTTCGCAGAACTCGTCACGATGATGGTCGACGCCGACGTCGAGCGTCAGCGCGAACTCAAGCGCTGAGCCACACACGATGTCGGTAGCACTCGTCACAGGAATCACTGGGCAGACGGGAAGCTACCTCGCTGAGCAGCTTGTGTCGGCGGGGTGGACGGTTCACGGGGTAGTCCGTGACGCCGACGAGGCAGAGGCCGATCTTTCGCGCCGCACGCCGCAAGCGAAGCTGCACTCTGGCGACCTTGAGAACCCAGAGCGAATGACCGAACTCGTCAGTTCGGTCGCGCCCGACGCGATCTTCAACCTGGGCGGCATCAGCTCGGTTGCCCGTTCGTGGAAAGACCCGCTCGAAACCGCGCGAATCACGGGGCTCGGTGTAGTCGCGATGCTGGATGCCGCGTGGCAGCTGCGCGAGCGCGAAAATCGTCGAGTGTCTTTTGTGCAGGCGTCGAGCGCTGAGATGTTCGGCAGCGCCGTCGAGGTTCCGCAAAACGAGAACACAGCAATCGCGCCGATCAACCCCTACGGCGCCGCGAAGTCGTATGCCCACCACCTTGTCGGCGTGTACCGCCGTCGTGGTCTCGAAGCATCGAGCTGCATCCTCTTCAACCACGAATCACCGCGACGCCCGCTCGGTTTTGTGACGCGCAAGATTACCCACGGCGTCGCGGCCATCGCCCTCGGGCTCGAGCAGCGCCTCGTGCTCGGCAACCTCGACGCGATTCGCGACTGGGGGTGGGCGCCCGACTATGCCGACGCCCTGCTACGTGCAGCGACCCACACCCCCGACGATTACGTCATCGCCACGGGGGATGCTCACACGGTTCGTGACTTCGTCGCCGCCGCATTTGCCGCTGTCGATATCACCGACTGGGAGCACCTCGTCGAGCAGGATCCGGCGTTTATGCGACCCGCCGATGCAGCGGCTCTCGTCGGCGACCCGAGCCGCGCGCGAGACCAGCTTGGCTGGACTCCCACGCTGAACTTCTCGCAAACAATTGCCGCGATGGTTGCCGCTGATCTCGAGCTTCTGAGCGGAAAAAACGCGACCGCGTAGACTGGGCGCTTCTATGTCTGTGGTTTAGCACCTCCCGAACAGACCGCCGATTGATACGACGGAGACCTACGAGATGTTTCACCAGCGCCTGAAGAGTGCGAAGCGCGCAACTGAGACGCACCTGCGCGCGCTCGCCAGCGGCATCGCCGTCGCCCTCGCTGCGACGCTTCTCGTCGTCGCCGGTCCTGTCGCCTCGCCGGCTTCCGCCGCACCCGTGAGCACCTTCGACCCTGGCCTCATCATCACCGACGCCGTGTTCTTCAACTCGAAGTCGATGACAGAGGCCGGCATCCAAAAGTGGATCGAGTCGAAAGACCCCGACTGTGTCGACGTTGTGGCGGCTGGCGAGAAATACACCTGCCTCGCCAACTTCACGATGAAGACCAAAACGATGGCAGCCGACGCCAACTGCTCGAAGTACACGGGCAAGTCAAGCGAGAGCGCGGCGACGATCATCTATCGTGTCTCCCGCCTGTGCGGGGTCAATCCGCAGGTGCTGCTTGTCACACTGCAAAAAGAGCAGAGCTTCATCACGGGCGGACCGCGTTCAGAAGCCATCTACCGCAAGGCCATGGGCTACGGCTGCCCAGACACATCGACGTGCAACTCGAAGTACTACGGCTTCTTCAACCAGACCTACCGCTCTGCGTGGCAGTTCGAGCAGTACCGCACGCACCCCAGCGGTCGCACCTTCCAAGCCGGCAAGACCGTCTCGATCCGCTACAGCCCCAAGGCTGGGTGCCCCTCGTCGAAGGTGCTCGTTCGTAACCAGGCGACGGCCGGGCTCTACAACTACACCCCGTACCAGCCCAACGCCGCGGCGCTCGCCGCCGGTTCTGGTGAGGGCGACAAGTGCTCGTCGTACGGCAACCGCAACTTCTACCGGTACTTCACCTCGTGGTTCGGAAACCCGGCAAACCTTCTGCGCAACGCGGGGTTTGAGTCATCGGCGCAGGGATGGGGATCTGGCGTCAAGACCGTCGGCCTTGCGCGCAAGGCCTCGAGCGCAGAGGCGCAGTCGGGCAAGTACTTTCTCTCGACAAGCACAAAGAAGACCGGCTCCTCGCTTCGCCAGGTGATCTCACGCTCGAGCAAGGCGGGCGACGTGTACTCGGCGAGTGTCTGGCTCAAGTCACGCGGCACCACAGAGCAATTCACCGGCGTCTTCAAACTTTCGGCAGTGGGCGGCAAGAGCGAGTCAGTTCGCAAAGACTTCGTCGTTGGCCCGACCTGGACAGAGTATGTGCTCACGCTTCCGGTCAGCTCGAGTCACACAAAGTTCTATGTCGACATTTACGAGAAGACGACGGGCGTGAGCCTCGCTGTTGACTCTGCGAACTTCGTGCGTGGTGAGCTCGAACAACCCCGCACGGCGATAGCCGTCAAGAGCGCCTCGTTCGAGGGTTCGGCGAGCGGCTGGGTCAAGTCGGGCTCCGGCACCGCCATGGGCGTGCGCAAGAACGTCAGCGGCTACCCCGCGTCTGACGGAGACTCGTTCCTTCTCGCGTCGACGTCGGGCAAGAGCGGCACAATTCAGCAGGACATCAAGTACCGCGTCGCTGCCGGCCGCTCGTACACGGCCTCGGTGATGGTGCGAACGAGTTCCGCAGCGCCCTACACCGGGTCGATAATTCTCCGCGGTACCGGCGGCTCTGGCACCGACTCCTCGCGCACCGACTTCGTTGCGACGCAGGAGTGGCAGCGCGTGCAGGTGACCTACACGGCAACGAGAAACGACATCACCGGTCTCAGGCTCGAAACGCGCATGACAACGAGCGGCGCGAAGCTGCACGTCGATGACGTGCGCCTTGCACCCAACCTCGCGGCCAACACCTCGTTCGAGTCGTCAACGCTGGGTGGATGGTCGAAGGGCACGGGAACGGTCACGGCGAGCTATGTCGTCGGTGGCGACATCCACCCCGAAATTGCTGACTACGCGATCGCGCTGCGCGCAAAGAACGCCTCCGGCGCACCGGTCTCGCTGCGTGCGAACATCGCGCGTCCGCTCACGCCCGGCGAGACCTACACGGCAACGATCCTGCTGCGCAGTGCGGATGCCGGAGCCACTGTCTCGGGATCTGCCCGGCTGGGTAGCGGGGCCGATGTCACCTCGGAGCCGTTCGCCGTGGGCAACGAGTGGACGCTCGTGACAACGAAGTTTGTGGTTCCCAACGCCGCGACGACGATGCGGCACGAGCTCTTCATCGACACGGCCGGTGGCACTGTCGATGTCGACGGGCTGTGGGTTCGCTAGTACTTTCCGGGTACGCAGTCGCCCGCAAGTGAAGTGGGCAGCTGAACCGTCCAGGCGATGACCGGGATTCGGGCGTGGGTCCATCCGGCGGTTGCGGGCTGGGCGAGAAGACTGATGTCACTCGTGACCTCGCCGAGCAGGGTGAACTGAGCGTCGGTGCCGGCAAGACGCTCGTCGAGTGGCGTTCCTCCCGTTTGCGCCTCGTAGACGGTGAGGCTGCGCGTCGGCGAGCACAGGGCGTAGGCCTCGAGCGCTTCGAGGGTGAGCACCTCGTCGGGTGCGAAGTTGTTGCGCCGCTGGTTCGTGTTGATCACGTCGAGGCCGTACGAACGCTTCATCGGTACACCAAAGGCCATCCAGGTGTTCTGAAAGAAGAAGCCCTCTGCACTATTCTCTGTTGAGCCCGACCAGAGAATAGGGTCGCTCGATTTCTGCTGCAGCTCGACGAGTTGCTCGGTGAAGTCAAAAGCGCCATCCATGTAGGTGTCTTGTGACTGCAGCGCGAGCGCCGGTACTGCGGGAGCTATCGCGAGACCGGCAGCGGCGAGTGCGGCGACGACCGTGAGGCGCTTGCGAAGAATCCACGGAACGATCGCCGTGATCGCGAGGCCGCTCAGCACAATGACTGCGGGCAGGTACTCGCTGACGAAGTAGCGATCCCAGTAGAGGTAAAACGAGTGCCCGCGATCGAAGCCGAGCCGCACCGTGTGCAACGCGAGAAACATCAGAACGACACCCACGAGCGTCACTGCAATCATCTGCTGTGCCGCTGTCAGTCTGCGATAGATCGGC
>Ga0247805_1000841_pt1 | contig 15387 bp, 11 predicted proteins | sample UWRJL044104R1_FD_180930 | JGI IMG/M metagenome (GOLD analysis project Ga0247805, IMG submission 180930) | Plant litter microbial communities from Arlington Agricultural Research Station in Wisconsin, United States - UWRJ-L044-104R-1 | ecosystem: Environmental > Terrestrial > Plant litter >... | reverse complement strand
TGTGGCATCTATACCCAGACCATTTGGATTAACGGCTTTAAAAGCCATTTGTGTGGGAACACCTTCTATAAGTTCTCCGCCTTCAGGGAAAAACTGAATATCATTGGCCCCGGTTTTGGGTTTCATGACAAATGTGTTAGAAGCATTGTCTGTATCGTTAATTTTCAGATCGGTAACCAGATTAGCTTTCGTAATAACCTGGTTCTTTTTAGCCGGTACTGAGATCTTAAGTACACCGTTTTGGTCTGTAACTCCCCGCCCTCTGCCGATAACTTCATAATTGGAGGTTACTGACCAGCTGACAGGTTTACCGGCCATGGCAATTTTATCTAAATTTTTGTACTGAATCTGCGCATCTATAGTCTGCCCCTTGTCACTCTGGCTTGACTTATAATTAAAGTGTGTAATCACCTTTTTGTCAATAGCTTCTCCTATAGGAATTGTCTTATGAAAATAATAGTCAGAACTAGAGTTATACATCCATTGTGTATAAGCTCTGACGTAGTAATTTCCCTGCTTAAAGTTAGTCATGTCCAACTCCAGGCTACCGAATGCAACGCTGTTGTTCACCGGAAGCTTTAAAGATTTAACCAGTGAATCCTGACTGTTCAATACATCGACATAAACGATTTTACTTAGTGCTGATGGCAGGTTCTGGTCGAAAGTAAGGTAGGCTTTAAAGAACAAGGTATCTGCAACGCTGTAATAAGGTTTATCAAAATGCAGGTATACCTTTTCTGCCGGATATTGCTCTGCAATCATTTTAGACTTGTCCAGTATGTTTTTTAGAATCGTCGTATCCTGCTGTGCAGATGCCTGATAACCGAGAGAAAGGAAAAGTATAAATAAGGCAAAGGAGGTTTTAAAGTATTTCATGAATGGCTTAATAATACAGATTTAACCGGACTAAGATATTGATTAATGTAAGAGCATCCTTATCAGTCCGGTATGTTTAACATATTTTTACAATATACAAATTCCTTAAATAAGAAAAAGGAGCCCTTTAAAGGCTCCTCTTTTCCAATTAACGTCTGAATTATGCCATTGTATTTCCAGGCTGGGATTCTTTTAGCTTAAGAAAAATGAATTACAAAATCTTCCATCGGCGTACGTACTTTTTTCAGTTTTACCAACCAATCACCTTCAGGATCGCGGTAACCTAATGGCAATAATGTAACACTGCGTAGTCCTTTGGACTCCAGACCTAATAACTTGTCCAGTTCCGGACCATTAAATCCTTCCATTGGTGTTGCATCTACTTCCAGTAAAGCTGCCTGCGCAATGGCCATCCCGAATCCGATATAGGCCTGTCTCGCTGCATGCTGGAAATTCTCTTCCGGGGTTCTGACGGTGTAGGTCGAAGTTAGCATGACCTCATAATCACCAGGAGTTTCATCGGGTAAACCACGTTCCTGGTTGGCATGGGAGAATACGCCACGGATCCGCTCTTCTGTATAATTATCCCATGCTGCGAAAATTAGCAGGTGGGAAGAATCTACAATTTGCGCCTGGCCAAATGCAATTGGCTGGATCTGGGCTTTCAGAGCAGGGTTGGTTACAACAATTACGCGGAAGGGCTGTAGACCTGAAGACGTTGGAGCCAGGTGAGCTGCTTCTAAAATCTGGTCTACCTTATCCTGGCTAACTTTTTCGCCATTCATTTTTTTTGTTGCATAACGCCAGTTAAGGGCGTTTGAGAATGTAGTCATATTAATAATTTTTTGAGTTCTAGTGTAGCAGTTTGGCTTGTTAAGCTAACGGTGTTAACAAATGTATGCATGTTATATTAATCGATAGAATTCATTTTCTGATTTTACTTTCTAATGATAGTTCCAAAAATAAATGTGATGGAACATTTGGATCATGGAGGATTTTTTATTAAACTCGTAATACTATGCATGCATAACGTATACGATGGCTTTGCAAAATCATTTTTAAGTTTCTGATGAAACAAAACAGCTGAATTTTAGCTTTATACATCATCAGCAATTCATTTTAACTCTAACCAAATATGAAAAAGATTCTACTAAGTGTGCTGCTTGTTCTACCTGTTTTGGGTTTCGCACAATCCTTTCAGGTCAACTTGCAGGGACAGAAACAAACTGCAATGGGCGGGGCAGGAACGGGCGTCGCCATGGACGAAGCAGCTGTATTCTTTAATCCGGGGGCTGTCTCCTTTCTGGAGAAAAATGGAGTTCAGGCGGGTATAAGTCCCCTGTATCTCAAAACGGCCTTTCGTGAAAACGGTTCTAATATAACAGAGTATAATAAGGATAAGATCGCTACACCGATCATGGGGTATGCTGTGTTTGGTAACCCTCAAGGCCGGATAAGGTTTGGATTGGGTATTTATACACCATTTGGTGGTGCGATGCACTGGAAGGAAGACTGGACGGGTAAATACGCAATTACCTCTTTGGATTTACAGGCTATTTACGTGCAGCCTACAATTAGTATAAAAATTACAGATCAGATCGGTATTGGTGGTGGTCTGGTTTATTCGATGGGAAAGGTCGATTTGCGTAGGGCCGTTCCGCTGACATTGAATGACGGTAGACAGGGAGATGTTAAATTAAAGGGTGATTCCCATGATTTTGGCTGGAACGCTGGTATTTTTATTAAAACGATTTCTGGAGTTTCTATTGGTATAACCCACCGTTCGCAGGTTACTGCGAATGTGAAAGACGGTGATGCAACTTTTAACGTACCCGATGCACTACGGTCATCTTTCCCGACAAAGTTCAGTGCAGCCTTACCTTTACCAGCTACAACTTCAATCGGTTTAGGATTTTACCCGTCTGCGAAAACAACGATTGCTGTCGATGCAAACTGGGTGCACTGGAATAAATATAAAGAGCTGGCCTTTATCTATAATAATAATGACAGAATCGAGAACACGGTATCTCCGAGAAACTATCATGATGCTGCCGCACTTCGCGTGGGGATTGAAAATCAGGCGACATCGAAACTTGCATTACGGGCGGGTGTAGGTTATGCCTTTACACCGGTAGGTAAGGGTTATGTCACCCCGGAGGTTCCGGATGCAAACCGTATTCTGCTGAGTGCAGGTCTGGGTTATAAAGCGTCTGAAAGATTCCAGATTGATTTTTCTTTCCTGTATGAAAACGTGAAAGCAAGAAATGAAACCAACATTGAAACAGGCTTAAGCGGTGAATTTAAAACAGTCGCGTATATCCCTGGTATCTCTTTATCTTATAAATGGTAGTTAATCTCTTCAGCAATAAATAACATGAAATCGAATATTATATATCAAAGTATATTTGCAGTAGCGCTGCTTTCGCTGGCATCCTGCAAACCGGAATTGAAAACGGTTACTCCAACTCAGGGCAATGCGGACTTCAGCCGTTATATAGCCGTGGGAAATTCTCTGACTTCTGGATTTGCAGACGGCGGCTTATACCTGGATGGGCAGAAAAATTCGTTTCCTGGCATGATAGCCACACAGATGAAAACGGTTGGCGGGGGAGAATTTTATACACCATTCTTTACCGACGCACAGGCTGATGGTACAGGTTATAAAAAGTTGTCTTCCTTTACCGCAGCCGGCGATCCTGTAATAACAGATGTAGCCGCTCAGGCCGTTAGGGATGTGATTACTATTCCTGATTTTGGAAAGGTCACCCTGATGACCAAGTATTCCGGCGAAATTAACAATTATGGGGTTCCGGGTATAAAACTGGGCCAGATCACTTATAAGCCTTACGGTAACCTGAATGGATATTTCGAACGCCTCCTTCCGGGAAACTCTCCGACTAATAACACAGCATACATTGATTTCGTAACAGAAAAACCATTTACATTTTTTAGCCTTTGGCTTGGAAATAACGATATCCTGGGTTATGCGACTACGGGTGGTGCTTCACCTGCAGACCAGCCTACCGATAAAGCAACATTCACTGCGCTATATAATTTAGCTGCCAGCAGAATGACTGCAAACGGTGCAAAAGGTGTTGTCGCAACTATTCCAGACGTATTGAGCACACCTTATTTTACAACAGTAACACTGGCTGCTTTGCTAAAAGGTGTACAGGCGAGTGCTCCGACAGTAACATCTCTATATATTAAGACGGGAGCAGGAGATGTCAGGCCGGCAACTGCTAAAGATTATTTCATTCTTCCGTTCTCTTCAGCAGGCCTTCTGGGGAAACCAAACGGATCGGGTATTCCATATGGTTTACATCCTTTAAATCCAATAGAAAGTCAATATGTACTGGACGAGGCAGAAGCTGCTAAAGTAGCCGATTATGTTACTTACTATAACCAAACCATTAAATCTGTTGCTGCGGCCAAGCAGCTGGCGGTTGTTGATACCTATGCGATCTTTAAAGAATACGCTGCCGGTAAAATGGTAAATGGCGCAGAGGTAAGTGCTGCTTATATTACAGGTAATATTTTCTCCCTGGATGGCATCCATCTAACCCCACTAGGTTATGCGATCGTAGCTAATGAATTTATAAGATCTATTAATAAGACTTATGCGTCTGGTATCCCGATTGTTGATGTAACGAAATACAGAGGAGTTAAGTTTCCTTAGTTTGTAAATCTTTGACAGATGACAATAAAAAAGAGGGCTTGCATGCAAGCCCTCTTTTTTATTGTCTGTATGATATGCTTATTGTTGTTCGAAGGCTTACTTTTTGAGTTTTGCTTTGAAGATTTTTTCCAGCTTTTCTATTTTCGGCTGAACAACCAGACGGCAGTAAGGTTGATTAGAGTTCTTAGCGAAATAATCCTGATGATAGCTTTCCGCAACATAAAACGGTTGTGCTTTTGCGATCTCAGTAACTACAGGTTTACCAAATGCCATCGTCTTGTTTAGCTCTGCTTTGTATTTTTCTGCAGTTGCTTTTTGCTCAGGACTGTTATAGAAGACTACAGAACGGTATTGTGTACCAACATCTGCTCCCTGACGGTTTAGCGTTGTAGGATCATGGCTTTTCCAGAATATTTCGAGCAGTTCATCATATTTGATTTTCGCCGGATTAAAAGTTACTTCGATTACCTCCGCATGTCCGGTGGTACCAGTGCACACATCTTCGTAGGATGGGTTTGGTATAGCACCCCCTTCATAACCGGAACGTACTGCAGTCACGCCGTCGAGGCGATCAAAAAGAGCTTCCGAACACCAAAAACAACCCATGCCGAAAGTGGCTTTCTGTGTTTTACTCTGCGCATCTGCGCCTTCGAAAGCTAAGAGAATAAGAATCATGGTGGCTAAATATTTCATGTGAATAGGAGTTATACGATAATAAACGATTTTTACTGATTTATACGTACATATTCGTCATCTGGTTTCCTAGAATGGCTTAATCGTCTTAAATTGACAATTACCTGATAAAATCAAAATTAGTGGTTGAAATGTTAATAACTTAAATTCCTGTTTTTAAATCAAATACGGGACTTTAACGTTGAAAACTGATATTTATCCACAATTCTTTTTTAATTTCGTTTCTATTCAAAAACATACCTATGAGTACACCATATATTCCAACCCTTGATCTGGGATCCTATATTAACGGAACATCGCAGGAGCGTAAAAAGTTTTCCGACGAACTTGGCCGGGCATTTAATGACTCTGGTTTTGTAACCATTACAAACCATGGGCTAAGCCAGGAACTGATTGATCAGTTATATGAGCAGATTAAGGCTGCATTTAGTTTGTCGCCTGCGCAAAAAGCACAATATGAAAAGCCGGAGCTTGCAGGACAACGGGGTTATACAAGCCCGGGTAAGGAGACTGCAAAAGGTGCGAAAACTGCAGACTTGAAAGAATTCTGGCAAATTGGCCAGACCGTTACTGACGGTGATCCGGTAAAAGCTCAATATCCGGATAACGAAGTATTGGCAGAGCTCCCGGAATTTAACTCAATTACTACGGAAATTTATAAAAAGCTGGAAGATAACGGTAAGCATCTGCTTTCTGCAATTGCAACCTATTTGGAACTGCCTGTCGATTATTTTGACCAGCATGTACATAATGGAAATTCAATTCTCCGCGGTATTCATTATTTTCCGATTGAGAATCCAGATGCAATTGCTCCTGACGCAGTTCGGGCAGGCGCACACGAAGATATCAATCTAATTACGTTGTTAATCGGTGCCAGTGCAGATGGATTGGAAGTTTTAACAAGAAGTAATGAATGGTTGCCGATTAAAGCGCATCATTCCGATATCGTGGTTAACGTAGGTGATATGCTGCAGCGCCTAACTAATAACAAGTTGCGTTCTACGACGCACCGTGTGGTTAATCCTCCGCGTGAGCTTATGAAAACTTCTCGTTTTTCTGTGCCATTCTTTTTGCATCCCCGTTCAGATATGGATCTGACCAGCTTGGATTCATGTATTGACGAAGCACATCCTAAGGTTTATACTGATATGACTGCAGGTGAATATCTTGATGAAAGACTCAGAGAGATAGGACTTAAAAAATAAAAAATTGCTTAAACTATATTAGAGCCGGGCTTTTAAAAGAGTCCGGCTTTTTGCTTTAATAGACTTATGGTTTATAATTACACGCTATTTACCATGCATTACCCACGAGACCCTACTGATATTTGCAATGGTGTGGGTACTTAGTGAACAAACCCGAGCAAGACCCGAATGAAACCAAAAGATGATATAACTATAGAGTGCCTGGCTTGCCCGGTTGGGCAGAAATAAAAAAAAGGCTGATCGTTGTGATCAGCCTTTTTTAAGGAGCCTTCTATCGGGATCGAACCAATGACCTACTGATTACAAGTCAGTTGCTCTACCAGCTGAGCTAAGAAGGCCTGATTAGCTTTCGCTAAGCGTTTGCAATTATAGAGGAAAACTGGCTGAATCCAAAATAATTCGGTCCTTAAAATGGTTTGCTACTTATATCTCCCTGTTTCTGAGGAAGAAAAAATACAATTTATTTATGCAGTTGTTTGTCAACTGCTGCGTTAATAACGTCCTGAATCCGGGAACGGATGCCCATTTTAACCAATTTGTCAGTCACCGCAGGGTTAACCCTGTTTGAAAGGAAGATATAGACCAGGCCACGTGCAGGGTCTACCCAGACGGCTGTTCCGGTGTAGCCGGTATGTCCATAGGTTTGGGGCGAAGCCGTAGCGGACGGATATTTTTTCGTAAGATCGGGATCCCAGCGGTCGAATCCCAGGCCGCGCCTGCTAACATTGGATTGCCGGCTTGTGAAGGTTTCAACAGTCTGTGGCTGGAAATACCTCAGGCCGCCATAAGTTCCTTTGTTAAGCATCATCTGATAAAGAATAGCGAGATCATTGGTACTGGCAAATAAGCCTGCATGTCCTGACACGCCACCGACCAGCGCTGCACCCTGATCATGTACATAACCTACGAGTAATGTATTCCTGAAATAAGTATCGTTTTCAGTTGGAATGATCCGGTTCCTGTCAAAGCGGTTCCTCGGTAGAAAGCCGGCTGTCTGCATGCCGAGCGGGAGATAGAAGTTTTCCTGTGCATAGACATTTAACTGTTCGCCGCTCAGATGTTCGGCGATGTCTTTCATCACATACATGCTGATGTCACTGTATACATATTTTCCAGGAGTGCGTATCGGCGCATTCAACATTCTGGGCCACATGACATCTCTGAAGTAATCTTTCCGGATATAATAACCATCGGCAACTTTAGTTGGGAATGCAGCGGAAGAGTCACTGCTGTGATCAGCTGGCTTCACCGCATCCTGGAAAGCAATATATGGGATGAACCCGGCCTGGTGAAGCATCACGTCCCGGACTCTGATATTATTCATAGGTGTTTTCCGGGCCAGTGCGATATATGCGCCGATATTGGTATCCAGATTTAGCTTTTTTTCTTCCACCAGACGCATAACCATAGGTGTTGTCGCACTGATTTTGGTAATTGAAGCCACGTCAAAGATATCACCCACCTGTTCAGGGGGGCCATCGTAGGTATGCTGACCATAAGCTTTATTAAAAATAACCTTTCCATCTTTAGCGACTAGTACAACCATGCCCGGAGCAGCCCTTGCCCGGATAGCCTCAGCAGTGATCTGGTCAATTTCCAGCAAATCCTCTGCATTAACGCCGGCGTCTTCCGGTAATGTATATTTAAGCCTTGTGGCCGTGGTGCTAAAACCGGAGCCTGCAGTATAGCGGGCAGAATAAGTCTGACTAAGTTTGCCGGTGGCGGGAATACCTCCAAAGATCAGCTGAGGAACCAGTGCCGCCGACGCAGCGGTATAGTCCGGACAATAGATCAGCGGAGCATTCAGCTGGTCATAACTATTGAGTACTGCAGCGTCTCCATAAAGGTTAAGAACTACCAGTTTTGTTTTTGCCAAGGCAAAGATGAAATTGCGATAGATCAGTTGACTGCCGAGCCTGGAGTCTACTGAAATAATAACCGTATTGTAATATTTCAGGTCGTCTTCCAGTTGGAGTAACGCTTGTTCAGTTGCTGCTGGTGAAAGATGGAAAGGAGTTACTTTTGCATATTTATTCAGCAGACTATCTGCAACGAGCTCGAAATTATACCCCAGACTTACCGCAGCAATGTTTTTCTGATCAAGGCCCTGAATTGGGATTTGTCCGGTTTGATTGTTCAGCAGGACAGTCTGATGGAGAATGTTGTAATCATTCTTCAGTAGATCGTCGTTTCTTTGATGCTGCTGCTGTGCACAGGCACTTAAAGAAATAATAGCGCCAAGGCATATTGCAAGGCTTCGGATCATATTGGTTTTGAACATAAAGGGCTAACGTAAATCTGAACTCTAAATATATAAAATGCTTAAATGCGTTTTCATTAAATGGTATTTAATCGGAAAAGATTTATGTGTAAGGCTTATTTTAGTTAAATTAGCAACCTTTAGGATAGAAATAAATGTCAGATATAATACAACTTTTACCCGAGAGTGTTGCGAACCAGATTGCTGCCGGAGAGGTGGTCCAAAGGCCCGCATCGGCAGTAAAAGAGTTGATGGAAAATGCAATTGATGCGGGGGCAAATAAGATTCAGCTGATCCTCAAGGATGCGGGTAAAGGCCTGATCCAGGTTATCGACAATGGATGTGGTATGAGCGTTAAAGATGCGAGAAAATGCTTTGAACGTCATGCTACCTCTAAAGTGCGTAAAGCCGAAGATCTTTTTGCTATCCGGACAATGGGTTTCAGAGGAGAAGCTATGGCTTCCATTGCTGCAATTTCACAGGTGGAACTTAAAACCAGGCGTCATGAAGATGAACTGGGTACACTGGTTTGTGTAGAAGGTTCAACCTTCATTAGTCAGGAACCCGTAGCTGCAGTAGCTGGTACCAGTATTTGCGTTAAAAATCTTTTTTTCAATACGCCGGCCAGAAGAAATTTTCTGAAAAGTAATCCGGCAGAGATGCGTCATATTGTTGATGAATTTCAGCGCATCACGCTGGCAAATCCGGCAATTTCCTTCAGTCTTAATCATGACGGTCTGGAAGTATATCGTTTACCTGCTTCTTCGCTTAAACAAAGGATTGTTCATTTGTTCGGTAATAATTACAATGAAAGACTAATTCCTGTTGAGGAAGAAACGACTATAATTAACCTGAAAGGGTTTATTGGTAAGCCTCAGTTTGCCAAGAAGACCAGGGGTGAGCAGTTTTTCTTTGTGAATAACCGTTACATTAAGGATTCCTACCTTAATCATGCACTTAATAAAGCTTACGAAGAATTGCTGGCAGAAGATAATTTTCCGCTTTACGTGCTTTTTATAGATATAGATCCTGCCAAGATAGACGTAAATGTACATCCGACGAAAACAGAAATTAAGTATCTCGACGAAAAATCTATCTATGCAATTATACATTCGGCAGTAAAACGTTCATTGGGCAGGTTCAATATCAGTCCTACCATAGACTTTGATCAGGAATCTGCTTTCAGTGGGATGATCAGTCCAAAATCTCTGGATGAAATTGTACCGCCAAGTATTAGCTTTAATCCTGATTTTAATCCTTTTGCGAATGACAGTGCTCCTGTAGAAAAAAGCAGCGTCGGATCTTATCAGGGTGGGGGCAGACAGCAACAGCAAACCAAGAACTGGGGTTCGCTGTATGAGATTTCGGAAAGTCAGCCGGCTGAACAGGTTAAAATGGAGTTGCCGGGTAATGGTCCGGAGGCACAATATGCACCAGTACAGAAACAGCTGATGCAGCTTCATAACAAATATATTATTTCCCAGATCAAATCTGGTTTGATGCTGATTGACCAGCAGGCTGCACACGAAAGAATCTTGTACGAACGTTTTAGTATTAATCTCGAAGACAGAAAAGGAGCTTCTCAACAAAGTCTTTTTCCACAAACAGTTACACTGAGTCCGAATGACTACGAATTGGCAAAGAGCTTGCTTGACGATATTAAGAGTCTTGGGTTTGAAGTCCGCGAATTTGGAAAAAACACATTGGTTATTGAAGGGATTCCTGTAGATCTGGGTAGTAATCAAGTAAACGAGACTCAGTTATTTGAACACCTTATAGAAGGGTTCAAGAATTCTCAGCAGGATCTTAAGCTCGGTAAAAGAGATGCCCTGGCCAGAAGTATGGCTAGAAACAGTGCTATTAAGAGCGGTACTGTTTTGGGACAGGAAGAAATGAATATGTTGATTGAGCAACTTTTCGCTTGTAAAGCTCCTAATTTCAGTATTAGTGGAAAGCCTGTAATTCAGACTATGACCATGAATGAAGTAGATAAGAAATTTGATAAATAATTTGCATGAACAATATTCATATACCACCGGTTGTCAAAAACCTGCTCATTATAAACGCGCTGTTTTTTGCAGCCACCTATGTTTTCCAGTCCAAAGGTATCGACCTCGCGTTTTATCTGGGTGCGTTTTATTTCGATTCACCACTATTTAAAATATGGCAGCCAATCTCTTACATGTTTATGCATGGCGGTTTTACACATATCCTTTTTAATATGTTCGCCTTGTTTTCGTTCGGATCCGTTCTGGAAAGCAGGTGGGGTGCAAAAAGGTTCATTAATTTTTATCTGATTACCGGTTTAGGTGCTCTCGCGTTGCAGTGGGGTGTACAAGCGTTTGAAGTTTATCAGATGACTGGTTCGGCAATCAATCCGGGGGCTGTCACTATTGATATTGCGAGGGGCATGGCGTCTCTTAACATTAGCGGACTGAGTCAGGAAAGCGGACAAACATTGCTGGGTATCTATTCAGGTCCGATGGTTGGTGCGTCAGGTGCCATATTTGGTCTTCTGGTTGCCTTCGGTATGTTGTATCCAAATGCGGAAATGTATATTATGTTTATTCCGGTTCCGGTTAAAGCAAAATATATTATTCCGGTTTATATACTTATTGAACTCAGTCTAGGCGTTGCAAGTTTCCAGGGAGACTCTGTGGCACACTATGCACACCTGGGTGGTGCAATTCTGGGCTTTATACTAGTTAAACTCTGGAAAGACAAAAATACATTCTACGATTATCATGAGTAAAAAGAAAGCACTAGAGGAAGTCACTTATAAAGTATTCCGTTCCGGAAACCCCGTATATTTATATATTGGATTAATTACAATCGTGTTTGTAGCCATGGCATTATTTGGCACAACCTTTTTTCTCGCAGGCAATACGGGCATCCGGTTTATTGATTATGTAAGGCCATATGTTGCTTTCCCGGCTGACTGGCAACAATTGCCAACACGTTTTTATACCCTGCTGACCTATCAGTTTTTTCATAAAGATATCTTTCAGGCACTTTTCAACTGTTTATGGTTGTTCTGGTTAGGTAAAATCTTCATGGATTTCCTTAAACCCCGACAGTTTCATTTTGTTTATCTGACAGGTGGAATAGTAGGGGCGCTCTTTTTCGCAATCGCTTATCATGTTTTTCCGGTATTTTCAGACAGTGTTTATACGGCAACACTGATCGGTGCATCTGCATCTGTAATGGCTATCGCTGTTGCGACGATCACATTGGTTCCTGATTATACGATAAGCCTGTTGTTTATCGGAAGGATCAAACTGATTTACCTGGTTCTTGCTTATATTGCAATTGACCTGATCGGAATGGCTTCGATGAATGCGGCGGATAGTTTTGCCCATCTTGGCGGCGCGCTGACAGGTTTTACTTATATTAAACTTCTAAGGAGCGGAAAAGACTGGAGTAACTGGTTCAAACCTAAACCAAAACTTAAAGTCGTAAAAAACGAAACAAGTACGAAGAAAAATAAACAGCAGAAAGACCAGGCGAACCAGGCTGCGGTAGATGCAATTCTGGATAAGGTCTCTAAATCTGGATATGATAAGCTGACTACAGCAGAAAAAGCGATTTTATTCAGGGCAAGTAAAGAATAATTATCCGGCAGGGGAATTAAAATGAGAAGAAATAAAGGATCATATCTGGGCTTTGTATATCTGGTTATTGCTGTAATAGCTGCTCTAGGTTTGCTATTTGGTATTTTGGCTGGTTATACTGATCCCCGCCAGGTAAAATGGTTCGCTTTCTTCGGATTGGCATATCCCTTCTTTTTGCTGCTCAATGTGATCATGATCTTTATATGGATCAGTAGAAAAAAACTAATCTACCCTGTGTTAACTGTGCTGTTGATTCTTAGTGGCTGGCATACGCTGATTGCAACTGTGGGCTTTACCGGAAACACCGGCGACGGGCCGAAAAAAGAAGGTCTGGTTAGGATGATGACCTATAACGTGCATAGCTTTAAACCTTACGGGGAGAGCAATAACGAATTGATCAAAGAAAAAATGCTGAATGTCGTAAGGGAACAGGATCCGGATATTTTATGTTTTCAGGAATATTACACAAGGAACAAAGGCACTTTTGCAATTACCGACAGCCTGAAACAAATGCTCAAAACCCATTCTTATTATTTCGTTCCGACTTCATCTAATGATTACGAGGCTACCGGACTGGCAATATTTTCCAAATTCCCGATAAAAGATAAAGGAAGCATTTTGTTTAGTACCAATCACAACGGAAATGCCAGTATCTATGTCGATCTTAAAATAAACGAAAAGCTTTTCAGGGTCTATAATGTTCATTTGCAATCTATCGCATTTGATAAACAGGATTATACTTATCTCGACCAGGTTAAAACAAAAATGGAACCCGAGATCACTCCCGCGAAGCGGATCGCCTATATGCTTAAGACTGCATTTCTAAAAAGAAGTGCACAAGTTGATATCATGAAGGCTCACATGTCTACCTGCAAAACACCTTACCTGATCGCTGGTGATTTTAACGATACTCCGGCTTCTTATGCAGTGACCGAAATGACAAAATCATTAAAAAATACTTTTATAGAGCAGGGTACCGGGCTTGGAAGAACTTATAACGGAAAATTCCCTAACTTCCAAATAGATTATATAGCGGTTACGCCTGCAGTCAGTGTGATGAACTATCATATTATCAATGCGAAGCTCTCAGATCATTTCCCTGTAAGAAGTGACCTGAAAATTGATTAAGTCAATTTAAATCTACAAGATCATACCTATAAATTTTTAACTTTGCGGGGCGCTTCAGGGCTATCTGAATGCTGTTTTTTGCAGATTGTATCAAAGAATAGATTTTTGCAGGGCCCTTTTAATTAAATGCACATAAAAAATGGACAAAGGCTTACAATTATATAACACCCTAACCCGTAAAAAGGAGAATTTTGAACCTGTAAATGCACCTCATGTGGGGATGTATGTCTGCGGGCCTACAGTTTACAGTGATGTCCATCTGGGAAACTGCCGTACTTTTATTTCCTTCGATCTAATTTTCAGATACCTTAAATACCTGGGCTATAAAGTTCGCTACGTACGTAATATTACCGATGCAGGTCACCTTGAAGGTGATCGTGATGAGGGAGATGATAAATTTGCAAAGCGTGCTAAGCTGGAGCAGCTGGAACCAATGGAAATCGTGCAGAAATATACACTTGGATTTCACGATGTCCTGAGGATGTTCAATACACTTCCTCCAAGCATAGAGCCTACTGCAACCGGACACATCCTGGAGCAGATCGAAATGATCAAGGAAATTATTGCGAACGGTTATGCCTATGAAATTAATGGTACTGTTTATTTTGATGTAGAAAAATATAGTGAAACATACAATTACACAGTTTTAACCAATAGAAATCTCGAAGATATGCTGGCCAATACCAGAGAACTGGGTGGGCAGGACGAGAAGCGGGGACGTTTAGATTTTGCTTTATGGATTAAAGCAAAGCCCGAAACGCTAATGCGCTGGCCTTCTCCATGGGGAGTAGGTTTTCCAGGCTGGCATATTGAATGTTCTGCCATGAGTGCTAAGTATCTTGGCGAACAGTTCGACATTCATGGCGGGGGAATGGATCTTGCCGCAACTCATCATACAAATGAAATTGCGCAGTCAGAGGCATGCTACCATCAACAGCCGGCCAAATACTGGATGCATACGAATATGTTAACCGTTAACGGAACCAGAATGTCCAAGTCGGCAGGAAATGGATTTCTTCCCCTCGAATTATTTAAGGGAGCGCATCCATTATTACGTAAAGGATATAGTCCGATGACCGTAAAATTCTTTATGTTGCAGGCGCATTACAGAAGTACACTAGATTTTTCAAATGATGCACTGGAGGCATCGGAGAAAGGTTTTAGAAGATTAATGAACGCGTTGAACCTGTTGGATAAACTGGAGCCTTCAGCAGATGGCGAAATCGACGTGGCAGGATTAAAATCCCGCTGCATTCAGGCGATGAGTGACGATTTTAACAGTCCGGTGGTTATTGCTGAGTTATTTGAAGCAGCAAGACTCATTAATACTGTTTATGATGGAAAAGCTAAGATTTCTGCGGAACAATTGATAGCTTTAAAACAGTTGATGCAAGAGTTTGTCTACGATATCTTTGGTCTAAAAGACGAAGAAAGTTCTAATTTAGAGCTGAATGCCGTTTTAGATATGGTTATTGATATCCGTAAGAATGCAAAAGAGAATAAAGATTATGCTACCTCGGATAAAATAAGAATAGGATTGCAGGAGATGGGCATCCAGTTAAAAGACAGCAAAGAAGGTACGACCTGGAATAAACTATAAATATTAATTAAATATATCCCTATCAATATGATGAACAGAATGATCTGTACCCTGATGGCTGCCGGCCTGTCTCTGTCTGCTTTTGCACAGAAATCTGATGGCACGACAAAATCTCTGGCTAAAGCTGGAGAAGACTTTGCTGCAGATGCAGCGAAAGATGGCGTTAAATCTGCCTTTATTTCACATAGTGCCTCAAATGCACTGGTGTTCAGGCCAAATCCGGTGAATGCAAAAACATATTATTCGACACAATCAAATGAAAAAAATCTAAGCCGGAATGTGGATTATGCCAGGGTTTCCAGAAGCGGAGACTGGGGTTTTTCAAGCGGGGGGTA
>Ga0247805_1000840_pt1 | contig 15388 bp, 16 predicted proteins | sample UWRJL044104R1_FD_180930 | JGI IMG/M metagenome (GOLD analysis project Ga0247805, IMG submission 180930) | Plant litter microbial communities from Arlington Agricultural Research Station in Wisconsin, United States - UWRJ-L044-104R-1 | ecosystem: Environmental > Terrestrial > Plant litter >... | reverse complement strand
CAGGTACAGGTTATCTACCGTAGAATGGTACATCTGTCCTTCTTTATCTGGCAGCTGTCCGGTTCCAAAACCGGATGCTTCGTTGACCATTAAAGGTACCTGCATCTCCCTGTACCCTGCTGCTGTAGCACGATCGAGGAAAAAGTTAATTAACGCACGCTGTAAACGTGCGCCTTTTCCTTTATATACCGGAAATCCTGCGCCAGTGATCTTTGTACCCAGCTCAAAATCTATAATATCATATTTAGCTGTCAGTTCCCAATGCGGTAAAGCCTGGTCGTGCAGCACAGCAGGCTCACCATAGGTACTTACCACTTCATTTTCTTCTGCGGTAGAACCAGCGGGAACAAGTTCTCCTGGTAAATTAGGCAACTGTATCAGCGCATTATACAAATGCAGCTCCACTACAGCCAGCTGATCGGCCAGTTTTTTGATCTGGTCTTTATTCGCAGTAGTCTGCGCCTTAATCACTTCAGCTTCGTCTTTTTTGCCATTGCGCATCAGCTCACCCACTTGTTTGGCACTCGCATTGGCAATAGCTGAAAGGTTATCCATCGAAGTCTGAGTCTGTCTGCGTTCTTCATCAAATTTGATAATCTCGTCTACCAGTTCTGGTTGTTTGAAATTACGGACACTGAGGCGTTCTAAAACTTTCTCTCTATTTTCGCGGATATAGTTAACTTGCAGCATTATTTACTTTTTTTAACAAATATAACAAGAGTTTGGAGAATAATATGGGCGGTAAACTATTTCTGGTACCCACACCTATCGGTAACCTGGAAGATATGACATTCAGGGCGGTCCGCATACTTAAAGAAGCTGATGTTATTTTGGCGGAAGATACACGCACAAGTGCCCCATTGTTAAAGCATTTCGGAATTGATAAAAAAGCATATTCGCATCATCAGCATAACGAACACCAGGCTACCTCAGAAATTATCAAATTTTTGAAAGAAGGAAAGAATGTGGCGCTGATATCTGATGCAGGAACCCCGGCCATCTCTGATCCCGGCTTTTTCCTGGTACGTGAAGTATTGAAGCACGACCTGCCTGTAGAATGTTTACCTGGTGCAACGGCTTTTGTACCAGCGCTGGTAAACTCGGGTTTACCTACCGATGCCTTTGTTTTTGAAGGATTTTTACCGGTAAAAAAAGGCAGACAAACCCGTATGAAGAAGCTTGCCGATGAAGAACGCACCATTGTGCTTTATGAAAGTCCGCACCGGCTGCTAAAAACCCTTGAAGAGTTTGCGCAGTTTTTCGGTGAGGAAAGACAAGCTTCTGTGAGCCGGGAACTAACCAAGATGTATGAAGAAACTGTTAGGGGTACGTTAATAGAAATAAAATCACATTTTGAAAACAATATTTTAAAAGGCGAATTCGTAATTTGTGTGGCCGGCAGGGAAGAAGTAAAAAAAGAAAAACGCGTGTACGATAAAGACTAATTTATTGGCGCCCCTAAAATATAACCATCATGATTTTAATAGACAGATTTTTAAGCGATGAGCAAGACCCTAAAGCTGTAGAAAAAGTGCTGGGCAAGCTAAATGATATGCTAACCAGCAACGAAGAGCTGATTTATCTTGCTGTACAAAAAAAACCGGCAGTAAACCTGATGCCCGATTGTATTGCGGTAAGTACAAAGCGTATCTTCTATTGTGAGCCTGCCAATTTTGGTATCACCATGAATTTCACTGATATTTCCTGGAAAAGCATCAAAGAAGTATCATTTAAAGAAGAACTTTTTGGCTCTAAATTTATCTGTGTACCGCAGCACGGCGAAAATATAATCACAGAATATATTCCAAAGGTACAGGCACGGAAACTTTACCAGGCTGCTTATGAACAACTGGAAGGGTTCAAAGAACAACAAAGGATAATAGAAATCGAGGAAAAAAGACCTGCACAACCAGCAGTTGGTATTGACCCTCCGGTTGAGGAATTTACGCCTGTTGAAATATTGCCTGTTTCTGCTGCACCATATACCCCTCCAGTACCTGCAACTGCACCGGCCGAAGAACCGGAAGATGAAACTACCCTCAAATTGAGAAAACTAAAAACTTTGTACGATAAGCAGCTGATCACCCAGGATGAATATGAGGCAAAAAAAGCCAATATCTTAGACAGCTTCTAGTACTTACCCATCAGTAATGAAATTAAAATCCCCCCTGCTTGCCGCTTTATTAAGCGCTTTCCTGATGTGGCTGGCCTGGCCGCCACACACTTTTGCTGCTCCCCTATTGCTGATTGGGTTTGTTCCGCTGCTAATTGCACTGGACGCAATCATTTTAAGAAACGAAAAAAAAACCGGTAAGAAGGTTTTCCTTACTGCAGGACTAACCTGCCTGATCTGGAATACCACCTGCATTTATTGGGTATACAATGCCATTAGTGCATACAATAATCCGGCAGTAGCACTGCTGATTTCACTGATTCCTTATGGATTAGGTGCCCTGTTAATGACCTTCGCCTTTTGGCTGTATTATAGGTTCCGCATTATAGTAAGCAATAAGAGAGTAGCCTACCTTGCCTTAGTAAGCTTTTGGGTAGGCATGGAATACCTGCATGCTACCTGGGATCTTGCCTTCCCCTGGATGACACTAGGCAATGGCTTGGCCGGCATGCACCAACTTGCACAATGGTATGAAACTACCGGCGTATATGGCGGTTCAGTATGGATTATAGTCAGCAATATCCTGGCTTTTGAAGCTTATAAAAACTACAAACTGAACCATGACCGGGTATATTTAAAAATCAGGCCTGTACTGGCGTGGTTACTGTTCCTGATCATTCCTGCTGCGATTTCGTTGGCTAAATATTACGGGTACCAAGAAAAAGAAGTACCTGTAAATGTAATTGTGGTACAGCCCAATATTGATCCTTACGACAAAATGGGAGTAATCTCTCCTATGGATCAGCTGAAAACACTTATCAAACTGTCCGACTCAGTAGCACAGCCAAACACCGAATACTTTATATGGCCCGAAACCGCTATTCCGAGTTATGCTAATGAAGACAATATCCGGGGTACAATAGAATTCATGAATGCACAAAACTTCCTGAACAAATACAAAAATGGAACCCTGATCACTGGTATTGAAAGCGAAAAATGGTATAATGATAAAAAAACCATATCAGCAAAATACGATCCGTCAAGCCACGCTTATTTTGACAACTTTAACTCGGCCATGCAGGTAGAAAATTCTGCGAACGTACAATTTTACCATAAATCCAAACTTGTACCTGGTGTAGAGAAAATGCCCTTTCCAAAAACCTTATCCTTCCTTGCCCCGGTATTCGCCGGATTGGGCGGAACTGTTTCGGGTTGGGGATGGCAGGACCATCCTGGTGTATTCTATTCCCAAAGTGGTGTAGGTGTTGCCCCGGTAATCTGTTACGAATCCCTTTGGGGAGGCTGGATAGGAGAATCTGTTAAAGATGGTGCACAATTTATCGCCATCATCACCAACGATGGCTGGTGGGGAAATACAACAGGTAAAGACCAACACTTTCAGTATGCCAAACTCCGTGCAATAGAAACCCGCAGATGGGTAGTACGCTCGGCAAATACAGGTATCTCAGGATTTATTAATCAGCGCGGTGATGTTGTGCAACAATCCAAATGGTGGACACGTGATGCGTTAAAAATGGATATCAATCTCAATGATGAAATCACTTCGTACGTAAAAAGCGGTGATATCCTTGCACAGTTATTAAGCATTATAGGAGTTATATTAGCCCTTTTCATTCCATATCATACGTTTATCAGAAAGAAAGCACCCGGAAAAACCAATTAAAGTAATAAGTTTATCCTCCAAAATAAAGCAACACCTGTTTTCTTCGCCATTTTTCAGAAGGGAAAAACGCATGTCAGAAAACAGGTGTTGTTTTATTTTTTAATCAGATCATCTCACACCAAAATTGTATAAACAAGGTGCTGATCATCAAAGTCTATATAAGCACAGTCTAATTTAACACGGAAAAGGTAAAGCGCCATACCTTGGATGCCCCCCTGTGAGTATCCCTTAAAAAAAAGGTATCTCTGTTTTCTGACATGCATTCTTCTTTTCAGAAGAATGGCGAAGAAAACAGAGGTACCCTTTTTTTACCTGGAGACGATCTCCCTCACAAAACTTTATGCCAAATACTTACCTACAATAGGCATCCTGCGTCCCATTCCAAATGCCTTTGGAGAAACCCGTAAAATCGGTGGTGTCTGATAGCGCTTAAACTCCGCAGCATTCACCATTTTTATAATCCTGCGCACCAATTCCTGATCATAACCTAAAGCAATAATGGCCTTAGAACTTTTCTTCAATTCTATAAACTGGTATAAAATTGCATCAAGCGTATCATAATCCGGCAGCGAATCAGAATCCTTCTGACCAGGCCTTAACTCTGCCGATGGCGGTTTAACAATAGTGTTTTCCGGGATCACTTCTCCGTCCTTATTGATGTAATGAGCGAGTTCATAAATTTGCGTTTTATACACATCACCTATTACACCAATTGCTCCGCACATATCACCATATAGCGTTCCATATCCTACTGCACACTCGCTTTTGTTTGATGTATTCAGTAATATATAGCCAAATTTATTAGACATAGCCATTACTACAATCCCTCTGCTCCTTGCCTGGATGTTCTCTTCCGTCAGGTTAAATGATAAACCAGTGAAAGCATGTGCCATCATACTATCGAATGCATCAGCTGCCTCCTTTATTGGTATCACTTCATGCTTGCAGCCAAAGTTTTCTACCAGGTCCATTGCATCTTTGATAGAGTGATCAGACGAATATTTTGAAGGCATCAGTACTGCCATAACATTTTCTGGCCCCAATGCCCGGCAAGCCAGCGCACATACAATGGCAGAATCTATACCGCCGGATAAACCGAGCACAGCTTTGGAAAAGCCTGACTTTCTGAAGTAGTCTTGTATCCCTATAACCAGCGCATCATGTATCTGCGCAACGTCAGACACAGGTTGATGTTCTACAGGATTATATCCTTCAATTTCCTGTCCACTGAGCGTATACGTCCTTAAATACTCTTTAAAATAAGGCATTTCATCCAACAGGTTACCTTGTTTATCATATACTAGTGAACCACCATCAAAAATGATCTCTGTCTGTGCCCCAACCTGGTTCACATACAATAAAGGCAACTGGTATTTTTTTGCGTTATCTGCAAGCACTGCCCTGCGCTCATCATCGTGCTGATAAGAGAAAGGTGAAGCTGCGATATTAATCATCACATCAGGTTTCTGTGTAATGAGCACATCCATTGGATTAAAAATATACAATGGATTGTTATTAATATTCCAAAGATCTTCACAGATCGTCAGTGCGATCCTTGTACCCTGGAATTCTATACAGTCAAACTGGGTTGCTGGTTCAAAATAACGGTATTCATCAAAAACATCGTAATTTGGCAACAGTGCTTTCCTTGTTACTGCTTTTACTATCCCGTTTTCAATAAAGTAAGCCGCATTATACAGGTCTTTACCCGCAGGGGCATCATTACGTACCGGCAATCCGACGATACAGGCAATCCCATTACAATGGCCCGCAATTTCGTTTGCCGCACCTTCACAAAGAGCAATAAATTCTTCAAATTCCAGGAAGTCGCGTGGCGGATAACCGCATACGGCAAGTTCAGCAAACACTACCAAATCGGCCCCATCAGTTTTTGCCAGGTCGATATATTCGATTATTTTTTTTGTATTATGTTCAAAGTTACCAATATGGTAATTGAGTTGTGCTAGTGCTATTTTCATGTCCTGCTAAAAGAATACCCCAAAGTTTATACCTAAATAATGATTTTTTACACTTCTGCTTTTGTCATCAGAAATATCTGTAAAACCATTATTAAACGTTAACCCTGTAGTTACGCTCGTATTTTTAGCTACATCATATTCCACTCCTCCGCCAATAATCAGTCCTGCACGATAAAAATTGATATTCTTTTTGATGTGTATATCATCATAAAGCACCCTTCCGGCAAGCGCAACATCCTGTCTTGCCCCAATATTAAAATCATTAGATAAACCGAATTGTCCAAACCAGCGTACATCGCCTATTTTCTCTGTTTTCAATTTTAGTGTAAGTGGGATTTCTACATACTGCAGCATATATTTCAGGTCATAAGCTGTACGATCAGGATTAACTGTTGCCTGGTGATATGGAGCCGGATCAATTTCTGTCGTTTTACCATTAATTGTGGTGATGGTAAGCCCGGTAGTGAAGCTATAATTCTCTGCAAAATTGAAGTCAGCCATTAAACCATAAGAAAAACCGAGGTTTACACCGTTGCTTTTTCCTGTCTCAGGTTTAACCCATCCAATAGTTGGATGTGCTGTTAAGCCCAGTCTGAATCCATAGTAAGGTTCAGAATTGTATTGTGCAAAAGCACTGCTGGTTAAAAATGTCAATAGTAGTCCGGTAAGTATCCTTTTCATTCGTATCTGTTTTTTAATGTAAGCACAGGACGCAATTATCTGCCTTTTTTAGGCAGTTGCTGATGATGGTTTCCTGTCCGTTCTGTTTATATTTGCTATAAATGATATATAACGTAAAACATCCCCAAATTTATCTAATTTTTCTGTGTGTAGTTACATTTTTTTCCTGTAAGCAGGGTAATAAACCCGATGTTGGGGATATAAAAATAGATATCACGATCAAACGGTTTGACCGCGACCTGTATATAGGCAAACATAAAGACCTGATACAGACCGACCTGTTGCTCCAAAAAAAGTATGCTGCTTTTTATGACGACTACCTGCACAGGATGGTAGGCGATGTAAGTTATAGCGACCAGGAAATATTATCCACCCTGTATCAAGACCAGGCTTATACCGATCTTAACCGGGAAGCCGACAGTGTATTTAAAGATATGGCACCTATAGAGAAAGATCTTAGCCAGACTTTTAAATACATTAAATATTACTACCCTAAGATCAGGGTACCCGAATTTATTGCTTTCGTTTCTGGCTTCGCCGTACAAACCCCTATCGGTAACGATTATATGGGGATAGGGCTGGACATGTTTCTGGGCAGCAACAGTAAATTTTACCGAGCTATCGTAAAAAGTGTACCTCAGTACCTTTCCAGAAGATTTACACCGGAATATGTAGTTCCACGGCTGACAGAAACTTTTGCCCGGGAAGAACTGTTCCATAGCCGTGATGAGAACCGGTCGCTGCTGGCTAAAATGGTGGAAAACGGAAAGATTCTTTATTTCATGGACCAGGTACTTGATGATAAAGTAGCTGATACTGTAAAAATCGGGTATACCGGAAAACAGCTCGACTGGTGCAAAACATATGAAGGAGATATCTGGGCCTATTTTGTGGAAAATAACCTGCTGTTCGAAACTGACTTTCAAAAAATACAGATGTACGTTAGCGAAGCACCTTTTACACCTGGCATAGGTGAAAAGAACGAGTCGGCCCCCAAGCTAGGCATATGGATTGGCTGGCAGATGGTAAAAAAGTATATGAAAGAGAATCCTGCCGTTACCTTGCAGCAGCTGATGGCAGAACAAGATGCACAAAAAATCCTTAGCGGTGCGAAGTATAAACCAAAAATGAAATAAACATAATTATGGTAAGAGTAGGAATTGTACTGTCTGGAGGCGGCATCAGGGGCATAGCGCACCTTGGCGTACTAAAAGCATTAATCAATGCCGGCATTAAGATCAGTCATATCAGCGGTACCAGTGCAGGATCTATTGCAGGCGCTTTCTATGCTTCAGGGATTGATCCTGAAGAAGGGCTGGAAATTTTTATGCGCACCAAGTTATTGCGTTTTATGCGTCCTGCAGGTTCACTCGGCCTGGTAAGCATCGAACATACTTCTGCGCTGCTCAAAAATTTTTTCCCTGAAGACCGGATACAAGACCTTAAATTTCCGCTAACCATTGCAGCTACAAATTTTAGTGAAGGTAAAATTGTATATTTTAATAAAGGCCCGCTCATCAAATCGATACAGGCATCGTGCTGCATTCCCGGCATCTTCAGGCCTATTACAATAGATGGGCAGTTATATGTGGATGGAGGAATACTAAATAACTTCCCCGTAGAGCCACTAATGACCGACTGTGATTTTATTATCGGCTCATCCTGTAATCATCTAAGACCCATCACCAGTATAACAAATATTACATCGCTAATGGGAAGGGCGGGATTAATGACAGTAAATAAAGATATGGAACAGAAAGCAGCCTTCTGCAATATACTCATCGAGCCAAAAGGAATGGGCGAGATCAGCACCTTTGATATGAAAAAAGCAGAAACCATTTATTGGCTTGCTTACGAAGAAACTTTAAAAACGATCAGGAACAATCAGCAGGTTCATGACCTGCTCCATCCCAAAACCCCTTAGGCAGTAACCTTTAAGGCTACCAGTTCATCACCTTCCAGTACAGGGATCGCTTTGCAGGTATCCAGCTGCAGGCAGAAATTGATATCCTCTTCTATGTTCAATGCCATCATTCGGTGGCTATGTGCCGATTTTCCAACATATGCCCGCAGGTTATCCCTGGCCATCAGGTAAAGGTCTTCTGCAGCTACACCCGCATCATCAAAGTGAGTAAACAATGAACGAAGTTCATGCAGTACTGCCCCTGCAAATATGGTATCTTCCAGGTTAAACTGGTCTTTCCATCCCGCACAAAGAAGCAAAACATTTTTATCCTGCGTTTTAAGCCAGTCACATAATGCTGTAAGGTTTAAAAATGCACCTATTACTACCTGGCTAGCTTTTTTCCTTGCCAGGTGCAAAGCTTTAGTCCCGTTGGTGGTAGTTAATACTACTGTTTTACCAGCAACTTTTTCTGCGGTATAAGAAAACGGGGAATTGCCAAAGTCATAGCCCTCAACCACCTCCCCGTTTCGCTCTGCTGCCAGTAAGTAACCTTTATCTGCATAGTTCAGACAGTCTTCTACCTGCGCTACAGGAATAATTGCCTGCGCACCATTATCCATACCATAAACTATGGAAGAGGTTGCTCTCAAAATATCGATTACAACCACAATGCTATCTTCTATAGCATATAAATCAATAAGGGCGGGGGTTAGGCAAACTTCTATTTTTCTTTGCATATAAAGGAACGGCAGGTTATTTATAAAAAGGGAACTTTACAATTTTAGCTTTGATGCTATTGTTACGGATACTGATAAAGATCTCAGCACCTTCTTTACTGTGTTCTTTGTTTACATAACCCATTCCTATCGCTTTTTGCAGGGAAGGCGACTGTGTACCTGAAGTAACTTTTCCAATTACATTACCAGCTTCGTCAACGATCTCATAATCATGACGCGGAATACCACGGTCTATCATTTCGAAACCTACCAGTTTACGTTGTACACCTGCGGCCTTTTGTGCCTCTAAAGCTACAGAGTTGGTAAATTCTTTTGTAAACTTAGTAACCCAGCCTAAACCTGCTTCGATGGGAGAAGTAGTATCATCAATATCATTTCCATATAAACAGAAACCCATTTCTAAACGCAGGGTATCCCTTGCACCTAAACCAATTGGTTTAATATTAAAAGCTGCACCAGCCGCGAAAACAGCATCCCAAACTTGCTCTGCATGTTCGTTATCACAATAGATTTCAAATCCTCCGGCACCGGTATAACCTGTTGCAGATACCACAACATTTTCTACACCCGCAAAAGTACCCTTGGTGAAAGTATAATATTCCATAGAGGCCAGGTCTATTTCTGTTAGACTCTGCAATGCTTCAGCAGCTTTAGGCCCCTGAACTGCCAATAAAGAAGTTTTATCAGAAATGTTATGCATTTCTACATCTTTTGAATTGAACTTCGAGATCCAGTTCCAGTCTTTTTCTATGTTAGAAGCATTAACAACAAGCATATATGTTTTCTCATCTATCCTGTAGATCAGTAAATCATCTACAATACCTCCATCTTCGTTTGGAAGATAGGCATACTGTACTTTACCATCATATAATTTCGAAGCATCATTACTGATCACACGCTGGATCAGATCCAGTGCGTTGTCACCTTTAAGGATAAACTCGCCCATATGGCTTACATCAAAAACACCCACAGCTTTTCTTACTGTAGCATGTTCTGCATTAATGCCTTCATATTGAACTGGCATATTGTATCCTGCAAATGGTACCATTTTGGCACCTAATGAAATGTGTTTGTCTGTTAATGCGGTATTATTCATGCGCTATTGCTCTTAAAATTGTGGCAAAAGTACATAAAATTTATCCATTTACTAACCGGTGATAGACATTGAGCATGCTTTCTGAAATCACAGAAAGATTATGGTCGCGCTCTACCGTTCTGCGTGCATTCTCCCCGATTTCACGCCATCGGTTGGGGTGCGTAACACATTGCAGGATACAGCGGTAAAACTCATCAGGCGTATCTGCAATCAGGATATCCTTGCCATTTTCATAGTTGAGGCCTTCCGCGGCATAGGTAGTGGCAATCACGCACTTTTTCATGGCCATTCCTTCAATAATTTTCACCCGCATACCACTTCCGGAAAGCAAGGGAACAATCATAATCGCTTTGGAATTCATAAATTCTACCGCATCAAAAACTTCACCCTCTACTACAAGGTTATCGGAGTCATAATCATAGAAATGCTGCGGCATGGCTTTCCCGGCAACATAAAAACGAAGCTCACTGTTTAGTTTTTCTATATCCGGCCAGATCTCATCAAGAAACCATTCCAGTCCTTCTTTATTCGGCCGCCAATCCATCGCCCCCAGATGGAACAGCGTAGGGAAACTTGTCTTTTTTGTATCGATTACATATTTCTCGAAATCGAGCGCAACTGGAAACACATCCAGGCAGGTTTCACAACCAAAATGAAGGATGCTTTGCCGGTCTGGCTCACTAATAGCAAAGATCTGGTGAAAGCGGTTGATTTGTTCCGTTTCATAAACTTTTAAACGTCTCGCCAAAAACTGCAGGTAACGTCTTCTCGGTGTAAACCTTTCGGAATTTGCAAGCCTTTCCCACACATCAAAAACAATATTATGTGCGCGGTAGATTAGCTTGGCTTTACTATTATTTTTTACCACCTCCAGATAAGGCACCACGAAAAGCCCTTCAAACTGGATTACATCAAACTCATTTTCATGGAGGATATCTTCCAGCATCTTGGCAGCATCATCGTCATAAAACCGGGAAACATTGTAAGATTCGTTAGAAAAGATATTAAAAAATGCACCCCACAAATTAACTTCAGTATCCAGGTCAAATGAATAAAATTTGATCTGCTCGAACACGGGGTCATAAATATCATCTACGTCTACCCGGTGTTTATTTGTGTTAATACTGAACAAAGTAATCTCTACCCCCAGCTTTAACAATCCCTTAATCGTGTTATAAACCACGATAGGATAGCCGCTATTGGGAGGAAAGGGAACCCGGTTGCTAAGGATCAGTGTTTTCAATAAGGTGAAAATACAAATTATACCTCACTATCTGAAACCAGATAAACATCGGGATCAGTTATGGCAAAAGTTTTACGATGGTAAGGTGTGAGACCATGCAGCAAAGCAGCAGAACGATGTACTTTAGTTGGATATCCTTTATTTTGTTTCCACTGGTATACCGGGAATTCATCAGACAGGTTATCCATATACTCATCACGGTGCGTTTTTGCCAGTACAGAAGCAGCAGCAATATTCAAATACTTTCCATCACCTTTAACAATACAGCTATGCGGAATATCGGGGTAGGTCTTAAACCGGTTCCCATCAATACTCAGATAACTGGGCTGGATCTTAAGTTGTTCAATTGCCCTGTGCATGGCAAGGAATGAAGCATTAAGAATATTGATCTCATCAATTTCATTATTATCTACAGCAGCCACAGACCATGCTATAGCTTCTTTTTCGATAATTGGCCTCAATGCTTCGCGCTGTTTATGTGTCAGCTTTTTTGAATCGTTCAGCTCCCCGGCAATAAAATCTGCAGGAAGTATTACAGCAGCTGCAAAAACAGGTCCGGCCAAACAGCCCCGGCCAGCTTCATCACAGCCCGCTTCCAAAAATTCCAGTTGATAACAGTTCAGTAACATGGCGCTAATTTAAGAAAAATAGAATTTATACCGTTACACTTTGAGATTTGACATCGAAAGCATCACGCAGGCCGATAGCCATCAGGTTAAAAGCATATACGCTGAGCATGATGGCCAGTCCTGGCAATATGGCAAGATATGCTGCATCCATCACGATATAACCGTAATTCTCTTTGATCATGCTTCCCCAGCTGGGCATAGGCGGCTGCGATCCAAACCCAAGAAAGCTCAGTCCTGTTTCCAGTAAAATAGCAGCAGCAAAATTCGCAGACGCGATTACTAAAACCGGTCCGGCAATATTTGGCAGGATATGTTTAATTAAAATCCTTGCAGGAGTAAATCCTAATGCTTTTGCCGCTTCTACAAATTCAGCTTCTTTAATTGCCATTACCTGCCCGCGTACAAGCCTTGCCACGTCTACCCATGTAGATAGCCCCACAGCAATAAAAATTTGCCAGAACCCCTTTCCTAGTGCAAAAGAAATAGCAATAACCAGCAGCAAAGAGGGTAACGACCAGATTACGTTCATCAGCCAGCTAATGGCAGCATCAGTTGCACCACCAAAATAACCAGCCACTGCTCCCAGGCTAACCCCAATACTCATCGAAATAATTACCGCCAGTAACCCTACCGAAAGGGAAACCCTAATACCTAATATCAGGCGGCTCAATAGATCACGTCCATAGCCATCTGTTCCCAGCCAGAATGTTTGCTGATAAAAATTTTCTTTAACAAATGCCTTCGGCTCGTTTCCCGCAGGATAAATACTTTCTACAGCCTCTTCATCATCGCCAATATACTCTTTCACCAGTAGCTTGTTCCCGGAAATTTTATAGGAAGTGATAGGCAAACTTTTAAAAGTTGCCTCCTGCCCATACAACATCTTTTCTATGAAGTTTACTCTATGTATGTGTTTGTTGCGGCTGATGATCAGGAAGCTGAAGGTTCGCCCGGGTTTTTTATTGCTTAGCTGAAGGTGCATAGTATTGGCCATGGGTGTCTGGTCTGGCGTAATCAGGTAGCCCAATATCCCCATCAGTATCAGTAATAAAATAAAAATTAGTCCACCCAGGGCTGGTTTGTTCCTTTTAAAACGGATCCATATCTGTTGTTCCGGACTATTATTTTTCTCCATTAGTTAACCATTCTGCCCTTCCAATTGTATTTCCCGGAATTCCCGGCTATACCAATATAGATAATATATAGTACATGAAAAATATTAAGTACCGGTAGCAGTACCAGTAAGTTCCTTCTCCGAGCAAAGCCCGTTACGTCTGTAAGGAATATAAACTCGATTACAATTTTTAAGAGTAACTGGGCCAGTACGACCATCAAATAGCCTGGTAAAAATACTGCGCAGACCAGGTTAAGTAAAATACTGAGGTTAAAGCACCAGATAAAAACGCCTAGTACTATAATAGACTTGTTCTTATAACGGGTACTCTTTGATGCCCAGCGCTTACGCTGTTGCAGAAATTCTCCCAGTGTAGGCTTTGCGTGTGTATACACAATGGCCTCGCGGTTCTTTAAAAACCCTATCTGATTATTGTAGCGGGCAGCAATTTTATGGAGCAGCAGTTCATCATCTCCGGAAGCCAGATCGTCTATCCCCTGGAAACCGCCTACTGCGTAGAAAGCTTCCTTTTCATAAGCCAGATTGGCACCATTGCAGGTTGAAGGCTGATTGTTCCCTATTGTTGAGGCACCAAGACCGATAAGGTACAGGAACTCGAGCGACTGTGATCTTTCGAAGAAGCTTTTTTCTTCATCATAAGCCACCGGCGAAGAAATCATTTTATAGTTTTTCTCTTCATAATAAGCAACAATAGTTTTCAGCCAGGCAGTACCCATACGGCAATCGGCATCGGTTGTAATAATCAGTTTTCCGGTAGACTGGCTAATTGCTGTCTGAATAGCTTTCTTCTTATAAGAATTTAGTGCCCGGTCTTCTTTAAGCGTAATTAGTTTAACACCGCGGCGGGCGTAAGACCTTACTACGTCTGCAGTGTTATCTGTAGAATGATCATCAATAAATATGATCTCCGTAAGCGCCCTATTATAGTCTTGTGCCAATAATGCGTCTATTGTACGGTGGATGCTTTCTCCCTCGTTACGCGCAGCAATGATGATTGATACTGCAGTTTTTCCCGCAGTCTCCTGGTATTGAAATGGGACCAGTTTATGCCATCCCCTAATAAAGCCAGCAACAACAAACAGGTAAACGAGGGTTAAAAAGCCAGACAAATAACTAGCGACGGTGAATACTTCCAAAAAAATTTAATTTAAAAACGAAATAAGAGCCTAAGATAGCAGGAATAATAATATTTATCAGCCAGATGCTTGCAGTACATGCAATAACGGCGACATCCTGTTTGGTTACAAAGCTAAAAAAATAAGATGCAGTTACACTCCTTACACCTATATCAAAGAGATCAAGTGAAGGCAACGTGGATTGTACAAAGAATAAAATACACACCATCATCAGAATATCCAGATAGTGTATATCAGGGATAAGCCAATAAAACATGATAAAATATTGGGTACTGAATACGACATAACGGGCCAGGCAAAACATTAAAATATTAAACAGCTCTTTCTTCTGGTATCTGGCCAGGATACTATAAAACTTTTTGTATTTGCGTGTAAAGCGCATCGAGAGCAGCAATCCATTAAGCCATCGTATATTAAAAAAGAAAATCAGGAAAAACAGGCAGAACATCACTGATAACGCAATGAGTGCATAAGTAAGACGATAATCTAGCGGCACAAAACGGTATAAAAATACGCAGAGTGATATAGCCCCAAAAATATTGGTTAGCACCATTTGCCCAATGTTTCCCACAGCCATAGCTACAATCCCTATGATCCGGCGCTTTGGGGATAAAAAAAATACCCTGCCGCCGTATTCACCAATCCTGTTTGGAGTAAATATGGCCCATGTTAAACCACAGAATACCGACTCAATAGCCTGCCAGGTACTTAGCTTTTCTATTTGCCACACCAACCTTTTCCATTTTAATGCTTCGAGGCCCCAGTTCACCAGCATCAGGAAGAGCACGATGGATATAACCGCAATAATCTCTGTGCTGGGTATCCCGGAAAGGAGATGACGGAAGTCTCTTAGGTTATTATTGGTAACCAGCTTTTTATAAATGAACCAGAATGCAAAGACTACAATGGCTATTTTTAAAAAATTAGAAAATAAACTTTTATATCTCGATATCAATTGAACGTTGCTTTTATTTCATGCAAATATGCTTAATATTGTTTTATGTTGACTGGAAAAAAGGAAAGGGTAATTATGGGCATAGATCCAGGTA
>Ga0247805_1000838_pt1 | contig 15402 bp, 15 predicted proteins | sample UWRJL044104R1_FD_180930 | JGI IMG/M metagenome (GOLD analysis project Ga0247805, IMG submission 180930) | Plant litter microbial communities from Arlington Agricultural Research Station in Wisconsin, United States - UWRJ-L044-104R-1 | ecosystem: Environmental > Terrestrial > Plant litter >... | reverse complement strand
AGATGGAGTAAGAATGCTTAATTCGATATCAAGATGTTCCATTAGGTTTCTCATCAATGGTGCTGAAATCCCATACTGATGGTGGATTTTTAGACAGCAATTTTGAGAAACAGTAATTAATTCTCTGCAATAATCGAGTACGTTTTTTTGCGAAACAGTCATCTCGCTTTTCATGCTTCTTAAAAATGTAGCCGAAGAATAAGTGTCTGGGACTTCGCTAACTAATGCCAAAAAGATAGTGCAGTTTTGACCGTTAGATTGTTGGATTGCTACTTTAATAGCGTTTATTGTATCGGATTCTAAATTGGAAGGTATTAATAGATTTTTCATATGTATCATTTTTAGTATACATACAAAATAAGGGATTGGACATTAGGCTGTCCTTTGATTAAAATTAGAATTTCCTAAGATTCCACATTAGAATTTCTAATGTTGCTTTTTTTCGAAGGTAATATTCACAACAGTTCCTTTTCCTGTCTCCGATTGAATTTGAAGTTCACCATTGTGCATTCGGATGATTTTCATGGCTAATGGAAGCCCAAGTCCGTAGCCATTATATTTAGAAGCAATTTTCCCTCTAAAGAACGGTTCGTACAAATATGGAATATCTTCGGGTGGAATTCCGATTCCGATATCAGTAATGGCAATTTTAATTTTGGACTTATCGGCTGTAATGGTCACGAACACTTCGTCGTTATCCGAATATTTTACACCATTTGAAATAATATTATTCAAAGCTAATTCTAGCAAAGGTCTATTGCAAGGAATGGTTAGCAGCGATTCGTCTTCAGGAATTGATTTTAATTTAATATTGACGCGATTGTCAGGAAGAAGCGTATCTATCGAAGCTTTTACTTCTAAAAGAATTTCGTCAATTCGGGCAATATCTAATACCTGTTTTGTTCCATCATAACCCGTTTGAGTTAGTTTTAGAAGACTTTCAGTAAGATTTCCCAGTTTTGAAGCTTGCTTGTTGATGTTTTCCATCGAATGAATGTACTCTTCTTTTTCTCTGTCTTTTAAGAGCATGATTTCTGTTTCAGCAATAATAGTCGTTATTGGCGTTTTTAGTTCATGCGAAGCATTATTGATAAAGTTAGCCTGGATTTCGAATGAAGTTTCTAATCGGTCGAGCATGTCGTTGAAGGTTTTGGTAAGATCTGAAATCTCATCTTTTCCGTCCGTATCTGCTAATCGATTGTGAAGATTAGAAGCGCTAATTCGGTGTACTTCTTTTGTAATTCGTGCAATAGGATTAATCACTCTTCGAGCAAAAAAATGTCCGAAGAAGTAAGCCAGAATAAAAAATCCAATTCCTCCAAAGAATAAAATTTGTAAAATATAAATGGCACTGGTGTTGCCTCGACGGTCTTTAGCCGTTACAATTATAATGTGTTTTTGCCCTTCTTCGCCAAAAATTTGTCCATAATAATAACGGTAATCCTCTTCAAACCAGCTGGATCCCTTCGTCATTATGTCGTTATAAAATTCGGGAGGAAGATTCAATTCTGTATTGTATTCAAAGGTGTTTTTTCCATTTACTTTTAATACATATTCTTTCTCTTCAATAAGTTCTTCCAGTCCGTCTTTTTTGAATTCTTTGTAATAATTCTTTTTTTCAGGCGTTTTCTGAGAATGAGCCGATGAAGCAATTTTAGCCCTGTCCTGAAGTCTTTTTATAAAATAATATTCGTTGTTTTGCTTGAACAGAGAAAAAATGACAATGCACAAAAGCGAGGTGCTAAAGCACGAAAGCGCAATATAAGTGATGGTTATTTTTTTTCTAATTTGCATAAATTATGATTTTATAATGTAGCCCAAACCTTTAATAGTGTGGATTAATTTGGTGTGATAAGGTTTGTCTATTTTGTTTCTCAAATAATTGATGTACACATCAACTACATTGGTATTCATGTCAAAATTAATGTCCCAAACGTTATCTAGAATTTTTTCTCTGGATAAAATAGTTTCGGCATTGCGAGCCAAATAATGCAATAATTTGAATTCTTTGGCGGTCAATTGAATGAGTTCTCCATTTCTTTTTACTGATTTTGCGTTGCTGTCAATTTCTAAATCCTCAATTTGAATCAAGTCATTGGGTTTGTGTTCTTGATTTGATCTTCGGGCCAGAGCCGCAATTCGAGCTTCTAATTCAGAAAATTTAAAAGGTTTTACCAAATAATCATCGGCACCCGAATTCAATCCAGTAACAATATTTTCAGTAGTTCCTAAAGCAGTTAAAAGTAAAATGGGAACATAATTTTTAGCAGCTCTCAATCGTCTGCAAATTTCGATTCCATTAATATCCGGAAGCATGATGTCTAAAATAACAACATCAAAATTATAATTCAAAATCATTTCTAACGCAGTTGTTCCGTCAAGGGCAACGCTTACATCATTGTTTTTTTCCGAAAGCCCTTTTCGTATAATGGATAGAAGATTTGGTTCGTCTTCAACAATGAGTAGTTTCATAAATTGATTTTATATTTTACCAAAAATATATATTGTCTTCTTAAAATTATGCAAAATTTGGTTTTATATTTTCATTTTGTGAATATTGAATACTGATCTTATCTTTTTAAGATTATTTCCATAAAAAAAGCGTCACAAAATGCGATGCCTTCAAATTAGGGTTTGAATTATTTTAAAGTTCGATTGATTGTATAATTTCAAGCAAATCGCTTTTTAGTTTCTCATTTGTAATTCCTTCATTGCTATTGAAATTGTCATTAAAACTTGGCAATGAAAAACTTCCTTTAATCACAGCTCCTTGAAATGGAAAACGATTTTTTGCAATTTCTAAAACGGTAAGTCCGCCTCTGGGACCAGGAGAAGTAGATAGAATTAGGGTTTGTTTTTCCTGAAAAAATTTAGGATTAATTCTAGAAGTCCAGTCAAAAATATTTTTGAAAGCTGTTGAATAAGCACCGTTATGTTCCGCAAGCGAAATAACAATTAAATCAGCAGTTCCAAGTTTGTTATAGAAATTATTTGCTAATTCAGGGATTCCATTTTTAGATTCTTTATCTAAAGAAAAAATAGGCATTTCGTAATCGTTCAAATCCAGAACTTCTACATCAGTATTTTCAAATTGAGATGCAGCATAAACAGCTAATTGCTTATTGATAGAATTTGTGCTTGATGATGCACCAAAGGCGATAATTTTTTTAGTCATTTTTTATTAGTTTAAAAAGTAAGTCAAAGCTCCCGAAGGACATTTCTTTACGGTATCAATAATTTTTTCTGTTGTTGAACTTTCTGGTTTTATCCAAGGTTTCTCTTTAGGTTGAAATACCTGTGAATTATGACGAACACAATTAGCCGAATGAATGCATTTTGCCGATTGCCATACAATGGTAACTTCACCATTTGTATATTCCTTAGTGATATCTTTTGGATCCATAAATTACAATTGCGTTTTAATCGTTATTTTTCCTTTTAAGATTTTAGAAACAGGACATTTATTAGCAATTTGTATTAATCGTTCTTTTTGTTCTACGCTAATATCAGTAGAAAAAGTAATTTGTCTCGAAAAAATGGTTTCAAATTCGCCTTCTAATTCTTGTTCGGCATTTACTGCAATATTGATTTCAGGAATTTCCCAGCCTTTTCGGTCAATGTACATCCGTAAAGTAGCCAAAGTACAACTTGCCAAAGAAGCTAAAAGTGCCGAGTAAGGATCAGGTCCTAAATCTTTTCCTCCCGTAACTTCAGGTTCATCCATAATAAATTGACCGTTACGCCATGAAATAGTGCATAAATATTTTTGAGTTCCAATAGTTCCGGTAATGTCTTTTTCTAATATATTTTTCATAATTGCTATCTGTAAATAAATCTTTTAAAAATGATTACAAAACATCACTATACTCAGGAGTTTTGTCAAAAACTTTTTTTGCAAACGGACACAAAGGAAGAATTTTTATTTCTTTTTCTCGAGCAAATAAAACTGCTTTTTCCACCATTTTATTACCAAAGCCTTTTCCGTTATGACCTGGGTTTACTTCAGTATGATCAATAATTATTTTGTGAGGTCCAGCGAAAACAAAGGTCATTTTTGCTTCAATTGCATCATCTAGTTTTACGTAAAAATAACCTTTTTTCTCGTTGAATTCTAGTCCTATAGTTTCATTCATGATTGTTCGTTTTTTAGTGAGTCATTGGGATTTCCATTAATAAAAATTTAGCATCACTTGTTGCTTTGATGTCTAATGCTTTAAAATCAGTAATTCCTAAACCATCGCGAGTTTCTAATTCCTGACCATCAACAGTAATAGTTCCTGAAATTACAAAAATATAAATTCCGTTTCCTTCTTTTTTAATTTCATAAGTTTTAGAAAAATCTTTATCAAAATCAGCCAAATGAAACCAGGCATCCTGGTGAATCCAAACTCCGTCATCATCAGCATTTGGTGATAATATTTGAGCAAAATTATTTTTTTGTTCTGCTGTATCTAAAGTAATTTGTTGGTAACGCGGAGTTACATTTCTAGTTTTTGGAAACAACCAAATTTGGAATAATTTAGTTCTTTGATCTGCATTTGGATTGAATTCACTGTGCTGAATTCCTGTTCCGGCACTCATTACCTGAACGTCACCTGTTTTGATAGTAGCTGCATTTCCCATGCTGTCTTTGTGTGCTAAATCACCTTCAAGTGGAATAGTAATGATTTCCATATTGTCGTGCGGATGTGTTCCAAAACCCATTCCCGGAGCAACAGTATCATCATTCAAAACACGAAGTGTACCAAACTGTACTCTATCTGGATTGTACCAGCTTGCGAAACTAAAACTGTGGTATGCATTTAACCATCCGTGATCTGCGTGTCCTCTTGTATCTGCTTTGTGTAAAACTGTAGTTGCCATGATATTTTTGTTTATTGATTATTACATTACAAAAGTACAGCCGTCATAAGCATTTTGCACTTAACCTAGATTAAGAAACAATAAACAACTATTTAATGCATTCTTTTGACTTATATTTTTCTATTCAAAAGATAATAAAATGGTTAATGTACAGGATGATAATTATATAAACATCTTTCATATATATACAACAACTATTGAATTAATAAAGAGTAATTTCGGGATTTTAAAATTAAGCTCAAAACCTTGACGATGATTAAATTATATAAAACTATACTATTTCTGTTTTTAATTTCTTCTAATGCTTTTTCGCAAATTGATTTTGACAAAGTGATTATCAGGAAAAATATGTCGCAACAATGGGAATTAGATAGTATCGATAAACAAGGAACTTTTAGATTGGTTTCTTATCGTCCTATATATTTTGCCGCAGCACGCTGGTCCAGTAAAAGCAATGAAGAACCTTTTGACGACAGTGGCGAATTTGCAACAGACGATAATAACATTTTTAATAATATCGAAACCAAATTCCAAATCAGTTTTAAAACCAAATTACTTCAAGGTTTGTTTTTTGGCAAAGGCGATTTATGGGCAGCATATACTCAAAAAGCACACTGGCAGGTATACAATAAAAAATTATCTCGAGCTTTTAGAGAACTAAATTATGAACCAGAACTGATTTTAAATTTCCCTGTGAATATCAATTTGTTTAAAGGAAAAATAAGAACTTTTGGTATTGGATTTAATCACCAATCGAATGGGAAAGCCATTCCTACATCACGAAGCTGGAATAGAATTATTTTGAATATTGGTTATGAATACGATAATTGGACTGTGAATTTTAGACCCTGGTATCGTATGCCGGACACTGAAGATGAAAATCCGGGGATTACCAGATATGTTGGAGATGCAGAGCTGGAAGTGGGAACGCACTTTGGTAAACACGAATTTTACACAATCATAAATCATTCTTTCAGCACTTTCGAAAAAGGAAATATACAGCTGAATTATGTGTTTCCTATTCATGGTCATTTAAGAGGACATGCTCAGGTTTTTCACGGTTATGGCGAAACTCTAATTGATTATAATGTTAGCCAAACAACGATAGGAATTGGTGTTTCTTTTGCTAACTGGTAAAAGAATCATTTATTTTCGTAATAATCTCGATTTCATTTTACTAAAAAATTCTGGTGTTACGCCTATATAAGAAGCAATTTGTTTTTGAGGAATTTTATGAGCCAGATTAGCATATCTTTTGTTGAATTTATCAAAACGTTCTTCAGCCGATAAACTTAAATTATCCATCAATCTTTCCTGGTTAGCTACTAATGAATTTTCAGTAAGAATTCTAAAAAAACGTTCCAGCTTAGGGATTTGTGTGTAAAGTTCTTCTTGATTTTCTTTAGAAAGTAGCACCAATTCGGCGTCTTCTAAAACTTCGATAAAAAGATTACCTGGTTTTTGAGATAATAAACTGTACATGTCGCCCATCCACCAACCTTCGCAGGCAAAACTCAAAACGTGTTCTACAATATTATCATTAATATTGAAACTTCTTAAAATACCAGAATTTACAAAATAAGAGTGTTTGCAAACTTCTCCAGAGCTCAGTAGAATGGTTTTTGCTTTGTATTTATGAATTTCAGTTTTACTCAGGAAAAGTTCCTTTTCTTCATCAGTGAGCTTAACGTGTTTTTCTATGTTGTTTATAATCAGAGTCATTGTTCTTTTTTAAGAATTAACGCTGCAATATAGCTATTTTGATGCGTTTGTTTTTTCCTTTTACAGAAGAATTTTTATGATAGTTCTGCATAATAAATGTTTTTTAAACGTTTAATTTAATTAATATTGTTATTAGTATAGAAGGTTCTAAATGAGAATTTCGGCACATAATAAGAGATTTTAGTAAGTCATTAAATTACATGTATATAGGAGTTATTCGCAATGTCTGAAACAAAAGCAATTAATAATAAATTATTGGTTACACAACTTATGATGGGTAGTGAAAAAGCTTTTAGTGCGCTTTTCAATACTTATTGTAATGATGTTTATGCCTACAGTTTAAGCATGCTTAAAAATCAAGTCCTTGCCGAAGAAATTGTTCAGGAAGTATTTTTGAACATTTGGTTACATAGAGACAGACTTAATCCTGATTTGTCATTCAAGTCTTATGTGTTTACAATTACACGTAACTTAACCTTTAATCTCATTAGTAAAGTAGCCAACGGACATAAGCTAAAGGAAGAAGTATTTTACGTAAGTCAAAAATCATACAGTCCAGTTGAAGATATCCTTGCAGAAGCGGATTATGATGTTATAAAAAGTAAGGCTATTGAGCAATTGCCTCCCAAACGAAGAATTATTTTTGAAATGTCCCGTAATGAAGAAATGAGTTACGAGGAAATAAGCAAAGAACTGAATATTTCTGTAAGTACTGTAAAGGGACAAATGAGCAAAGCCTTAGCAGATATTAGAGTTTTTTTGCAAAACTATGACGATGTAAAAATGCTGATAGTCCTTATTTCATCGCATTGGCTGAAATAATTATCGAATAGTTATATTTTTTTTCGAAAAAAAAATAATACCCGAGTAGTACTTCTTTATTTCTCATCTGTATTATATACAAGAACGTATATTATGCAACACGATACACATATCCAAAACTTACTAAAAAAATTCATTCTGAACCAATGTTCTAAGGAGGAGGTTGACGAAGTGGTTCAGTATATTCAAGGATTAACTGATTCAAATGAATTTCCAACTGTAGAAGAAGTACTGGAAATTTTAGACGAAAAACCTATGATGAATGAGCTTGATGCAATTCGCATTCGGGACAAAATACTCGCAGTTCCTCAAAAAGAGGAAAGCACCTCGTTTAAAAAGAAATCCCATTTTATGAAATATGCCGCTGCTGCCGTTTTTGTGGGCATTTTATCAACTGCTTATTTTTTTAATGATATTATTTTTAATAAACCAGTTCAGGCAGTTCCAGTAATAGCCAAACAAGATGAAAAGACTAATGAACCTGGTACTGATAAAGCGATACTTACTCTGGCAAATGGATCGCAAGTAGCTTTAGTAAATGGAGCTTCATTGACGACACAAAATGCCAAAAGTAATGGCGAAGGAATTGTTTATGAAGCTAAAGAAAGAAATTCAGACGTAATAAATTATAATTATTTGACCATTCCCAGAGGAGGTAAATTCTTTATCAAATTGTCTGATGGTACTCAGGTATGGTTGAATTCAGAAACTAAATTAAAATTTCCTGTAGCTTTTGTCGAAGGACAAACCAGACAAGTAGAATTAGTTTATGGAGAAGCCTATTTTGATGTATCACCAAGTACTAAGCATAAAGGAGCTCATTTTAAAGTACTTAATAATAAACAGGAAGTGGATGTTATTGGTACCGAATTTAATATCAAAGCTTACAAAGATGAAGCTAACATTTATACCACTTTAGTTGAAGGTAAGGTCGATGTGAAAATTGAAAATAAAAAACAACGATTGATGCCAAATCAACAATTCAGTTTGAATATAAAGACAAGCAATTCGTTTGTGAAAAAAGTAGATGTTTATAATGAAATATCATGGAAAGAAGGAGTTTTCAGCTTTGAAAACATAACACTTAAAGAGATGATGAAAGTATTGTCTCGCTGGTATGATTTCAATTTTATATTCAAAAATAAAGCTATTGAAAATGAAATTTTTGATGGGGTTTTAAGAAAAAATCAAAGCTTAGATGAAATTTTAGGAAGTATTAAAAATTTTAAAATTATAAAAAACTATGAAATAAAAGACAAAGAAGTAATTCTGGAATAAAACCACGAAATAAGCCTGGACCTTATTACATTCCACACTATTCAATCGATTCCTATTGTATAATCAACCAACCCAAAAATTATGAAAATTAAAGCACTTAATTTCTCTGTTCCCGTTAGAGAAAAGCTAATTAAAACTGTTATGAGAGCATTTGTCTTTTTATGGTGTACCAATGTTTTTTGTCTCAATATTAGCAACACATTTGCACAAGTGAATGTAGTTATTGAAAAAGATCAGTCAGCAACCATTTTTGAGGTATTTAAAATCATAAAACAGCAAACGGATCTCAATTTTGTTTATCCCAGAAAAGTTTTTAAAGACATTCCAGATGTGGAACTTAAAAAAGGAACAATTGCAGTATCTAAACTATTAAAACAATGTCTTTCCAGTAATAATCTCGACTTTGAGCTAACGGAAGACAATACTATTTTAATTAAAGAAAAACCTGTAGTGTTGCCAAAGGCAGTGCAACAAAAAACAATAAGTGGAAAAATCACTGATGCTACAGGACAACCTTTACCAGGCGTAAATATTGTTGAAAAAGGAACTACAAATGGAATTCAGACCGATTTTGATGGTAATTTTTCAATAAACTTAAGAAATGAAAAAGCAACTTTGGTCGTTTCTTACATTGGTTTCAAAACAAAAGAAATTGTACTAGATGGACAAACTAATCTTTCAATTAAATTAGAAGAAGATTCTGCTAAGTTAGAAGAAGTAGTGGTTGTTGGTTACGGTTCCGTTAAAAAGAGAGATTTGACCGGTTCAGTAGTTTCTGTTGGTTCAGATAAATTAGAAGGAAGATCAAATTCTAATGTGCTTCAATCGCTTGCTGGGCAGGCAACAGGTGTGCAAATTACACAGTCCCAAGGGGCTCCTGGTCTAGCTCCTACAGTAAAAGTACGTGGTGCCTCTTCGATAAATGCAGGAACTACTCCGCTTTATGTTATTGATGGTATTCCGCTGGAAGACAACACAACAAATTCTACTGATACAGGAATTAGTACAGGAAGTAATTTAAGTTTTAATCGAAATCCACTCAATTTTATCAACCCAAATGATATTGAGTCGATTGACATATTAAAGGATGCATCTTCAGCCGCTATTTATGGTTCCAGAGGAGCAAATGGGGTTGTTATTATTACAACTAAGCAAGGAAAAGCAGGTAAAACTAAAATTGATGCAACTTTTGAAACTGGTTTTTCTCATGTAAACCGTAAGACTGAATTAATGAATTCTTCTGAATTTATTGCTTACAACTCGGCTGCTAGAAACAATTCATGGGCTACAATTGTTGCTGCAAATCCATCAGCTACAAGAGGAATTAATGTAACTGTTCCTGTAGAATTTTCTGATCCGGCTTGGATTGCCCGTATCGGGAATGGAACGGATTGGCAGGATGTTGCCTTTAGAACTGCACATAACAAAAATTTTCAATTATCGGCTTCAGGTGGTAGTGAGAAAACACAATTTATGGTGTCAATGGGGTATTTGGATTCAGAAGGAGTTGTTGATAGAAATACTTATGAGCGAATTAATCTAAGGTCCAATATCAAACATAAGTTCAATGATAAAATTAGAATGGGAATGAACATTGGTCTTAGCCGTGCTAATGAAGCGCCTTATGGTACAGGAGGGAAAAGTGACGTAGTGAGTTTGGCCTTACAAAGCACTCCGTTTTTTCCACTGTATGTTGAAACAGGAAGTTTAGGGTTTAAAGATCCAGCTTCAATCTGGAATACATTCGCTAAATATGGTTTCCAGCTTTGGCATCCTTATTCATTAACAAGGGAAGCAACTGCTAAAAAAGTAACCAATATTGCTACTGTTACCTCTTACTTAGAATGGGATCTTGTTAAAGATTTAACTTTAAAAACTTCTGCAAGTTCTAATATTGAGAATACAGTTCATAATTTCTATTGGAATGCAGGTCAAAACTGGGGATACTCAGGATGGGTGCCAGCACAAGCGGATTTCAAAACACTACAATCGAACAATTGGATTTCAGAAACTACTTTGAATTACAATAAAACATTTAATGAAAATCACACTTTCAATTTATTGGCGGGTTATTCGGCTCAGGAACAACGTACCGATTTGAGCAGTATGACTGCAGGTAATTTCCCGAATGATTTAGTGCATACCTTGAATGCAGGTGTTGTAAATGCTGGTAATACTTTTTCAGAAGAATGGTCATTAGTTTCTTATTTGGCTCGTGCTAATTATTCTTATAAAGGAAAATATTTAGCTTCTGCAGCCATTAGAGCGGATGGATCTTCTCGTTTTGGAGCAAATAACAGATGGGGATATTTCCCATCAGGATCGCTTGCATGGCGTATTTCTGAAGAAGAATCTTTTAAAGATGTTTCCTGGTTAACGAATTTAAAAGTGAGGTTAAGTTATGGAGCAACGGGTAACAATTCGATTCCAAACTATGGATCTATTGGCGTATTAGGTTACAGTCCGTATGTAAGTTCAGGTACGGTAAACCAAGGGATTTATACAACAAATTTTGCTGATAAAAATTTGAAATGGGAAAAAACAGGTCAGACCAACTTTGGAGTTGATTTTAGTGTTTTTGATGGACGTATAAAATTTACTGGGGATATTTATTATTCAAAAACAAAAGATTTATTACTTAACGTGCCTATTCCAATTCTTTCTGGTTTCTCTTCTACTTTAACAAATATTGGAGAGTTAGAAAACAGAGGAGTGGAACTAAATCTTAGTACACGTAATATCGACAGTGAATTCAAGTGGACTACTGACTTTAATATTTTCGCCAACCGAAATAAAGTTTTAAAACTGGGGATGAACGATGCTCCGATAGATATTAATGTAAGTAGTATGACATCGCGCACAGCTGTAGGAAAACCAATTGGGATGTATTATGGTTATGTTGTTGATGGAGTAATTATGACGCAAGCGGAATTGGATAGCAAGGCATATCCAGTATGGCCAGGTAGTGAAGCTGGTGATCCAAGAGTAAGAGATGTTAATAATGATGGAAAAATAGATTCAAATGATCGTACTTACCTTGGAAACAATCAAGCTGATTTCCAATGGGGATTGACCAATAATTTTTCTTTCAAAGGATTTGAACTTTCTGTTTTGATACGCGGTTCACAAGGTGGAGAAATCCTGAATCACAATGCCCGATATTTAAAATCAGGTGTAGGAGGAGGAAACCGTAATATGTATGCTGTTGTAAATAATTATTGGAAATCGGAGGCTGAACCTGGAAACGGAATGATTCCTAAACCTCGTATGTTGCCAACAACTGTTCACGATTTTGGATCGAGTTACTGGGTGGAAGATGCATCATTTGTTCGTATTCAAAATATTCGTCTAGGATATAATTTACCAAAAAAACTAGTTGAAAAAATGAAAATCAGTAACATAAAGCTATATGTAAATATGGAAAATGTACATGTGTTCTCTGATTATTTAGGTTTTGATCCAGAGGGTAGTACGTATCAATCTGGTGCTATGGTTGGTTTCGATTATGGAGCTTATCCAAACCCTTTTACTGCTACTGCTGGAATAAATGTTAGTTTTTAAAAAAATCTAGACCAATCATTTAAAACTTAAGAAAATGAAAAAAATAATATATACCGTACTTTTTTGCAACTTATTCCTAGCAGGATGTAGTTCAGATTTTTTAGATAAAGCACCAATTTCTAATGCTAATGAAGCAGCGTTTTATAAATCCCAGAAAGATATTGAAACAGGAATGTGGTCTGCTTACAATTCACTTTATACTTTGTATGGTCCGGAAAGTTTGCCTTCGTTTTATGGTGAATTAATGTCGGATAACGCATACAGTGATAATGCTGCCGGAAGAGTACAAGATTATGAAAGCTTTGAATTGCACACCATGACTATCGATAATGAGTTAGTATTCAATTTTTGGAATAATTATTACAAGGCAATCTATATTGTAAATAATGTTATTGCCAGTGCCGAAAAATTGGAATTTTCTAATCGTGACGCCTTAATTGGAGAAGCTAAGTTCTTGCGTGCTTTGTACTATTTTGATATGGTTCGTGCGTGGGGCGATGTGCCATTAGTTAAAACTCCAATCAGTATTGCAGATGCTTATGCGCAAGGACGTACACCTAAAGAGCAGGTTTATGCTCAAATTGTCGAAGATCTTGATTTTGCGGCAGCTAAACTACCCGTAAAAGCAAGTCAGCGTTTTGTAGGTGCTGCCAGTCAGGAAGCTGCTAATACTTTATTGGGTAAAGTGTATCTGACTATGGGAAATAAAACTAAAGCTGCTGAAACTTTGCTGAAAGTTTATGGTAAGTTTAGTTTGGTTCCTTACGCTGATTTATGGGATTTAACTAAGAAAAATAATGTATCCTCTATTTTTGAAATTCAATACAAAGGTGGTTTGTCGAGTCCATATAGTTTGTATTGGGCTATGTTTTCACCAGTGGATAATCGTGTAGTGACCTCTTGGGGTGGAGGATTTAACCAAATTACGAATGATTTGTGGAATGCTTATGAAGTGGGTGATCCAAGAAAAGCAATTTCTATTCAGGATGGATATCAAACGGCTAACGGCTCACGTGTGGATGTTAAATTCCCAATTAAATGGAGAGATACAAAAGCTCCTGTTGTTGGTTTAAGAGAAGCTTCTGATAATAACTTTATGATCCTTCGTTATGCAGATGTTCTTTTAATGCTGACCGAAGCTACTTCAGATCCAAAATATTTGAATGAAGTTCGTACCCGTGTTGGTTTACCACTTTATGGAAGTGCAGGTTATCCAACGAAATACAACACAGTTGAATTGGCTTTGGAACATGAAAATCAGGTCGAATTTGCATCTGAATTCCATCGTTGGTTTGATTTAATCAGAACAGGAAGAGCTATTCCAGTGATTAAAAGTAGTAGTAAAAACATCACTATTACGGAAGAAGAATTATTATTACCTATTCCATTTTTAGTAATCAATCAAAATCCGGATGTGATTACTCAAAATGAAGCTTATAAATAAAGATTAGTATTTGAGTTATTGGTTAGTTTAGTTAGGTGTAGAGACCGTTTCCTTGTCAAATAGACTTGGGAGCGGTCTTTACTTTTTGTAACAATAAATAAACAATAAAATTTTAAATCGAAATTAGATATTAATTCGAATAATTTTTAAACATATAAATCCATAATAACCTTGATAAACGAATGTTTAATGGAGACAATGCGACTATTACAGCCATAATAATCGGAATAATTCTTAAGTCGAAAGTTTCCTGAAAAAAGAAACTGCATATTACGTAAGTTGTAATTCCCTGAGCTACTGTCAATCCATAATTGACATACATAGCACCAAAAAAATAACCGGGTTCTTTTTTGAATTTATAATGGCAATGCGAACAATATTCGTTCATTTTAGGAAAACTGAATTTGAAAAAAATGCTGTTTTCTTTAAAAATTTTTCCTTGATGACAATGTGGACAATCATTTTTCAGAATATGGATGAGTGTATTTGACATGATTTCTATTTTTTTTCAAAGGTATTTATTATCAATCTGCTAGCTATTTTCTATATTCGCTTATTATAGGACAAAAAAGACATTTTAAGGTGAAAAAATATCCCATTTATAGTATCGAACAGTTTAATTGCAATTCAGTAACCAGCGATTTGTATATTAATACGTTTAAAAATCACTTGATTAATCATAGTTTTATAGAAAAACCACATCGGCATAATTTTTATTTACTGGTTTTTTTTACCAATGGTTCGGGAATTCATGAAGTCGATTTTGACCGTTTTGATATTCGTCCGGGAAGTGTTTTTGTATTGCAGCCCGGACAAATGCATCATTGGGTTTTATCCGAAGATATAGAAGGATATATTGTTTTTTATGCTGCCGAAATGTACAATTTGTATTTTGGAAATAAGACTATCGAAGATTATCCGTTTTATTTTTCGGTACAAAATAGTCCTGAAATTGTATTGGAAGAAGCCGAAATAAAATCCGTTTTGCCTTATTTCGAAAATTTGATTACCGAAATGCAAACCAATAAAGTATTGAAACGCGACAAAATAATGAACTTGTTGGATATTATTCACATTGAACTCGCTCGTAAGTACAACGAAATTTACATTCACGAAGCCCATTCGTATAATGTAAAAATTAAAAGTCTGGAGCAGCTTTTAGAGCAGAAATTTAAAGAAGAAAAATCGGCAGCGTTTTATGCTTCGGCATTGAATGTTAGTTTGAAACACTTGAACCGAATTTGCAATGAAATCCTAAAAAAGACAACCACCGAAGTAATTGTAGATCGAGTGATGCTGGAAGCCAAACGAATGTTATTAGATAAAAACTGGACGGTTAATGAAATTGCCATCGAGTTGGGCTATGAAGATTACTCTTATTTTACGCGTTTGTTTAAAAAACACACTATGGTAACACCCACAGCTTTCCGATTATTGAAAAAGGATTAGGAGTTATTTCTTTTTAATATAGATTTTTTAACCGCAAATTGCGCAAATTTCCGTAGACTATTTTATTTAACGAATTCATTGTCCTTAGCTTTCGCAGTCGAGTGTCAAATGTTTGAAGAATGCGTAAAAAGAAAAGCTGTTTGAGCGAAGCGAGTTCTTTTCTTTTAGCATTCGAAAACTAATTTGACCGACGAGGAAGTGTAAGACTTGATTTTTTTGTTTCTTTTTTGATCAAGCAAAAAAGAAAAATTAATTTAAAGATA
>Ga0247805_1000837_pt1 | contig 15403 bp, 9 predicted proteins | sample UWRJL044104R1_FD_180930 | JGI IMG/M metagenome (GOLD analysis project Ga0247805, IMG submission 180930) | Plant litter microbial communities from Arlington Agricultural Research Station in Wisconsin, United States - UWRJ-L044-104R-1 | ecosystem: Environmental > Terrestrial > Plant litter >... | reverse complement strand
CAACGAATCTTCAGCGGGAATACAGCAGTATAAGGTTACCGGAATACTAAAACCGGACAGGATTAATGAAATCAGGCTGCTTGGTAAAGATTTTCCGCTGGATTATCTATTTGATGAGACCGCAACTCAGGGCGGTGCAGACAAAAAGGTACAGGCCTATACTTACCGCCTGTCTTTAACCACAAAGGCTGACAACCGTATCCCTTTTGTCAAGCCTGAAAATTACCAGCCGGAAAGATACAGGGATCTGCTAAATAAGATTCATAAGGAGAAACTGAGGACTTTCGATCAGGTCACCACAGTTTATCCGATGCCCAATGAAAAAGCAGACATCAACCATTTAGACCTGGTGAATGCCTCATGGAATTATGCGGATGGCAGCTATGCTGAACGTGATGAAATCGCAAATTACCATAAAGCATACCAGCAGGGCTATCTTTATTTTTTAGCAAACGACAGTCGTGTACCGGATGAGCTGAGAAAAGATGCCCGGCGTTATGGTTATCCGAAAGATGAATTTGCTGACCATGGCAACTGGCCTTATCTGCTCTATGTGAGAGAAGGCAGGAGAATGTCGGGAGCTTACGTGATGAAACAGCAGGATGCGTGGGACAATATTCATAAGAAAGATGGTATTGCGATGGGCTCGTATTTTATGGACTGCCATACGGTACAGCAATTTATCACTCCCAAAGGACAGCTGGTGCATGAAGGAGAAATGGAACATGCGCCTTTCAGACCTTATGAGATCCCTTATGCTGCGCTCATTCCCAGGGCGGCAGACTGTGAAAACCTTTTTGTCACCGTGTGTTTGTCGGCCTCACATACTATTTACGGCTCACTAAGAATGGAGCCTGTTTTCATGATGACGGGACATGCGGCGGGGGTAGCGGCTGCGATGGCGATCGGAGAAAATATAACGGTTCAGCAAGTAAATACAGATCAGCTCCGCACAAAATTACGGACACAGCAGCAGATCTTGAAGTATGACACAAAACCGGGATTTTTCCTGAATAAAGATAGCAGTGCTTATGTAATGGACGATACTGATGCCGTATTTAAGGGCGAGTGGCTGCATTCTATCAGCTCAGCACCCTTCCTGTTATACAATTACCGGTTTGCCAGCCAGTCTGCCACACAAACAGCATCTGCTACTTATTTCCCTGAACTGAAAGAAGATGGAATGTATGAAGTAGCGTTAATGTACTCGGCCGATAAAAACAGGAGTAAAAATGCATTAGTTATGATCGACTGTGATGAGGGCCGTAAAGTGGTAGCTGTGGATATGACCAGGAAGGCGCCGGCAGGTTACTGGCATACATTGGGAGAATACAAATTTTCAAAGCAGCACAGGCCAAAGATTGTCTTATCGAATCAGGGCAACGGCGGAGTTGTGATTGCGGATGGTTTAAGATTTAAAAAGAAATAAAATGAAAAGAAGACTGCTTGTTATACTTACCCTTTGTTTTACTGCATTCAGCGGATTTGCATGGAAGGCTGAATCAGAGGTGATCATCTATCCGGCACCTGCGGGCGAAACGCTGAGTCGTGCTTACCAGGTGACCGCTGCCGGGAAAAACGTGCCTGTTTATGTTGCAAAAGTAGCTTCGTCCGACCGTAAGCTGCGCTACAAAGCGATGGATGACAAGATAAATTCTGCGCGCTATTTTGAAGAGGCCGCGTTCAGTTATTTTGATTTACCGGGGAGTGCTACAATTACTGTCAGTGCAGCCTCAGTGATTAAAACGGTAAAAATCCTGCCATCTTCCTATCAGATTGCAGCGGAAATCAAAGCGGGTAAAGTCATTTTTCAAATTAAGGCCGGTCAGCAGGTAACGGTAGAAATCAATGGTGAAATCATCCAGTCCTTACATATTTTTGCGAATACGATAGAAAAGAATAAACCTGATGCAAATGACCCGGATGTATTGTTTTATGGTCCGGGGATCCATGAGATCAGCCGACTGGTAGTTAAAGATAACCAGACCCTTTACCTGGCCGGCGGTGCTATTTTAAGAACTGTTATCGGGGAAAATGAAAAGGCATCCACCACGCCAACAAGCGGATTAAAAAATAAACCCTATCCGCCATCGATCAGTTTAACTGGTAAAAACATCAAAGTAAGGGGCAGGGGAATTATTGATGCATCGGCCTGTCCAACCCATTCCCGCAACATGATCATGGTTCAGGGCGAAAATATCAGCATTGAGGGTATCATCTTACGTGATGCTCCTTTATGGACGCTGCCCGTGCGGCAGTCGGCCGGTATCCATATTGATAACATTAAACTGCTGGGTTACCGGGCCAACTCTGATGGCGTGGATATCTGCAACAGCAGCAATGTACTGGTTGAAAATTGTTTCATCAGAACACTCGATGATCTGGTGGTGATCAAGTCTTTAAAAGGTAAAGGGGATACGAGGAAGATTACCGTGCGCAAATGTGTACTGTGGAACGAAGTGGCACATGCCTTAAGCCTGGGTGCAGAAATCAACGAGAACATACATGATGTCTTGTTTACAGATTGTGATGTGATTCATGATCAGGCCAGGGAGTGGTCTTTAAGGGTTTATCATTGTGATGGTGGTCTGGTCAGCAATATCCGCTTTGAAAACTTAAGGATAGAAGAGTCTAAAAAATTTATATCCCTGTGGATCAATAAAGATGTGTGGACAACGGATGAGCACCGGGGACATATTGACAATATCAGTTTTAAAAATATAATGGTAAAAGGAACACCGCTGACGGTAGAGTTATTGGGTTATGGTCCGGAGAATCTGGTGAACAAGGTCTCCTTCAAAAACATCACCTTAAATGGTGAAAAGTTAAAGGCTGCTCAGGTAAAGACAAACGAATTTGTAAAACAGGTAAATTTCAAATGATGAGAAGATTATGGCTGTTATCGCTGTTGCATGTGATAACTATGGCTGCCTTGGCACAAAATAAGTATGATATTGTGGTGGTGGGTGCCAATCCGGGCGGAATTACTGCCGCCATTGCTGCAGCCCGTATGGGTGAGAAAGTACTGGTACTGGAACGTACGCATCATATCGGAGGTTTACCGGCCAATGGGCTGGGCGCTACAGATATTGACACCAGGGGGGCAACCACAGGTTTATTTTTAGAATTTGTACAGCATATTAAATCACATTATATCAAAACCTATGGCGAAAATTCCCAGCAGGTAAAAGATTGCAGAGAGGGATATCATTTCGAACCTTCGGTAGCAGAGCAGGTTTTTTTGCAAATGATAGCTGCATATCCGGATATTACCGTCCTGAAGCGCCGGCAGTTTGATGCGCTTGACAAAAATGTAAAGATCCGTAAGGGGTTGGTCAGCTCTATCCAGGTAACGAACCGGGATAATGGTAAAATTGAACACTATACTGCTGCAGTATTTATTGATGGTACCTATGAAGGTGATCTTGCAGCGGCAGCAGGTATTCCATTCCGGGTAGGGCGTGAAAGCCGGAAAGCATACGGCGAAACTGGTGCAGGTAAAATTTATAAATACTGGGAGGGACCGGAAATAGCTGCCTTAAGCACACGTGAAGGGGATACCGCCATCCAGGCTTATAATTACCGGGTAAACCTGACAAAGGTAGCCTCAAAAAGAATTCCTTTTGAGAGGCCTGCAAACTATAACAGGGAAGAATATATCTCACTGATTACTGATGTGCTGGAAAACAGGCAGCAGGCCATCGGTCCGATGAAGCATGGAATTGATGTGGTGGTCAACAGTGTACTGATCCCCAATGGGAAAGTAGACGCCAATAACCAGCATGCTGCCCTGATCTCTACAGATTTACCGGAAGAAAATTACAGGTGGCCTAAAGCCGGCTGGGCCTGGCGGGATAAATTTGCGGAAAGGCTCCGGTCATATATACTGGGACTGCTCTATTTCGCAGCGAATGATCCTGCTTTACCGGCTGCATTCCGGGCTGAAGTCAATGAATGGGGATTGGCCAGTGATGAATACCAGGATAACCAGCATTTTCCGCGGCAGGTCTATGTCAGGGAAGGAAGAAGAATTATCGGGAAGCATATATTCACTGCGAATGATGCATTGGCTGTAGCGGGAAAAGAACGTCCGCCGCTTTACCGGAGCAGTATTACTGCCGGGCATTATTCGCTGGATTCCCATGCTACATTAAAAAGAGAAGCCGGCAAGCCGGTGCTGGAAGGTTTTTTAAGTTATAAAACACAGCCCTATACCGTACCAATTGAGGTGATGTTTAGTGAAAAGATCAAAAATGTGCTATGTCCGGTTCCTGTATCAGGCACGCATATCGGTTTCTCTACTTTAAGAATGGAACCTTGCTGGATGGCACTGGGACAGGCCGCAGGGGTAACCGCTGCGCTGATGCAGCAAAACAGGATGGCAGTTCAGGATATTCCGGTACTGCAGGTACAGCAAATATTACTGGAGCAGCAGGCTACACTGATTTATTTTTCAGACCTAACGGTAAAGGATCCCGATTTCAAAATGGTGCAGCTGATGGGCCTTCAGGGCTATTTGCCTGATTACAAAGCCAGACTGGACGATCCGGCAGATGCCGAAACCATCAGGTTGTGGGAAGGCTTGTCAGGCAAGAAACTGCAGCAGTATAGCAACGGCGGCTCCAGAAGAAGCTTATTAAAACAGATGTATCACAATGAATAGAAGAGGGAGAGAAATGGAACCAATCAGACAGCAGCTATTTAAAATATTAATTTGCAGCCTTCTGCTTTTAGGCGCACTGCAACCGCTTTCCGCACAGGAAGGGCATTCAAAATACGTGAATCCCTTTATCGGAACAAGTGGTTTCGGACATACCTATCCGGGCGCAACAGTACCCTTTGGTATGGTACAGCTCAGTCCGGAAACAGGGAATTTCAAATGGGATTATACCTCGGGATACCAGTATGCAGACAGCACGCTGCTGGGATTTGCACATACGCATTTAAGTGGTACGGGCGTAAGTGACCTGGGCGATGTCCTGATTTTTCCTTTCCAGGGAGAGTCGTCCAAAATGAAAAGCAGTTTTTCAAAACAGACAGAAAAGGCAGAGCCGGGTTATTACACGGTGCTGCTTAAGGAAGGAAATATCAGGGCAGAACTGACCGCCAGTGCCAAGGTGGGCGTACACCAGTACACCTTCAGCAAGACGGGCAAAGCTTCTCTTTTAATCGATGCCCAAAATGGCCTGGTCAATTCTCCCAGGGAACTGGGCATGCATATCCTGGAAGGTCAGCTGGAAGCAGAGGGAAATCAGACCATCAATGGTTATATCCAGTCTAAAAAATGGGTGACGAAAAGAACATATTTTACCATTGTATTTGACCGTCCCTTCATTGCAAACCATTTTACGGATGGCGACAAAAAAAGGAAGCTGATAGTGGATTTTGAAGTCAGCAAAGGGACGAAAATAGGACTCAAAGTAGCCTTGTCCACAGTCAGTATTGCAGGTGCAAAATTAAACATGCAGGAAGCTTCCGGTAAAACTTTTACAGCGATCAGAACTGCTGCAAAAAGGGAATGGGACCACTATTTATCGGCAATGGAGATTACAGGCACGCTGGCGCAAAAGCAGAACTTTTATACCAGTCTTTATCATTTACTCATCCAGCCAAATAATATTGCCGATGCGGATGGGAAATACCGCGGTGCGGATGACAAGGTACACCAGTCTGCAAATAAAAACTACTATTCCACACTTTCATTGTGGGATACTTTCAGGGCAGCCCATCCCTTGTATACTATTTTGTATCCGGAACGGAATGCAGAAATCGTCAACACCATGGTTGATCATTTTGATGCTGCCCAAACCTTACCGGTGTGGACACTGGCGGGGAAAGAAAACTGGTGTATGATTGGTAACCATTCTATTCCGGTGATCGTTGACGCATATTTAAAGGGGCTGCCGGGATTTGACGCAGAGCGTGCTTACCGGGCCATAAAAAAAACACTGACCACTAATGGTAACCCTAAGCATGACTGGAAACAATATGATAGCTATGGCTACTATCCGTCTGACATGACCAAAACAGAGGCGGTGTCACGTACCCTGGAAGCCGGCTTTGACGACTGGTGCGCGGCACAAATGGCACAGCGTTTAGGGAAGACTGAGGATTACCAGTTCTTTTTAAAACGGAGCGGCTTTTATAAAAACCTCTTTGATCCGTCCGTCCGTTTGATGCGCGGAAAAAATACAGATGGCAATTGGGTGAAGCCTTTTGATCCCCTGAAGGTTTCACATGCCAGTACATCTGGCGGGGATTATACGGAGGGTAATGCCTGGCAATATTCTTTTCATGTATTACAGGATGTACCCGGACTGATTTCGCTCATGGGCGGAAATGAGCCGTTCATTGCTAAACTGGATTCCCTGTTTACTATGGATTCGAAGGTGTTCGGAGATGGTGCGCTGGTGGATGTGACAGGTTTAATTGGTCAGTATGCACATGGGAATGAACCCAGTCACCATATTGCCTACCTCTACAGCCTGGCCGGAAAAGCCTGGAAAACGCAGCAGCTGATCCCTGAAATCCTGGCCAACCAATACAAAAATAAGCCTGATGGTTTGAGCGGGAATGATGACTGCGGACAGATGAGTGCCTGGTATATCTTCAGCTCGCTGGGCTTTTATCCGGTGAATCCGGCGGATGGAAAATATGTATTCGGCACACCGGCTTATACAAAGGCATCACTAAAGCTGGGGAGTAAAACGCTGCACATCAATGCAAAAAATCTTTCTCCTGAAAATCGTTTTGTACAGTCGGTCGTATTAAATCACAAAGCAATAAAAGAAGGTTATATCACCCATCAGCAAGTGATGGCAGGTGGACAATTAACCTTTATCATGGGGCCAAATCATTTATAATCATGCGTAAAAAAATATATCTAGTACTCATCGCGCTTTGCTGCGCTTTCAATGTGAATGCATTTATCGTACTGCCGGATGTCATTACCGACAATATGGTATTGCAGCAGAAAGAAAAATCTACCTTCTGGGGCAAAGCTGCACCGGGTAAGTCTATCACAATTATTCCCTCCTGGAACAATAAAAAATACAGCACCACAATTGATGCGAACGGCAACTGGAAGATCAGAATTGACATTCCCGCTGCAGGCGGACCTTTTCAGCTTTCTTTCAATGATGGTGAATTACTGGTACTTAAAAATATAATGATAGGAGAAGTTTGGTTGTGCTCGGGACAGTCCAACATGGAAATGCCGCTGGCAGGATGGGGTAAGATCAAAAACTACCAGCAGGAGATTGCAAATGCAAATTACCCGAATATCCGGATCCTGAAAGTGAAGAAAACCATCAATAGTCACCCGCAACATGATTTTCAGTCGAACACCATGGGCTGGCAGGAATGTGCTCCTTCCACCATATCAGATTTTTCTGCCACGGCTTATTTCTTTGCGAGGAGAATCATCCAGGATAAAAATGTGGCGATTGGTTTAATCGATGCCACCTGGGGCGGTACCGTTATTGAATCATGGACCAGTGCGGAGGCGATTGCTAAGGTAGCAGTATTTACAGACACGGTCAGAAAATACGCGTCTATCCCTGCCGCGACAAAACTAACGAATCCCAACAAGCCTGCCTTGCTTTTTAACGGGATGATCAATCCCTTGCTGCCGGTAACCATAAAGGGGGTTATCTGGTACCAGGGGGAGAGTAATAATTCAAGGGCCTACCAGTACCGTGAACTTTTTCCATTGCTGATCAATGATTGGCGCACGAAGTTCGGGCGTGCAAAAATGCCGTTTCTGTTTGTGCAGCTGGCGAATTTCCAGGCTATTTTGCCTCAACCGGCAGACGCTACCTGGGCTGAACTGAGAGAGGCACAGGCTATGGCCCTGCGTTTACCCAATACAGGTATGGCTGTAGCTATAGATATCGGAGAAACCGGAGATATTCATCCTAAAAATAAACAGGATGCCGGTAAAAGACTGGCCTTACTGGCTTTGAGAAAGGTTTATGGGCAGGATGTGATTGATGAGGGACCTGTTTACCAATCCTATAAAATTGAAGGGGCTAAAATCAGGATCAGTTTTAAACCTTCGGTTGCAGCTTTGAAAACACAGGACGGAAAAGCCCTGACAGGTTTTGCAATTGCTGGTGCAGACCGGAAATTTTATTGGGCGACTGCTGAAATCAGCGGTAACAGCATCATCGTTTCGTCGGATCAGGTTAAAAATCCGGTTGCAGTACGCTATGCCTGGGCCAATAATCCGGTATGTAATTTAATCAATGCAGCAGCGCTGCCAGCCTCACCTTTCCGGACGGATGACTGGCCCGGAATTACTGATCAGAAGAAATAATGAAGAGAAATTTTAAAGCAGGAATTGCATTCCTGGTCGCTATAGCACTATCGGGCAGTCTGGCTGCCCGGCAAAATCAGCTGCCCAACCCTGGTGTCCTCCAATATGTGGATCCTACAATTGGCGCTGTTGGTCATTTACTGGAACCTACGCGACCAACGATGCATTTGCCCAATAGCATGGTAAGGGTTTACCCGATCCGGAAAGACCAGCTGGATGATCAGATCAGTTATTTTCCGCTGAGTATGTATTCTCACCGGATAGGGAATCTATTTTCAGTCATGCCTTACCGGAATGCAAAGCAGCCGGTCAGGGCCACGTCGGATCTGGAAAAAACTGCACCGCATTATTATACCGTTGCGCTTGATGAGCCGGGAGTAAGAGTGGAGTTTTCTCCCGCTGAGCGCAGCGGTTTTTACCGCTTTACGGCTACGGCTGTGGCACCGGTAAAGCTGAGAATCGGGGTCATAAATGAAGGAAATATGACACTGACAGGCAAAAGAATCATCACAGGCACTGAACAGTTCAAAGGAATGCAGGCCTTTGTATATGCGGAGCTGGATACAGCTGTCACCTTAGTACAGCGCAAAGACCCACAGGCTAAAATTATATTTCTGGAAACCAACGCTGCGGTAGTCCAGTTCAAATATGGGATATCTTTTATCAGCATCGAACAGGCGAAGGCCAATCTGCAAAAAGAAATTCCGCACTGGTCTTTTGATCAGGTGAAAAACAGGGCAGCGGCAATTTGGGAAAAAACTTTAGGTCAGATTCAGGTGGCAGGAGGCACTGCTGTACAGAAAAGAGCTTTCTACACAGCCTTATACCGCAGCTATGAAAGGATGGTGGACATCAGTGAGTATGGCAGATATTACAGTGCTTATGACCATAAAGTGCATACCGATAAACGTCCCCACTATGCAGATAACTGGATTTGGGATATGTACCTGGCACAGGAGCCATTGCATACTATCCTTGATCCTGAAAAAGAAGGAGATAAAATTCAATCCTATGTAAAAATGTATCAGCAGTCCGGCTGGATGCCTTCTTTTGCCCTGGTCTTTGGGGATAACCCCTGCATGACCGGGAACCATGCTGCGGCCTGGATGGCGGATGCCTGGTTTAAGGGGGTACGCAATTTTGAGCTGAAAAAAGCCTATGAGGGTGTTCGCAAGAATTCGCTGGAAGCCACGCTGCTGCCATGGAAAAATGGCCCGCGTACGCAGCTGGATAGTTTTTATGCGGTACATGGTTATTTTCCGGCACTGCGGACGGATGAAAAAGAGACCGTGGCCGGAGTTGATCCTTTTGAGAAGAGGCAGGCGGTAGCCATAACTTTACAGCAGAGTTATGATGACTGGTGCCTTTCCAGGCTGGCTAAAGTAGTGAAGGCGGATAAAGACGAAACACTGTTTGTAAAGAAGGCAGGTAACTATAAAAATGTATTCCGGACAGATAAAGGTTTTATGTGGCCAAAAGATAGCGAAGGGGAATGGATTGAACCATTTGATCCCAAGTTTTCCGGTGGTTTGGGCGGGCGGCAGTATTTCACGGAGAACAATGCCTATACCTATAACTGGGATGTGAAACATGATCTTTCCGGATTATTCACCCTGATGGGAGGAATTGGCCAGGCAGAAGCAAAGCTGGATCAGTTGTTCCGTGAGGATTTAGGTCGCGGTAAATATAATTTTCAGGCTACTTTTCCGGATGCGACAGGACTGGTCGGCCAGTTTGTAATGGGCAACGAACCCAGCTTTCATATCCCTTATTTATACAATTATATGGGGGCACCCTGGAAGAGTCAGAAAAGGATCCGCAGTCTTTTAGCTACCTGGTTTGGCGATCATCTGTTTAGCATTCCCGGTGATGAAGATGGCGGTGGGATGAGTGCATTCGTGGTCTTTTCCATGATGGGTTTTTACCCTGTAACGCCGGGAATTCCAGTATATACGATTGGAAGCCCTGTTTTTAACGAGATGTCCATCAAGCTAAGCAATGGTAAAATCTTTACCCTTACTGCCAGGAACAACAGCGAGACAAATAAATATATCCAGTCTGCAAAGCTCAATGGCCAAACCTGGGATAAACCCTGGTTCAGTCACGATGACCTGATCAAGGGCGGAAAACTGGAACTGGTGATGGGTGAACTGCCAAATAAAACCTGGGGCAGTAAAATAACAGATGCACCGCCATCGGCCATGCAGTACAACTAATCAGCAACCAAATATATTCATATGAAAAAGATCATTTTAACAGCAGCATTTGCACTTACTATTTTAACGCTTAGCGCGCAGGTTTCTGTAGAAACTCTCGGAACCGTCACTGCAAATACAACGATCGCCGCCCATCAGGCGGCAAAAGGTTTCGCCAATAAACAACTGAGCTTTTCAGGCAGTGGCGAACTGCAGCAGCAGGGCTCATCCGAAGGCAAATACACAAATGCTTCGGGAGGGGCCAACCTTCGCTTTGCGAATGTGCCGGAAACAGATTTTGTTATCAGCGGTATCAATACCATTGAAATCATGATGCCGGTAATTGGCTTTGGTATTTTAAAAGGTCCCGACAGTGCTAACGGATCGGAACTGGTAGTAGAATACAGTACTGATGGCGGATCAAAATGGGCAGCCATAAAATATCCCGCTTTGCCAACAGGTGCGGGCACAGGTCTGGTCTGGAATTACAGGGAAACTGCTCCGATCCCAAAAGTGGCGAACTTAACAGTCAGGTTCAGGCAGACGGGCAAATTTGTCGTTTTCCGCATTGATGATATTGCAGTGAAGTCTTTACAGGGAAGCAATTAAGGATAAGATGGTTCAAAATACTAAAAATCAGGCCAAAGGCAATGCAGACAGGGCAGATGCCAGTGCTGAAAAAACAGATTTCCAGCATTTATTCAGCATCCCTGTCATTGTAGCTGCCTTGGGTTATTTCGTCGATATTTATGATTTACTGCTCTTTGGCATAGTGCGTATGCCCAGCCTGGCCTCAATGGGCCTGTCCGCAAGTGAAATGTCATCCGTAGGGGCTGCCATTTTAAACTGGCAAATGACCGGCCTGCTGATAGGCGGAGTGTTATGGGGTGTTTTAGGAGATAAAAAAGGAAGGCTTTCCGTCCTTTTCGGTTCTATTCTGACTTATTCCATTGCAAATATTGCCTGTGGTTTTATCCAGGATCCGGGCATGTATAAAGTATTCAGGTTTATTGCCGGTATAGGACTGGCAGGTGAACTGGGTGCGGGTATTACCCTGGTATCAGAAATTTTGCCTAAAAGACTGAGAGGTATCGGAACTTCTCTTGTTGCCGGCGTAGGTCTGCTTGGTGCCGTTGTCGCTTATTTTACAGTGGAATATTTTGAATGGAGAACTGCGTATTTTATTGGCGGAGGCATGGGGATCAGCTTGCTCTTATTAAGGCTGGGTGTTTTTGAATCGGGCGTATTTGAACATATCAAATCAGATAAACTGGTGAAACGGGGTAATTTCTTTTCCCTCTTTACCGATAAAAACCGCCTGAAGAGATACCTGAGATGTATTGGTATGGGGCTGCCCACCTGGTTTGTTATTGGTATTCTGGCTACTTTCAGTAATGAATTTGGCACAGCCCTGCATCTGCCAGAGGCAGTTAAGCCCGGTTTATCTATCATGTGGTGTTATATCGGCTTGTCCGCAGGTGATGTGGCGAGCGGTTTTCTCAGTCACGGATTAAAATCCCGCAAGAAAACTGTGTTTATTTTCATGCTGCTTACCCTTTTTGCTTCAGTGCTTTACCTGTTCGGGAACCTGAAGAGTGCCCATGGCATGTATATCACTACACTGATCCTTGGATTGGGGATTGGTTACTGGGCGATGTTCGTTACCATTGGCGCAGAACAATTCGGCACAAATTTACGCGCTACGGCGGCGACAACCATACCCAATATGGTGCGGGGCACCGTAGTCTTGATGACCACTGCTTTTGCTACGCTTAAAACCACTTTGCCGGTACTGCAGGCTGGTGCAGTTGTAGGGGTAGTCTGTTTTGTCATCGGCTTTTATTGTATCCTGACCCTGGAAGAAACGCATGACAGGGATCTTGATTTCCTGGAAGAATAGTTTAAACGTGATTTGAATTATACATGAAGAAAATAACAAATCTAACAGGCTTAACGGCAATCCTGTTGATATTTACGGCATTAGGTGCAAGAGCGCAGCTCAGGTTGCCGAATTACTTTTCAGACCATATGGTCATGCAGCGGAATGCGGACTTACAAATCCGGGGCTGGGCGGTACCGGGGGAAAAAATTCATCTGCGTCTGGCCCAGCATAATTTCCAGTGTATTGTTCAGCAGGACAGCACGTGGACAATAAAAGTACCCGCTTTTCAGGCAGGGGGACCCTATCAGCTCAGGGTGCGGTCAGGAAAGGAAAATAAAACCATACAGGATATTTATTTCGGAGATGTATGGTTTTGCAGCGGACAAAGCAATATGAGTTTCAGGGTAGACCAGGCGAAAGATTACGATAAAGAGGTGAAAGATGCCTCATACCCCTTCATCCGGGAATTTGCAGTGCCACTTACCACTTCCCTGGCGCGGCAGCAGGATATTGGCAAATCTCAATGGAAAATGGCCGGAGAAGGAACTATCGGCAGCTTTTCTGCCGTTGGCTGGTTCTTTGCGAAAGAAGTGTACAAAAAAAATAAGATTCCCATCGGTATTGTTCATGCTTCGTGGGGAGGAAAACCGATTGAACAGTTTATGGGTAAAGATGACCTGCAGGCATTCCCTGCGCTGACCGCTAAACTCAGTCAGCTGAAGTTGCCATTAAAAAACGGATACCCTACAGGTATCTACAATGCAATGATTTCCCCTTTTTTCAGCTACCCGGTTAAAGGCGTATTATGGTACCAGGGGGAGGCAAATTCAGACTGGCCTGTTTGCTTTGGTTATGAACAATTATTAAAAGTAATGGTTCAATCCTGGCGGAAATCATGGGCTGATCCGGACCTTCCTTTTCTGCTGGTTCAGCTGGCTAATTATAACCAGAAAGTAACCAAAGTAATGCCGGTATCCGGATGGGCAATTGTACAGGAAGCACAATACAAGGTGTCAAAACAGCTGAAAAATATAGGTTTAGTCGTTACAAATGACATCGGAAATCCTTTTGATGCGCATCCGGTCAATAAACAGGAGGTGGGCAGGCGACTTGCTGCCCTGGCCTTCCATGAAGTTTACGGCGATCGGTCGGTCGCCGCATACGGTCCGGCTTTCCGCTCAGCAAAAATACTAAACGGTACAATAATCGCCAGTTTTGACCATGTGGATGGAGGAATTGTTGCAAAAGATAGCGTGGATACGCTGCGTGGTTTCACCATAGCAGGAGAGGACAAAAAGTTTTATCCGGCAAGGGCAATAATCAGGAACAGGGAAGTTACGGTTTCGGCCCGCGAAGTGGCCAGGCCAATGTACCTGAGGTATGCTTTTACAGATAATCCGCCTCCTGTGAATTTTTATAACCGGCAAGGTTTTCCGGCACTGCCTTTCAGAACAGATGAACAGTAACACAAACAGTAATCCCGGATAAGGATTACTGTTTGGTATAATGATATGATGAATGCATCAGCGATCTCTGCATTCGTGCTAAGACCGCTTATCTTTTTTCTTATCAAATGAGAACCTGCGGGCTATACTAAAGCCCCACCTGTATTGCCCTTTTAACCATGAGCTGGTGGTTTGCGGGATAAACTGCATCTCCTGAATAGCGGTTGCATTAGTAAAGTTGAGATGGAAAATATGTCCGCCTGTTTCCATTTCCAGGCCTACACCTAAAGTGTTATAGAATTTCACCCCATTGAGTTGCTCCAGGTAGGCTTCATCATCTTTATTCCTGAAAGGCATAAAATAATCAACTACCAGTGCCATTCTTTTGGTGATTTTTGCGCGGGCTCCGGCGCCTACAGAAAACATATTGTTCTGATCCCTGAAGGCGGTAAAATTCCGGTGTACATAACCAGGCGTTAAGGAAACAGAGAAACTGGAATTAAATTTCCTTGCAAAGATGATCTGGGTAACATAATTCATCCGGTCTGTCAGGTTACGGTAAGCAGTCGCTGATGCAGGATCGTCACTGGCCTTCACGGCGGCAATGGTATTGCTGCCGAACAAAGTCACTGCTACGGGAACATAATCATCTGTAGTCTGCTCCAGCAGTCTGTACTTCACATTAAATTCGTACAGCTGCTGCACGGTGGTCGCTCCTTTTGCCCTGGCAAATCCTACATTCAGCCGGTCACTGATCCCATAATCAAAACCGATACGTACATCAGTTGAATTGTCCAGTCCAAAAAACTGCCTTAATCCACCATTGCTCCCTGCAATATCCCCAAAACGGTGATCTACTTTAAAGTCGAGCTCATGTTTGTAAATCGTTTCATTGGTGTGGCCATTAATGAGTTTGGTAGACTTAAAAGTAGCGCTTACCTTTTCATGTGCAGGCGCTGTATTTTCCAGGTCCTTTTCCAGTTCGGTCTGTCCATAACTGGTGAGTGACCTGGAAACCAACAGTAAAAGGATTAAGCATTTTACCACGTTAAAATAAAAAGGTTTTGTCGTCATGATTTTTTGGGTTGATAAGTTGCCGATATGCGCACGTCGACAAATTCCGCGATGTTTTTAAATACGATAGAAGGAACCTTGATCTGGTGATCCTCAATTTTGACCCTTATTGTAGTGCGGGCAGTGATTACTCCTTTGGCCACTACAATATTGGCTTTACTTTGGTAAGCTTTTGTAACGCCGTGTATATCCAGGGTACCCTCGACATTTACGGTATAACTGCCATCCTTGCTCAGGTCTACATCGTCTGTGATTTTCCCCCTGAAAATTGAAAAAGGATATTTGTCACTCTCTATATAATTTTCATTGAAATGCTCCTGCATCAGTTTTTTTTTAAACTGAAAAGAGGTATTGGCTACCCTAAAAACAATATTTCGGGACTTCACATCGATAACTGAACTTGCTGTAGTACTTTTCCCTTCAATATCTTCCATGGGTGTACTGGAAAAAAAAGTAATGGCCGTAGTTTTACTCACATAAATGTTTTGGG
>Ga0247805_1000836_pt1 | contig 15413 bp, 15 predicted proteins | sample UWRJL044104R1_FD_180930 | JGI IMG/M metagenome (GOLD analysis project Ga0247805, IMG submission 180930) | Plant litter microbial communities from Arlington Agricultural Research Station in Wisconsin, United States - UWRJ-L044-104R-1 | ecosystem: Environmental > Terrestrial > Plant litter >... | reverse complement strand
GGCCGCATGCTCATCCAGCTCGCCGGGCAGGGGTCGAGCGACCCCGCGGCGCCCTGGGGTCCGACACTCGGATCTGTCGCGCTCGGACTCGTCGCTGCGGGCACTGTCGCCCTCATCGGACTCACGCTTAGGAACTACCGCAGGGGAGAACAGACCGCATGACCTCCGAATTCGCTGTAAAGGCTTCAGGGGTCGGCAAGACCTTCCCAACAAAGGCCGGCCCCGTCGTCGCCCTCACCGAAGTTGAGCTCACCGTGGCTGCGGGGGAGTTCGTCTCGCTCATCGGGCCGTCCGGTTGTGGCAAGTCGACGCTCCTTCGTCTCATCGCCGATCTCGACTCGGCCTCGACCGGTGAGCTGGAGATCTTCGGCAAGCCCGCCGCACAGGCTCGCATCGACCAGGACTACGGCATCGCCTTCCAGCAGGCAGGTCTGCTGCCCTGGCGCACGGTCGGCGGCAACATCGCGCTACCGCTCGAGCTGCACGGAATGGCGAAGCCTGCCCGGGCAACGCGCGTGAATGAGCTCGCAGAGCTCGTTGGCCTCTCCGACTTCATCGACCGCTACCCCGACCAGCTCTCCGGCGGCATGCAGCAGCGCGTCGCAATTGCGCGCTCGCTTGCCGAGCAGCCGAAACTGCTCCTGATGGACGAGCCCTTCGGCGCTCTCGACGAGATGACGCGCGAGTACCTGCAGGGTGAGCTCACGCGCATCGCGAAGGAGACCGGCGCAGCAGTCGTGTTCGTCACGCATTCGATCCCGGAGGCCGTGTTCCTCTCCGATCGTGTTGTTGTGATGAGCCCGCGACCCGGTCGCATCACCGAGATCCTTACGACCGACCTCGGCGACGTGCGCACCGAGGGGCTGCGCGAATCGCCCGAGTACTTCGAGCGGGTGACGGCGGTGCGCGAGGCGCTGCACGGTGCTCCGGTCGAGAGAGCGAACGAGCGATGAGTGCCGTCAGCTACGACGCACCGGTCAAGAGCTGGGTGAAGGTCGCCGCGCCCGTTGTCGTCGGCCTGCTGATGATCGGCATCTGGATTCTCATCGTCGACGTGCTCGACGCTGCGCCCCGTGCGCTGCCGAGCCCGATCGCGATCGTCGAAGAGTTCGTGCTGCGGTTCGGCATCATTTGGGAAGACATGACGATCACCGCGACAAACGCCCTCACAGGCCTGCTCGTCGGAAGCATCGTGGCGATTGTGCTCGCGGCTCTCGCGGCATCGTTCCGACCGATCGACGGCATGCTCGCGCCGCTCGTCGCCTCCATCGCTGTTGTGCCGATCGTGGCGCTCACCCCGATTCTCAACACGATGTTCGGGGCATCGAGCCAGTTCGGGCGGCTCTCCGTCGCAGCCATCGCGGCGTTTGTTCCGGTGTTTGTCAACGTGCTGCGCGGGCTGAGGCAGACCCGCCCCGTGCACAGGGACCTGCTCAGGGCGTCGGCCGCGACATCCATGCAGACATTTCGGGTTTTGACGCTGCCGACGGCGCTTCCTTACCTGCTGACCGGTTTGCGCATCGCCAGCTCGATCGCCGTGATCGCCGCGCTCGTCGCCGAATACTTCGGCGGGCCGGCCGACGGCATCGGTACGGCTATTGCCAGCTACGCGAAGTCCGGGCGTGCGTCGCTCGCCTTCGCGTACGTGGCCGGTGGTATCGCCATCGGTCTCGCACTCTTCCTCGTGCTGTCGCTGCTTGAGCGACTCGTCTCGAGGAGAAAGCCGGTCTAACCGGGCAGTTCCATGCATCACCCCGCACCACCAACCCGCACCACGAAAGGACCAGCAATGAGACACAGCATTCGACGCGGCCTGGCCGTCGCCTCCGTCGCAGTGGTTTCGGCAATCGCTCTCAGCGCGTGTGCCGCACCGGCAGACGACGCAGACGGCGACTTCGAGCCGCTCACCGACATCACGCTGCAGCTGCAGTGGCTGCCGCAGTCGCAGTTCGCGGGCTACTACGTCGCCCTCGACCAGGGCTACTTTGAAGACGAGGGCTTCGACTCCGTCACGATCGTGCCGAGCGGTGGAGACATCGTTCCGCAGGACGCCCTCGCAAACGGTGACGCAGACTTCGCCGTCGCCTGGGTTCCCAAGGTGCTCGGCACGCTTGAGGCGAGCGGCGTAGAGCTCACCGACATCGCGCAGGTTTACCAGAAGTCCGGAACGCTGCAGGTCTCGTTCAAGGGCGACGGCGTTTCATCGGTTGCCGACTTCGAGGGCAAGCGCATCGGCTCGTGGGGCTTCGGCAACGAGTGGGAGATCTTCGCAGCGATGGCTGCCGACGGTGTCGACGCTTCGACAGTGAAGATCACAACGCAGGACTTCTCCATGAACGCGCTTCTCGATGGTGACGTCGACGCCGCTCAGGCGATGACCTACAACGAGTGGGCTCAGGTTCTTGAGACCGTCAACCCCGCAACCGGCGAGCTGTACACCCCCGAGGACTTCGACGTTGTCTCGTACGAAGACACCGAGGGCGCAATGCTCCAGGATGCCATCTGGGCCGACACCGAGCGCCTCGACGACCCGGCATACGCTGACGCGTCTGTTCGCTTCCTCAAGGCAGTCACAAAGGGCTGGATCTACGCTCGCGACAACCCCACCGAGGCAGCAACGATCACGTACGACGCTGCAATCGCTGCTGGCGAAGGCGGAGCATTCCCCGTCGGACCGAACCACCAGCTGTGGCAGATGAACGAGGTCAACAAGCTCATCTGGGCTGGCGGAGACTTCGGCGTTGTCGACCAGGCTGCCTGGGACCAGACGGTTGCCGGCGCACTTGCCGCGATCAACCAGGACGGTCTGCCGCTCATCACAGAAGAGCCGACCGACTCGGCCTTCTCGAACGAGTACATCGAGAAGGCTCTCGCCGAGCTCGAAGAAGAGGGAATCACCGTTGACGGTGAGTACACCCCCCTCGACGTCGTGCTCACCGAGGGCGGCCAGTAACATCCAGTAATACCCTTGGGGTGGGTGGCTTCGGCCGCCCACCCCATCACTTTCAGGAGTAGCCATGTCATTGAACCCATCCGACGGTCAGCTCGCATTCGACCTCGACCGCGCCCACGTCTTTCACTCCTGGAGCGCGCAGGGTTCGCTCGCTCCCTTCGTCATCGCCGGCGGCCTCGGCTCGACCGTCTGGGACTACGACGGCAACAACTACCTCGACTTCTCGAGCCAGCTCGTCAACGTCAACATCGGCCACCAGCACCCTCGTGTTGTCGAGGCCATCAAGGCTCAGGCCGACCTCCTGACGACAGTCGCACCGGCCCACGGCAACCTCGCGCGCGGTCAGGCCGCTGCCCGAATTCTCGCCAAGGCTGGCTCACAATTCGGCAAGGTCTTCTTCACCAATGGCGGTGCAGATGCAAACGAGAATGCGATTCGGATGGCGCGGCTCACCACCGGGCGCGACAAGATTCTCTCGACCTACCGCTCGTACCACGGCAACACGGGGGCAGCGATTGTGTCCACCGGCGACTGGCGCCGCATCCCCAACGAGTTCTCCCGCGGACACGTGCACTTCTTCGGCCCGTTCGCCTACCGTTCGGAATTCTGGAGTGACTCACCCGAGCAGGAGAGCGAGCGCGCGCTCAAGCACCTCGAACGCGTCATCCAATCTGAGGGACAGGCCTCGATCGCCGCGATTCTTCTCGAGACGATCCCCGGAACAGCCGGCGTTCTGACGCCACCGCCCGGCTACCTCGAGGGTGTGCGACTGCTGTGCGACAAGTACGGCATCGTTCTCATCTTCGACGAGGTGATGGCCGGCTTCGGTCGCACCGGCGAGTGGTTCGCGTGGAAGGGCTTCGACGTCGTTCCCGACCTCATCACCTTCGCAAAGGGCGTGAACTCGGGCTACGTGCCGACCGGTGGCGTCGTCATCTCGGAGTCGATCGCCAATGCCTTCGAGCAGCAGGTCTTCCCGGGTGGGCTCACCTACTCCGGACACCCGCTCGCCATGGCCTCGATCGTCGCAACCCTCGACGCGATGGAAGACGAGGGCATCGTCGACAACGCCCGCACGATCGGCACCGACCGCATCGGCCCGGGCCTCGCTGCCCTCGCCGAGAAGCACCCGATCATCGGCGACGTGCGCGGACTCGGAGTGTTCTGGGCGCTCGACCTCGTCGACTCGCGCTCGTCTAAGGAGCCCGTCTCCGGCTCCACGATCGCACAGCTCAAGAAGGAGCTCATGTCACGCGGACTCCTGCCCTTCGTCGCCGACAACCGCCTGCACGTTGTGCCGCCGTGTGTTGTCACGGCCGACGAGGTTGCGCAGGCGCTCGACATCTACGACGAGGCTTTGACTGCGATCACCGCGTGAGGCTTGACTCGGTCGCAGCCACCAAGACGCGGTTTGCTAACCAAGACGGGCGCCCGCGGGCGTCCTGGTTGTCAAAGGCCGTCCTGGTCGCGCTGCTGGTGCCGGCGCTCAGACACCTAAGCTGCGCACACCATGACCCCGTTTGATAACCAAGACGCCGGTTGATGCGCGCCCTGGTTAGCAAAGGCCGTCCTGGACTCGAGCTCGGCCTGTAACCCTAGGGTTGACAGCTTGGATGGCGCGTGCCAGAGTTGCACGCATGAACAGTCAACCCCGGGGTGACAAGTGACACCGCCCGCGCTGCCGTCCGACTGGCAGCTCAACCACCGGCCCGCCGACCAGCGCGCCGCTGTGAGCGCGCGTCTCGCCGAGGCCGGGCTCACGCCGCGCCACCTTGCCGCTGCCCTCTCAGACGGCGGTGACGCGCTCTACGCGGCGTCGCGTGCCCGGGCAGGCGGCTGGTCGGAGCCATTCGGGGGAGACCTCGGGGTTGCGCTGCTCGCCGCCGAGGTGTCGGCTCTCGCCGCACACCTCAACTCCCGTGCCTCGGCCGTGCGTGCGCTCGCCGTTGACGCTCTGCTCGACGACTACTCAGCGGTCGCGGTGGCGTCGGCGCTCGGCGTCTCGCGCCAAAAGGTCTACGACATTAGCAAGGGCGGTTCGACCGCCGCGTTCCTCGACATCTCGCCCTGGGGGCACCCATGAAACTCATCGAAACCGTCGCGCTTCCGCCCGTCGAGCAGCAGCCGCTCGTCCATCCGCTCGACCTTCCGGAGGCCCGCGCAGACTTCCGTCGCGCGTACTGGACGCGCTCCCTCACGAGCCCCGGCATCGCGCTCGTTCTTGCAGCGCTGAGCTGGTTCCTCGTCGAGAACTGGGTGATGCCCATCGTCGGGTTCTTCTCGCTCGCGGCGATCGGCTACTTCTCCGCGGCGTGGAGCGACAGGGCTGCGTGGAGCTATATTCCGCGCAAGCGCCGCGACCTGGGTCGCGAGCTGCCGTTCGCGTGGCAGCTGACGAGTGCGGTGCTGCTGGCCGCACTGCTGTCGGTTGGCGTGCTGTTGCTCGGCGTGAGGTTCACCGACTTCCGCAGCGAGGTGCGCGAGTACGTGCTCGGTGCCGGGCTAGCGGTGGTCGTCATGTGTGTTGTTGTGCTGGTTCTTGGGCTCGCGCGGCCGGCGACACGACGGGCGGCACTGTTTACGATTCCGTGGATCGTTGGGCTCGCGACATCCATCAGCATTGCGTCTTTGTGGACCTTTCCGGGCTTCGTGCAGTGGAGCACAGTGCTGATGGGCGCGGGAATTACCGCGGTCATCGGTGCACTCGCGGGCATCTGGAAGCTTGTGGAGCAGCGGAGAACCGCCGGGAGCGCGTAGAATCTCTCTTTGTGCCTAATTTCATTGCCACCCCGTTCACCGTTCCGGTGTTCGATCTCATGCACCGTCCCGGTGAGGAGCGCGAACGCCAGCTTGATGCTGCCGTCAGCGAGGGCTTTGGCAATGCAGTAATTGCTGTTCGCGACGGTGCTCTTGTGCACCTCGACGTGCGGCTCGAGTCACTACACGATGGCATTCTCGTCTCGGCTGACGTCGAGACCGAGGCCATCGGGGAGTGCGTGCGGTGCCTGGATACGGTGACACTGCCGATCGAAGTCGAAATCCAGGAGCTTTTCGCGTACTCTGAGGACGAAGCTTTTGACTACACGGTTATCGATGATCATGTTGATCTCGAACCGTTGGTCAGGGACGCGGTAGTGCTCGCACTGCCGTTCCAGCCGGTGTGTCGCCCGGATTGCCCAGGTCTTGATCCCGAAACGGGTGACCGACTGGCCGATTTCCCCGACAGAAAACCCAAAGAAGTGCTTGACCCGCGATGGTCTGCGCTCGCCGGGTTGGCAGCCGAAACCACTGATTTGACAGATGTTGAAGGTAGCGCCGCAAGCGCCGCCGATAGAGAGAAGAGAAGCTAATGGCTGTACCGAAGCGCAAAATGTCGCGGGCCTCGACCCGCATGCGCCGTGCACAGTGGAAGGCAACTGCCCCCACCCTCGTCAAGACCATCGAGAACGGCAAGACCGTTTACAGCCTCCCGCACCGCGCGAAGGTTGTCGAAGACTCGACCGGCACGCCCCTGTACATGGAGTACAAGGGCCGCAAGGTAGCCGACGTTTAACTAACGTCCTTGTCTGACAAGACAAGCAAGCCCGTGAAAGCCGATTCGGCCACGCGGGCTTCTTTGTCGTTCGCGCTCGGAGTCGACATCGGCCCCGAGCTGCTCGAACTCGCCCTGACCCACCGGTCCTGGGCGTACGAGCACGGCGGAGCTGCCCACAACGAGCGCCTCGAGTTTCTTGGCGACTCGATTTTGGGCCAGGCCGTCACGGTCATGCTCTACACCGAGAATCCGACGCTCGACGAAGGCGATCTCGCCAAGCGTCGTGCGAGCGTCGTTTCGAGTGTCGCCCTCGCTGAGGTCGCACGCTCGATCGGACTCGGTCAGCACCTGCGACTCGGTCGCGGCGAAGAGCTCACCGGTGGCCGCGACAAGTCGTCGATTCTCGCCGACACGGTCGAGGCGATCATCGGTGCGGCGTACCTGTCGATCGGTGGCGATGCCGCCACCGAGCTGGTGCTGCGCCTCATCCGCCCGCTTATGGACGACCCGGCGCGCTTCGGCGCCGCGATGGACCCGAAGACCAGCCTTCAGGAGCTCTCGACGCGCCTCGGCCGCGGACTCCCCATTTACGTCGTGACAGACAGTGGACCCGATCATTCGAAGCGCTTCCACGCGGTTGTAATGCTCGGCGCCGACGAGATCTCGTCGGGCGATGGCTCGAGCAAGAAGCACGCCGAGATGGCTGCAGCGCTCCAGGCCTGGTCGCTGCTGCAGGCGAAGCTCGCTTAGACCGTTGCCCGAACTTCCCGAGGTCGAAGTCGTGCGCGCTGGACTGGCGCCGGCGGTTACCGGTGCGACCGTCTCGTCGGTCTCCGTGCTCGACGCTCGCTCGCTGCGCCGTCACCCGGGCCCGCCCGACGACTTCGTCACGCGCCTCACCGGCAGCACTCTTGTGTCGGCATCGCGACGGGGCAAGTTTCTCTGGTTGCCGCTCGTTGAGAACTCCGTCCCCGCCGGGCCGCCCGAGGCCCTCGTCGTACACCTCGGCATGAGCGGACAGGTGCTGCTGCGCGACAGGTTCACGCTTGACGCGTTGACCCGCATTCGCATCGATCTCACGCACCCGTCGCACGGTGACCTGCGCCTGAATTTCGTCGACCAACGGATCTTCGGCTCTATGGCGATCGACACGTTGATTTCAACGGTGGATGTCGCGGGCGAACTCGTGCCGTCGCAGGTCGCTCACATCGCACGTGACCCTCTCGATCCTCACTTCGACGAGGCGCTCTTCTTTCGCCGGCTGACGGCTCGCAAGACCGGGATCAAGCGTGCGCTGCTCGACCAGAGTCTCATCAGTGGAATCGGCAACATCTACGCGGACGAAGCGCTGTGGGCGGCTCGCGTGCATTACGACCAGCCCACATCGGCGCTGTCAGCTGCCAAAGCACGCCTGCTTCTCGCCGAGGTGCGCGCCGTGCTCATCAAGGCCCTCGCCGAAGGCGGCACAAGCTTCGACGCGCAGTACGTCAACGTCAACGGAAACTCTGGCTACTTCTCGCACAGTTTGAATGCGTACGGGCAGCAGGGCAAGCCGTGCCCGCGGTGCGGTCGTGAGATCGTGCGCGAGCAGTTTATGAACCGCGGATCGCACTTCTGCCCCCGGTGCCAGCGCGTGCGTCTACTCTGAACTTGAGTACTAGTCACAGCTGAGGAGCGTCATGTTTTCGCGTGAAGAGATAGACCGGTTGATATCGGGGAAGCCCCTCTCGGACGAATATTCATTTGATGATGTGTACGAGACTGAGGCAGCTTCCCCGATCCGTGCAGTCTGCCGCCAGATCGAGGACCTGACCGGGGTGAAATCACGGCACGAGTTTGACTATGGCGAAGGCTTTGCGTCGTTCGTAGCGGCCTGGTTTTATTTCGAGACCCCGGATTGGGCTGCCCCTCGGCCGTTTAAGTCACACGCATATCAAGGGCTCTGCGTGACATTGAGCCGGCTGTCGCCATACTTCATCATGCTTGAAGGCAATAAAGAATGGGACGACCGGGGCAGTAGTGGGTTCCTGCCCGATTTCCCCTCGATCGACGACATGCCCACCCCAGTGGTACGCGAATTCTCCGAGCGAGTGCAGACGATCCTCGAGGACAACGGATGGATCAGACTCCACAAGCCAGACCTCGCGGGTGTGCTCAGTCCCGATATCGAAATCGACACGAACCTCTCCGACTTAGAGCAGCTTCGGGAGTTCGACGCACTGTTTTATTGGTGGGACTGACCACTCAGATGCCCAGGCCATTCGCGCGAGTTCCACACGATCGGTTGCGGGTTTAGTTTCACTTCGGCGTCACTCTCGTCGACGCGCACAAGGACGAGCATCCGATTTCCAAACAATGCTGCTTCAGCGGCGGCCCGAGCGAATATGTTAAGAACCGCAGACGCGAGCTTGCTGTCGTAACCAAGAACCGTGCTGAAGTTTTGGAAGACAATCACTAGACCGGTGGGAACCGAGTCTGAGGGGTCGCGCCAGCCGTAGTTAGCGGCTGCAACGTCGGAAAGACAGTCAGCCAGCGCGTCAAGATTGTGCCCGTAATACGACGGAAAGTGGAATTCGCGCGCAACGTCGACATGGAGAGTGGGTGGCCAACTTGCGGCGTCGAAGCGAATCATTTGGTAGCCACGCTCGGCGAGCCACGTCTCACTCTCCGACAGCAGCCCGTTGTTGCTGAACAGATTGACGAAACCATCACGAGCTATTTGAAAGTCGATACTCCCGCTGAGACTCTCCTCTTCGCTCCAGACGGTCATGTGGTCAATCTATAGCGAGTCAGGCGTCCTTTGAAGAACGGACTGCGACACCCAGCGGATACGCTCGACGTCATGAGCCAGTCGATCACCGAACTCACCCCCGCCGACAGGGTCTTTCTCGACCAGCAGCGGTGGTGGGTCGCCGGCTTCCTCGCGGAAGACTCGGGCGCTTCGTTCGCCGACGTGAGCGTCAAGCTTCAGGTGCTTCAGGCGATCATCGATAACGGCTGGGTCGCGCGCGACGAGACCGCGGAGCTCCAGGCACTCGGAGTCGTGTTCGGCGACATGCTCGCCGAGCTTCTCTCGGTGCCGTGGGTCATGGTCGAGGACGAATACGGCCGCGATCCCGCTCTCCTCATCACCGACGATCCCGTGTTGGTCTTTCCCGTGACGATGATCTCCAAGCGCATTGAAGACAGCGAGACGGTGGATGTCGCTACCCTCCTCACCATCGCTGCCGAGAGCGCGGTGGGTTACATCGAGCCCGAGGGTGACGAGCAGGACTAAAGCGTCTTTTTCCACCCGCCCTCGTAGCCCCACGCCACGAAGCCGATCTCCTCGTTGACCGAGAGCATCGGGCGGTTCTCTTCCGCGTTGAAGGTCGTGACCGAGGGGTGTCCGGGCGCAACTTCTGCGAGGTAGCGAAGGTTCGCGAGCTTGAGCAGCATGCCGAGCCGGTGACCGCGATGCTCGCGGCGCACGATCGTGTCACCCTGCACTACAGGTCTGCGCAGTTCGGGCGGCACCGATAGTTCGGTGAAGCCAGCCGCTGCTCCCGAGGCCGTGTGCACAGCGAGTGACGTGAGGCTGGTGCGCGGGCTCGACTCTTGCCCGTCGTCGTCCTCGGAGACACGCTCGGCGGTCCACGGGTTGTCCTCGGGTTCCAGACCCGCCGAGGGTGCGTCGGTCTGCATTCTTGTCCTCAACAGGGCGATGTCGTCGAGATGCTCCACCGGTGTGCGACCCGTCCATGACACGACGTGATAGTCGGGCGGAGAATCGACGGACGGCAGTTCAGCGGGCAGGTCCAACCGGCTCATTCGCTCGACCTGCTCGAGCTCGAAGCCACGCGCAAGCAGGAAGCGCGTGGCATCAGACTCGAGCGGAACCGATCCGAAACCGGTTGGTGCATCGAGCTGCGGGCCCGGCGTGATCTTCTGCGCCACGAAGGTCTGCAGGATCGTGTCGCCGCCGGCCTCAACCATTTCCAGAAGGGAGTTGTATAGAGCGGAACCAATACCTTGCCGTCGATACGACGGGAGTACCTCGACAGCCAACCACGCCGTGGGCGACTCATCGGGTTCGCTTTCGTAGATCGCACGCGCGACGATGCGGCCATCGACGCGCGCGACGAGCAGCCGCTTCGGCTCCCACGAGCGCTGCCAATGGGGCAGCATCTCCGCGGGCTCGAAAGCCAGGTCGTGGTTGCCGACGCTTTCGGCCTCGATCTCGTTGCGAACACGAATCATCTCGGCGAAATCGTCGCCGCCCGCAGCGTCGATGGATGTCGGGATGACAAGTTCTTCAATGGTGAATTCGGTCGTCATAACAGCTTCTTCCAGCCGCCCTCGTACCCGATCGGCACGAATCCAACGGCTTCGTTGACGTTAAGCATGTGGCGGTTCTCTTCAGCGTTGAAGGTGAGAACGCCGGGATGGCCGGGACGCTCGCGCTGCACATGCACGAGGTTCGCGACCTTGAGGAGCATGCCGAGGGCGTGCCCGCGGTGCTCCGACAGGACGAGCGTGTCTTCCTGACCGATGGGGCGGTGCAGCTCCGCGGGCGCGGAGAGCACTGTGAAGCCGACGAGAGTTCCACTCGCAACGTGCTCGACGACCGACGTGAAGTTGGTGCGCGGGCTGTCGGCCAGGCGATCCTCGTCGGCGCGAAGGCGATCGGCAGTCCAGACGTCTTCGGGCTCCTCGAGACCTGCGGACGGCGCATCGGTACTCATACGCGTGTATAGGTGCGCGACGTCGGCGAGCCACTTTTCGGGCACCCGCCCGCTCCACTGGTGCACGCGGTAGCCGTCGGGCTGGAGAGAAGCGAGTCGATCGTCGAGATCAACGGGCAGCGCGAGGCGTGAGCCACGTTCCACCTGCTCGAGCGAGAAACCGTTGTCGAGCAGAAACTGCACCTCGGGGTTGTCGAGCGAGACCGAACCGAAGCCGGTGGGGGAGAAGAGGCGCTCGCCGTCGTTGTCCCGCGAGACGGCGTAGACGATGAGCTTCGACTTGCCCTCGGCGAGAGCGAGGCTCTCGACGTGTTCGTAGAGGGCGGTTCCGATGCCGCGCCGGCGATACTGCTGCAGTACACCGCCGTGCAGCCACACGGTGCCGGTCGCGTCATCCACGTTGATTGTGTAGACGGCACGGCCGACGAGCGCGCCGTCTACCCGTACGCCGAAACCGCGAATGGGGCTGTCGGTCCTTTTCCAGTTGGGCAGAATCTCCGCGGGCTCGTAGCTGAGTTCGTCGGTGCCGTAGCCCTCTTCTTCGAGAGCGTTCTTGATTGCGCACATTTCGAGAAACGGACCGGCGTCGGGCGCATCGAGCGTCGACGGAACGGTGATCTCTTCGATGTCGTACAGGGTCATATTTCCTCCAGGCAGTGCGTGCCGAGGGCAGCCGACCAGAATACAACGCCGCCCAATTGAAACCAACAGTTCGAAACCCGTTTGTTGTAATCGGGGAGGGCTGTGCGGTCGGGTACCCTGAACACTGACATCGGACCGGGATGGAAAGGGCGGGCGTGTGTATCTCAAGAGCCTGACCCTCAAAGGGTTCAAGTCCTTCGCACAACCGACGACCTTCGCTTTCGAACGCGGGGTGACGTGTGTCGTTGGTCCGAACGGTTCCGGCAAGAGCAATGTCGTCGACGCCCTCGCCTGGGTGATGGGCGAGCAGGGCGCCAAGACTCTCCGCGGCGGCAAGATGGAAGACGTCATCTTCGCGGGCACCTCGACCAAGGGGCCGCTCGGTCGCGCCGAAGTCATCCTGACAATCGATAATTCGGATGGCGCGCTGCCCATCGAATACACCGAGGTGACGATTAGCCGCACGCTGTTTCGCAACGGCGGCAGCGAGTACGCGATCAACGGTGACACCTGCCGACTGCTCGACGTTCAGGAACTCCTGAGCGACTCCGGCCTCGGCCGTGAAATGCACGTCATCGTTGGCCAGGGCCAGCTCGACAACGTTTTGCGAGCGAGCCCCGAGGAGCGTCGCGGCTTCATCGAAGAGGCTGCCGGAATTCTCAAGCACCGTCGTCGCAAAGAGAAGACGATCCGCAAGCTCGAGGCGATGCAGGCGAACCTGACGCGCCTCTCCGACCTCGCGGGCGAGATTCGCCGCCAGCTCAAGCCGCTCGGGCAGCAGGCCGAGATCGCCAAGGAAGCGCAGTCGATCGCGAGCATCGTGCGTGACGCGCGCGCTCGCATCCTCGCCGATGAGGTTGTCGAATTGCGCGCCGCGATCACCGTCTCGAGCCGCAGCGAGAGCGAGCGCAAGACCGAGCGCATCGTGCTGCAGGAGCAGCTCGACCAGGCCAAGCTGCGTGAGAGCCGCATCGAGCAGGCACAGGTGGGCGACGTCGTCGACATCGCGCGCCGCACATCTTTCGGGCTCGAGTCGGTGCAGGAGCGTCTGCGCGGCCTGTACTCCCTCGCGAACCAGCGTCTCGCGCTGCTCGGGCAGGAAGGCGGATCGACTTCGATCGGCTCGACGGTCAGCGCGAGCATGGTGCAGGACGCCCGCGACGAGGCCATGCGCCTGCAGGGCGAAGTGTCGGAGGCCGAGCAGCTTGTCGGTCGCGCATCGGCCGCGCTCGCGACAACGCGAGCGTCACTTGATTCGCTCGACGAGGAGATTTCGGCGCAGAGTGCTCTCGTCTCACGTCATGCCCTCGAACTGGCCGGGCACGCGAGCCGTGTCGAGGTCGCCCAGTCCAAGCTCGCTGCCACGCGCGGTGAGTCGTTGCGTCAGCGCAACGCGCTCGACCTTGCCGAGGAGCGGCGGGATGCGACGCGCGTCGAGTTCGTTGCCCTCGAGGCCGAGGCAGCCACGAGCACTGCAGGTGACGGGACGCTCGACGCCGCGTATGACACCGCCGAAGCCGCGGTGGGTGCTCTTCAGGCCGAGATCGAAACTGTTCGCGACGAACTGCACGTGCTCGAGCGTGAGCGGGATGCGCTCGCTGCCCGCAACTCTGCACTCTCTCTCGCCGTCGACCAGAAAGACGGCTCCACGGCGATCGTCGAGGCGGGGGTTCCCGGCATCCGCGGACTCGTCGCCGAACACGTCAAGGTGCAGCCCGGCTACGAGGCAGCGATCGCCGCAGCCCTCGGCACGCTCGCGAACGCCGTGCTCGCCGACACCCACGATGCGGCGCTCGCCGGTCTCGACCATGCCCGCGCGAGTGATGCCGGTCGCGTGGAGATTGTCGTCGCGGATGCAGCGGCCGCCCCGAGCCTGGGTGCGCTGCCGGATGGCGTTGTCGCCGCGCGCGACCTCGTAACCGCCCCAGACGGAATCACCGGGATTCTCGCTCGCGTTGTCGTCGTTGACGACCTTGATGCTGCGCGGGCCGCGTGGTCATCCCTGCGAGCACTGGGCGACATCACTGTCATCACCAAGCCCGGTGACGTGCTCACCGAGTACGTGTTGCGCGGGGGATCCGGCGCGAAGCGCTCACGCCTCGAACTCGTCGCCGAGCGCGATGCCGCCGCCGAAAAGCTCGAAACGGTCAGCACGCAGATCGAACGCACCCGGTTCCTGCTCGCAGAGAAGCGGGGCACCCTCGAAACCGCGAAGGTGGATGCCGCGTCGGCACTCAGTGCGCTGCGCGAGTTCGACTCGGCCCTCGCCGCCCAAAGTGAAGCGCTCGGACGCCTGCGCATCCAGCTCGAAGCCGCGCAGGCCGAGTGGGAGCGTCTCTCTGCCGCGGTCGAGGCATCGACAGAAACCGTGCGCACCGCAGAGGCCGAAGTAGAACGCGCCAAGCACGACCACGACCAGTACGCGGCGATACCGCGCCCGATGCTGGATGTCTCGAGCCGCGACGCCGTGCTGCTTGAGGTTGAGGCAGCCCGGGCCGCAGAGCTCGAGCAGCGCATCCAGCTCGAAACCATTCGTGAGCGGGTGCGTGCCGAGATGGCCCGCGCCGAAGCTCTCGCGCGACAGCTTGAGGCCGACCGGGCAGCGGCAGAGGAACAGGCGCGACTCGCAGTTCTCCGCCAGCGCCAGATCGCTTCGGCAACCTACGTCGTCGATGCGCTGCCCGCAGTGCTCGACTCGGTCGATCGTTCCGTGTCGCAGGCGCGAGTCGAACTGTCGGCCGCCGAAGCTGAACGCACCCAGCAGAATCAGGAACTCGCCGAACTCCGCCGCCAGGAGTCGTCGCTGCGCGAACGTCTCGCCGCCGTGAGTGAAAACGTGCACGGGCTCGAGATGCAGATCTACGAAAAGAAGCTCCACCTGTCGACGCTCCTCGAGCGCGCGGGGGAGGAGCTTGGCCTCGTTGAGGACGTGCTCGTCGCCGAGTACGGCCCCGAGGTGCCCGTGCCTGTCGACTTCGGAGAACCGGTGGTTGAGCCTGTCGAAACCACGTCGAGCGAAGCCGAGACCGGTTTCGATACGGTCGCTGAGCGACCCACTCAACCAGCACGACCATACGTCCGCGCCGAACAGCAGGCCCGCCTCGCGCGCGCCGAACGCAAGCTGTCGCAGCTCGGCCGGGTCAACCCGCTCGCCCTCGAGGAGTTCGCGGCGCTCGAGCAGCGCCACAAGTTCCTCACCGAGCAGCTCACCGACCTCACGAACACGCGCAAAGACCTGCTCACGATCATCGAAGACATCGACGAGAAGATGGAAGACATCTTCTCCGCGGCGTTCGAAGATACCCGCGAGGCGTTCAACCAGGTCTTCCCGGTGCTGTTCCCGGGCGGATCCGGGAGCATCTCGCTCACCGACCCCGACAACATGCTCACTACGGGCATCGAGGTCAGCGTGCGCCCCGCCGGCAAAAAGATCGAGCGCCTCAGCCTGCTGAGCGGTGGCGAGCGCAGCCTCGCGGCCGTCGCCCTGCTCATCGCGATCTTCAAGGCGCGCCCCAGCCCGTTCTACATCATGGACGAGGTCGAGGCCGCCCTCGACGAC
>Ga0247805_1000835_pt1 | contig 15425 bp, 12 predicted proteins | sample UWRJL044104R1_FD_180930 | JGI IMG/M metagenome (GOLD analysis project Ga0247805, IMG submission 180930) | Plant litter microbial communities from Arlington Agricultural Research Station in Wisconsin, United States - UWRJ-L044-104R-1 | ecosystem: Environmental > Terrestrial > Plant litter >... | reverse complement strand
TTTACTTCATCCATAAGTTGAGTGGCTATTTTAGCCCGTACCTCACCTTTAACACTAATTGGATGATAAGGAGTGCTTTCGGTCATCTGTCCATTAACCAATCCATACATGTATACGTTGTCGAAAAAGATCAGTCGTGCCTGCGTTTCTTTGGCCACATTGATCAGGTTTTGCATGATAACCGGCCATTGGCTTTGCCATACGTTTTTATCATAAACTAAACCTGCACACATGTAAATTACTTCAGATCCCGCGACTCCTTCCAATACCTGTTGGTAGTTGAGCAGATCAGTCTGTTTCCAGCTTACCTTTGAATGTTTTATTTTCGAAGGCCTGCGACTCAGCAGTCTGATCTCGTGATTGTGTTTAATTAACTCCTGGGTCAATGCGTTTGCTGTTGGCCCGCCGGCTCCTAATATGCTGTACATCTTATTGATTTTAAATTGTATATCAAAGGTATTCAGCAGCTGATGTGTAAAACGTTAACAAAAGATAAGAAAGAAAATGAGTCGATGACCTCGGTGTTTTTAAGCATTCAATACCGTTCTTTTCCTGATTCTTGACAGGGAGACAGGGGTAATGCCTAGAAAGGTAGCGATATAGTGCTGCGGAACACGTTGCAAAATTTCACGTTCGGTTTTCATCATATGGATATAACGCTCTTCCGGAGACTGGATAATGAAGGATTGAACCCGGTCTTCATAGCAGCAAATGTAATGTTCGGCAACCAACCTGCCGAAACGTTCTGTTTTATGAGCCAATAAATCGTGCTTTAACAGCAATTGCATATTTTGATAAGAGATGGTAATCAGTTCTGTATCTTCCAGCGCCTGGATATAAGAATTGCTGGGTTCTTGTTTTAAAAAGCTTTTATAGGAACTTACAAATTCATTTTCGAAACTAAAATAACTGGTAATTTCCATACCATCTTTCAAATGATAGTACCGCACAGCTCCGCGGACAATAAAACCAATGGCGTCACATATTTTGCCATTGATGGCAAAATGTGCTTTCTTTTTGAGGTTGACCATTTCCAAATGTGGCTTAAAAGCTTCCCATTCGGTTTCGTTGAACACAAAGTAAGCTTTTAGTCCCTCTCGGAATGTATTCAAATCATGCGCTGGAATGGAGTGGGAACTCATATTGATCTGGGGTTTATCAAGTAAAAATAAGGGATTAAATTTTTGATTTCACTATGGAATTGTAAAAGAACCTGCATCATCATTTAAAATAAAACTCAAAGATCATGGCTGAATTGACAACTTCCCGAAAAGCTGCACCAAAAGTGGATTTGACCGCAATGGTTGACCTGGCTTTCCTGCTCATTACATTTTTTATGTTAACAACTTCCTTATCTAAACCCATTGCTATGGACATTGCCTTGCCCGATAAAGATGTGAACGATACGCAGGAGCCTGTTCCTGCCTCACGAACCATGACTATTTTATTAGGTAAGCACAATAAAGTGGCTTGGTATATGGGAGAACCAGGTAAAAGCAGACCTAGTATTGAAGGTATAAGTCAGATCCGGAAATCGATCATCACCAACAAAAATATGGTGGCGAAAAAGAACAATGGCGATGCGAAAAAAACGCTTTTTATCATTGTGAAACCAACAGCAGGAGCGAAGTATAAAAATCTTGTTGATGTAATGGATGAACTAAGTATCGCCAGAATAACAGCTGCACCAGCCATTGATAGCGACCATTTAACCAGTGCTGAACGTGAATTTATGGTAGAAAATCGGATCTTATAAGAAACAGGCCCTGAAATTGTAAATTTGTAGCCTACTTGGCCATGGATACTTATAGATATGAAGAAATTTCGGAGCGGATTGAATTAGACATCCTGGAGAATCGTTATCCGGTCGGTACCAGATTGCCCTCCGTCCGGATATTGAAAAATAAATACGCATGTAGCATCAGTACCATTCTGAAAGCATATGATTACCTGATGGCTAAAGGCTTGGTACGCAGCATTCCCAAGTCAGGATTTTTTGCTTGTGAAAAACCAGCATTTAATGACGGCAGTTTTGCGCTCCAAACCAATCCAGTCCTGATTCGGGATGCTGTTTTCGAAAGCCATTTGGCCTTAATTACAGCCGATCGAAAGCATCGGCATGGCATTTCTACATTTAATGTTGCCGCACCAAATGACTTGCTCGTTCCACAAAAGCTATTGCTCAGAACCATGCAGCAGGTGATTCGTTCGGAAGGAACTAACCTGTTGCGATATTATCCCTCAAATGGTGCTGATGGATTAAAAACGGCTATTGTTAAGCGGGCCGCATTGTACAACACTTCTTTTAATGCAGCAGAACTGATAATTACAGATGGGGCCTTACAAGCTTTATACATTGCTTTGGCTGCTGTGACCACACCAGGTGATCTGATTGCAATAGAAAGTCCCTGTGTGTTTTCTATACTGGAGGTCAGCAGGACCTTAAAACTGAAGCTCATTGAGATTCCAGTTCATTTCAAACACGGCTTTGATGTGCAGTTTTTACATCAGGTGGTTGCCGATCGTCCGGTCAAAGCGATAGTGCTTACGCCTAACTTTCATAATCCAACAGGCACGTTGCTGTCTGATGTAGCTAAAAAAGCTATTCTGGACATTGCTATAGCCAAACAAATTCCAATTATAGAAAACGATATTTACGGAGACCTGAATTTTTCCGGGCATAGGCCAGGTAACATCAAACAATGGGATGTCCACGGTCTGGTCATGACCTATGCTTCATATTCTAAAACACTGGCTCCCGGAATTCGTCTGGGCTGGCTGTCACCTGGACGGTTTTTTAAAGAAGCAGAACAGTTAAAATATGCTTTAGGAAGTACTGTATCTCCAATTTACCAGGAAAGCTTAATCCGTTTGCTGGAGAACAGCAGTTACGACAGACACATACGGAAATTGAGGTTACAATTGGCGGCCCAATGCGACAAGACTCAGCATTTTATCAGGAATTTTTTCCCCGAAGCAACCACAGCAACAGCTCCTCAGGGCGGTTACAGTCTCTGGGTTAAAATGCCCGATATGTTAAACATGCAGCAATTTTATGAGGCTTGCACAGCTGCTGCCATTCGCTTTACTCCGGGTTATGCTTTTACTTTCAGATCAGATTTCAATCGACATTTCAGACTGGTCTTTGCCGATCCTTATACCCAGCAAAGAGAACTTGCATTGAAAAAAATTGCGGAACTATCCGCCAAATTGATCAGATCGATTTAATCTGTACCGCTCTGATTTCAACCATCTGTGCTGGCGAAGTCCAATCCCTGAGCACTAATTTTGCCCACCATAACCATAAAGAAAATGCAGCTATGGAAGAAAAAGTGATTAAAACGAAGTTTATTGTTGCTTCGGAAGAAGGAATTGATTTATATCGTCATCTGGCCATTAAATGTGCTAGGCAAAAATATGCTGGGGTTGCCGCTGCTGCGGATCTGGATAGTTACGTCAGTACTGCGTTTGGCCGCGAGCTTGTGGTTACTGAACTGAATACCTTTTCAAATCAGTTGATTGTGGTCTATGTAGGTGATGAGCCTGCAGGTTACGCTTTTTTGAAAAGCAGTATACTGGCTCCTGAACCATTGAGAGACAAAAGAAACATCTGTATTGCGGCGTTTGAAATTACGGACGAATACCTTGCTGGTAATTCAAAGATCGTGTTGCTGGAAAAATGTTTGAATGTTTGTAAATCTTATGATGCCATTTGGATGGGTATATCGGGTGATCAGCTGCAAATGGAAAAGATTTTTGCAGATTACGCTTTTGATAAACTGGGAGAGGAGTTTGTCATGATCAATCGGTTTGAAGCAGCCGCTGCAATTTTTGTCAGGCTAAATGAACCGCTAAAAAAATAAATCATTGATATGATTGTCTCTGAATAAGTATATCTTCAAACTTTGGTGTCCTTGTAAATAACATCAGCCAAAGTATATATGCCAAAAACCCAGAGACCACTAACTGTGATTTTTCAGGAGATTCATCAGGGAGATCAAATCGCCTTTAATGAATTGTTTTTGCTTTATTACGATCGTTTGGTAGTTTTTGCGATACAATATGTTAAACAGGAGGCTTTCGCTGAAGAGATTACTTCGGAACTGTTTGTGAAGTTGTGGTTGAAACGGGATCGTCTGCTTCAAGTCTCAAATCCTGAAGTCTACCTCTATGTTGCTGTCAAGAATGCAGCACTGAATCATCTGCGCAGCTTGAAAAAACATCAGGTACTGACTGACGAGGCAGAGGGGTTTGCCATGGAAAGTATACCTGATGGAGGTGATTTGGTGATGGAAAGAAAGGAATTGTACAACATGCTCAACCGGGCTGTAGCAGCACTGCCGGAACAGCGCCGCATCATATTTAAACTGATCAAAGAAGATGGTCTCAGATGTAGAGAAGTTGCCCGGATTCTTGATCTTTCCACGCGTACTGTCGAAAGTCAGATGTATAAAGCAGTCAAAACCCTTGCTGACCAGCTGGCCCCATATCTCGGGTACCATCCTCAGAAACAATTTTCCAGAAAACAGGTGTTTTCTAAATTGCCTCTTTTTATTTTTTTTTAGTGAAGTAAGTAGTTCTCTGGCTAACCGTGTCCTTGGTGTATAACAGATCAAAGATTATGGATAAGCAGAATTTCCTGTTGTTGTTATCTAAAAAGTTATCCGGAGAAATTGGGATTGATGAAGCTGCGCAATTGCAGCAGGCAGTTCAGCAACACAAAGCATACCAAAACATTTCCGATCAAATGACACTTTATTTTGAAAGCGCAGACGCGACAAAAGAGCCACCTCTTGCCCAATTGAACAAGGTTTGGGAGGCAATACACCAGGCTTCAGGGTCTGATACCTTCGTTTTTAAATATAAGGATCAGGCACCAGAAAAAAAGAAGTTCTTTTCTTCCGTAATATTTAAGGCTGCAGCGGCTTTACTGATTATTGCAGGCGTAGCTTTCGCCACCTATTCTGTGTTTAAAGAAGAGCAGAATACCCGTCTGATCACAATCCGCACCAGTGGGGGGAAACTGTTTAAAACACTGGATGATGGTACGACTGTGTGGTTAAACCGCGGCTCTGTATTGAAATACAATCCGGGTTTTGGTAAGACAAAGCGGATGGTCTTTTTAGCAGGTGAAGCATTCTTCGACGTGGTTAAAAATAGCTCCGTTCCCCTTTATATTCATACCGGGGAAATCAATATCGAGGTTAAAGGAACAGCATTTAATGTGAATTCTTATCAAAAATCCGCTGAGATTGAAGTGTCATTGGTCAGAGGGCTGATTGAAGTGAGCAGCACCAAAGATCAGGATCGAAAAGTTTTACTCCGGCCCAATCAAAAACTCAGCTTTGACAGGAGAAATACCATCCCGGGCCAATCCTTTCATATTGTTAGCCTCCCGGCTGACGTCCAGCGTCAAACTACTAAATGGACACAAGATTCCCTCATTTTTAAAAAGGAAAAGCTGAAAGACTTAGCGCAGCAGCTGGAAAAAAAGTACAAGGTTAAAATTACCATTCTGAATGACGAATTGAAGGAGAAAAGGTTTAGCGGAATGTTTACCGCTGAAGGTTTAAATGAAGCTTTAGAAGCTTTGAAAATTTCTTTCCCCTTTAAGTATAAGATTACTGGTCAATTGGTCATTATACAATAGAAGATATGAAATTAAAAAGCTATCTGATCTTCCTGTCCATCTTTCTTGCTACTGCTACACTTCATGCACAAAATAGAAAAATTTCGGTATCTGTAAATAATCAACCGCTTAAAAACGTTCTGTATGAGATTCAAAATAAAAGTGGCTATAACATCATTTATAGTGATGAAGTGGTAACCGATAGCATCAGGGTTTCAATTCAGGCTGTTCAGGAACCTGTGTCGGAAATATTGAAAGCCATTTTAAAGGATAAAAGGTTGTATTATGTATTCAAAACCAATGACTTGATTGTAATTGGCAGTGTTCAGCTGAGCGCGACCGAACAGTTGGCTATAGCTAATCCGAAATCTGTATCTGGTGGTGTTGTTGATCAGCATGAACATCCAATCCCCTTTGCTTCTGTGGCCCTGCTGCAGGGCGATCGTTTCATTACAGGTGTAACCAGCACGGATCAGGGAAAGTTTCAGCTTAATTTTCCATTTGTGAATAAGCATGCCTATCATTTGAAGCTTTCCTCCGTAGGTTATAAACAAGCATCAATTGGTTTTCTTTATCCGGATACCATGGGCTTAAAACATTTGGTTCTGGAAGAAGACCGGAGTACCTTGAATACCGTTACCATCAGTGCCCGAAAACAATTCATCGAACGGCGTTCCGATCGTTATATCGTCAACGTAGAAGGAAGCCCCTTGGCCGAAGGTAATAGTGCACTCGAGGTCTTGCAAAAAGCACCGGGAATTTGGGTAGATAGTGAAGGGGGGATTAAAATCAAGGGAAATCAATCGGTTATGGTTATGATCAATGATGTGGTGCAGCGCATGTCCGAAAGTGATCTGGCCGATTACCTGCGCTCTTTAAAATCACAGGATATTAAAAAGATAGAAGTCATATCCAGTCCGCCCTCAGAATTTGAAGCTTCAGGAACCGGCGGGATTATCCACATTGTATTGAAAAAATCCAGGCAGGATGGTTTGACTGGGACAGCTTCTGCCACTTACAAACAGCAGGAACATAAACCTTATATGGGCGGTGGCCTTTCTGTTGATTACAAGGTTAAAAACTTGTACGTATTCGGTAATGGTGCATATTCACAGGATAAAAGTGAGTACTATGCCACTACGTTCAATGCTTATCCTGATCAGAGCACTTACAGCGGTACAACCGATCGTTATAATGACAACAATCGTTTATCTTACCGCATAGGTATGGCATACGACCTGTCCGAAAACCAGGTAATAGGTTTGCAGGGCATACATACAGGAAATGATTTACTTCAGTATTTTAGAACCAGGGTCGTTGTGGATAGACCAGGTCAGGACCTGGTAATGGGAAATGCAAACTCTGACTGGACCAGGAAACCTTTAATGAACGGGGCAACATTAAATTATTTACTCAGGCTGGATAGCCTGGGTTCTGTGATCAAGATTATCGGCGATTATGTGCACAGCAGCAAAACAGAACTGAATGATTTTACCTCTGTATATAATGCGCCTGACCGAGACTCACGTTACCGCAACAATACCCCCAATGTAACGGATATCTATAGTTTACAAGCAGATTATACCAAAAAAATTGGAACTAGAACCGAATTTAAAACTGGTGTAAAATATGCCTCGACCAAAAGGGACAATACTTTTCTCAGCGAAGATCTGGTGGATGGCAACTGGATTACAAATGCCGGAACAAGTAACCGCTTCGTTTATAATGAAAGGCTGCTGATGGGGTATGCAGCTTTGGAGCATACCATACAAAATACAATTGTGAAGCTGGGTTTAAGGGGAGAAGAGACTTACATGAAGGGAAATTCTATCACCGCTGATCAAAGCTTTTCCAGGAAGTATTTTGGACTGTTCCCTTCTGTATATATTTTGCAAAATCTGGATAAAGCCAAACGTACAGCGATTTATTTCAGCTACTCGCGAAGATTGAAACGTCCGCAATTCAGTGATCTAAACCCATACCGGCTGCATTTTGATGATTACTTGGTTCAGACCGGAAACCCAGATTTATTGCCGGAATATGCGCATAAAGTAGAGTTAGGCTATAACTTTTGGGAGGGTTGGTCAGTTGATGTGTATTACAGACGTGTGGAAAACGTCATTTCGCAACTCGTAAACCCGATCGCAAATAATGTGATTGAATACCAACCCAAAAACTTCAACAACAGCACAGACTATGGCGTAAATATTGATGCACCGATTCGTTTTTTTAACTGGTGGAACAGTAGTAACTCTCTTGTGTTTTATAATCTGCAGACAGATATTAACGATTTTAAGATCAATCAGTTTAGTTTCTTTTTAAAATCAATGCAAACAATTAGCCCCAAAAAATTATTCGACTTTGATGTATTGAGCATGTACAGTTCTCCTTATGTCAGTGCCAATTCGAAAATGGGTTATGTTTTTTACACCGATCTGGGTATAAGTAAAAAGATACTGGACAATCAGCTTAGGCTCCGCTTTTCAATAACAGATATCTTTAATACGGCCAAAGAGCAGGATGTAACGGATTATAAAAATACCAGGATCGATTTCTATCAAAAGCGGCCAACACGGACGTTCGGACTCTCATTGAGTTATAATTTTAGCAGTGGTAAGAAATTCAAAAATAAGAAAATAGAACAAAGTAATGAGGAAGAAAAAAGTAGAATTGGGAATTAAGTCTCTGGCCTGCTCAGCTGAGCCTGGGTTTTCTGAATACCCAATACTTTTGCAGGACATAGTTGAAACTAAGGGAAACAATAATGTCAACAATAATCCTGGTGATTTTGTAATCAAGCTTAAGCCAGTTGGTCAACAAATAGGTGCCAGACGATTTCAGGGCGATACTGCCGGCCACGACGAAGATGAATTTCACCAATTGCATGCCTACAGGCGATTTGCTCGCATTGTTATCGTCAAAGGTCCAATAACGGTTTACCGAAAAATTAAGTACGGCACCGATGATGCCACCGATAGCGATCGAGATGGTAAAGTGAATGTGGAGTATTTCCGTGCAAAAGATCATCACCAGGTAATCGAGGATCCCGCCTGTAAACGCTGAGAGTTGCGCCTTCAAAAAAATCAATACCGGATGTTTTTTATTCATTAAGCCGCTTTTTGTTTCGCTTCTCTTTCCATATTGTCTCGGATATCACCAAGTTTCAATAGCTTACGGGTATCCAGAATATTGATGATAAATAAAGTGATGCAGATGGCTCCGGCAAAGTATTCAAACAGATGTCCAAAGATCACTTCAATGATAAAGATCATAGCCAGTATGATCCTGATTTCTGTAGGCCCGACAATGCCCGAATCAATACTATAAATGTCTGTAATTTTATAGCGCAATTGCGAAATGATCATTGCCCAACCGTATAAAACGACAAAAACGAAAGCGATCAGCTCATAAGGGCCTTTGGCATAAACCAAATAACCTAAACCGATCAGAACTGTACTTACCCAGTCCATAATGATATCCAGAGAGAAGCCGTACCATTTACGTGGTATATTGCGGTAATAAGCAATCCTTCCATCCAGTGAATCCCCAAACCAGTTGATCCCCAAACCAAGTACACCAAGTAACAAATAATTACGGTCTACATAGGTGGCAAGGATAAAGCCAAGAAGCACAATCACTGAGCCCATGGTTCCGGTAACGGTGAGCATATCTGAGCTGATAAAGTTGGGCACCCTTGATACTAAAAAGGAAATGGTCTTTTGTTCAACTGAATTTAAAATATTGGTTCTCTTTCTATCCTGAAAAACTCTTTTTAAATCATCAGTAGCAGCTGATCCTTTTAGCGTTGTTTCTCTTAATTTGTTTTCTTCCATCAAGGGTTTGTAGCTTCGATTTTAGCATACGGCGCAAAAATATACATTTAAAACAAATCCACCCTTATTTTGTTGGAAAACAACCTTCATTTGACTAAACTAATATTTTATACTTGCCTTTTTTTTAGCTCAATCACTGTGATTTCGGGCCAGATCCCAACGCGTCCGGAAAATCCAAGAAAGCCAAAACCCCTGTTGATATTTAAATAACGGCCGTTTTCACTGGCAATCCCTGCCCAGTGGGCATACCTGTATTTCACAGGACTCCATTTGATTCCAAAAGCCTCAATGCCAAACTGCATACCGTGGGTATGCCCGGATAGAGTCAGGTGTATTTTGTTGTTGAGCTGTTTCACTTCCGAATCCCAGTGTGTAGGATCGTGAGAAAGCAATATTTTAAAGTCTGCGGGATTTACACCCTGAAGCGCCCTTTTTAAATCGCCACGTTCTCCAAATCCCAGTCCCCAGTTTTCAACTCCCGCCAGGATAATCCGCTCACCACGCTTGTAAAGTTCCACATGTTCATCCAGAAGTAGTTTAAAGCCCAGTTCTGCATGGTATTCTTTCAGTTGCAATAAATTGGCGGCCTTAACACCTTCGCTTTCCCATTTCACATAGTCGCCATAATCGTGGTTGCCTAAAACCGAGAACTGCCCGTAAGGTGCTTTAATTTGTGAGAAGTAACTGATCCATGGCTTAATTTCCTCAGCTTTATTGTTGACCAGGTCTCCAGTGAAAACAAATAAGTCTGAGTTTTGCGCTTTGATCAGGTCAATCCCTTTTTGTACGGCTTTCGGGTTTTGGAAACTACCAGCATGTACGTCAGAGATTTGCGTGATGGTAAAGCCTTCAAAAGCATCTGGTAAATCATCAAAATAAAGCGTATGTTTAATTACACGATAAGCATATTTTCCTTTTACAATCCCATAAACAAATAGGGAAATGGTGGTGATAAAGAGGACCATGGCAAATGAAACCCAATACAAACTGCGGGGTTTTCCGGCGATTAGCCTGTAGGCATCTCCCGGGATTAAAATCACAATAAAAACCAGTTCAGCCACAAAAAGCACCAGGAAAACATGTGTGGTGATTTTGAACAGGATATCCATGCCATTGTCCCGCATCCTTTGCAATGAATAAATCATCAGGCCAGTGGCGAGGGCTACGAAGCCCCAAAATAAAGGAGTTATGAGCGGGTTGACGCTTAAAGTGTGAATGCCCGACAGTACATATAAGTTTAACACTGCAAACAATACAAGCATAATTGCAATGGGCAGTATATTGATTTTTCTTTTCATCCGGTTTGATAATTTGATAAAAGTACTCGTTGGATGATAAAGAATAAATAATGTTACTCAATATGACAATCTTAGGATGATTAAGGAGTCCACCAGTTTCCAGAGGCTGTAATGAGGCAGAGCATGGTAATGGAATCTCCAAAATAACTGTTGTGGTTGCTTACGGCATTGTCCCATAATTTGTTTACCCATTGCTGGTTACCATTATCGATCATGGCACTGACCAGGAAAGGCGCCTGGTAAGTCAGGTCCTGGTAGGTCCTGTTTTTTAAGACGGTGCCGTCCAGGTGATAACCGGAATAAATCTGTGATGGATTTTCTGAACTGTTTTTTTTAATCCAGGTGTTCAGCATTGTCAATTGTTTTTGGGCACGATGATCACCTGTCGTCAGGTAGTCAGTTGCAATTCTCCAGGGCGTCCTTGCCGAATTGTAGGAGTAAGAACCATCATTAGGATCTTCAAGCAACTGCCCGTTTGCCGGTACAAAATTTCCATTTTTGTATTCCGCAAAATCAGGCATTAAGCCGGTGTTGGGACTATAAGTATTGAAAATGTAATTTACAATTTTATAAGTATTGGTTTCAACGGTATCCCATACCGCATCCTGGCTTGCTTTTTTATAAGCCTTCATGTGCTGCAGCATAAAGTCGGAAGGTCGCGTACCATCATTTATCCTGGAGCCTTCCTGTGACGCCCAGTCGCCCATCTTTAACGTTCTAAACCTGGAATGCAGGATAGAAGCTTTTAAAGCATTGATGATTGTTAAAGCTTCCGCTTTGTAATTGATCTTGCCCTTACTTCCCCATTGCTGATCTGCGAGCAGCAGGGCATAGGCAATATCCATATCTCCATCCGTGGCGCAACTGCCACCAACGGAAACCACCTTTCCATTTTTAATGCTTTGCTGCCAGTTCATGAGTTTTGGATTGCCGTTGCTGGGATGTGCTTTAAAAAAGTGGTACATGCCGTCAAAATAGATTTTGGCATCTTTGTCCGCGCCGGCCATATAGGCCATCGTCACCATACCATAGCCATGCGCTTCTGAAACAGTTACCGGTTTTCCGGCTTCTTTTCGATATTTAATATAGTAAAGACCTTTAGTGCCAATGTCTTCCGTAAGGTAATTTTTTTTCCAGCGTTCATATACCATGGCTACATCAGCATCCAGTTGCTGCTGTGTTTTGTGATTGGGCTTAATGGTGTTTTTGGTGTAAATAGCATGCTGCGGAAAAGGTTTATTCGTTTGTGGCGGTTCGGAAGCACGACTAACAATGCCGAGCAAAAGCAAATTGATCAGGGCAAAACAAAGTTTTGAAGGTGTCATTTGGTTTAATGTTTATTTGGATTTGGTTCTACTGATTACGAATTGCTAATCAATGAATTATAAACTTAGAGATAAAAGTGTTGATCTCCAAATAAAGGTTTTTGTCAGATTTCCGGGAATGTAGATGCAATTTGACATCCGGGATACCACACTACTCACATCAGGCTAAAGCAGTGGTATAGACATCTCGGCTTTTGCCCTAAAATTAAAATAACGATGATAGTCTCAAACGTATTATATTTGGCGCCGAAATTAAAATTAACATGTCCTTTAAAAAAATCATTTTTCCCGCTACGCTGCTCCTCAGTGCTTTGTCTACTTATGCGCAGGATCAGGCTGCATCAGGAAAAGATACCCTGACCAATCACCTGACTGAAGTGATGGTGAAAGAGAATAGGTTGCAATTGCCGTTTTCAAAACAGAACCGCAACATTTGGATTATTGACAGTGAGAAAATTAAAAGTTTGCCGGCACGATCAATTTCCGAATTGCTCAGTTATGTTTCAGGCGTAGATGTCCGTCAGCGTGGGCCAGGTGGTGTACAGGCCGATATCAGTTTAGATGGAGGTACATTTGATCAGACCCTGGTATTGGTGAACGGGATTAAAGTTTCAGACCCACAAACCGGCCACAACATGATGAACCTTCCGATTAATAAGAATGATATCGATCATATCGAAGTGTTAAGGGGTTCAGCATCACGCATATACGGAATAAATGCATTGACCGGTGCAATTAATATTGTTACACGAACCCCGCAAAAAACCGGCGTTTCTGCCAATTTGTTTTCAGGTAGTTCTTTCAAAAAAAATGAAGTTTCCGGAAGTACTTATGCCAACTATGGTGTACAGGCCAGCGCAAGTCTGGTTTCCGAAGGGGCCAGCCATTTGCTCTCTGCATCGCAGGAAGCTGGAAATGGTTATCGCTACAATACCGCGTTCAACAACCAGAAGTTCTTTTATCAGGGAAAAATAAAAGTAGGTAAAGCCGACGGCCTGGATGTGATTGCCGGTTATACACACAATAATTTTGGTGCCAACGCTTTTTATGCGGCTCCGGGAGATAAAGAGGCAGAGGAAACTGTAAAGACCACTTTGGCAGCGATCACCTACACCACAAAAATTACTGAAAACTGGACAATGTCACCCCGCATCAGTTACAGGAATAACGTGGATGACTACTTATACATCAAACAAACTCCTGATAAATTTCATAACCTGCATAAAACCAATGTTTTTGATGCAGAATTGAACAATACGTTCCAAACCGGGATCGGAACATTCGGACTTGGCTTAGAAGGCAGAACGGAACACATCAATAGTACCAATCTGGGTAAAAGGGACCGAACCAATGCCGGTATATTTGCTGAGTATAAATTTGATAAAGTGGCAGGCCTGATGGTTAACCTTGGTGCGTATACGAATTACAACAGCGACTATGGCTGGCAGGCTTTCCCTGGAATTGATATAGGCTATAATATTTATGGCAATTGGCGGTTATTTGCCAATCTGGGAACCGGACAACGCTTACCAACTTACACCGATTTGTATTATAAAGGACCAACCAATATCGGCAATGATTTACTTAAACCTGAAAAATCAAAATATGCAGAAGGTGGTTTAAAGTATAACGATAAACAATTCGCCTTGAATGTGAGTTATTTTGTACGACGTATTGACAGTTTCATTGATTGGGTAAAATCAGTACAAACTGATCCATGGCAACCACAGAACTTCAGTCGTGTAAATACAAAAGGTTTTACACTTAGCGCAGACTATAGTCTGAAGCCAATGCAGGGCATACTCAATCAAATGCGCTTAGGTGCATCCTATACCAATCTTGATCCAAGCTTTAAAACAACACTCGCCAGCGCTGTCATTTCACGTTATGCCGTGGAAAGCTTAAGGAACCAGTTAAGTGGTACAGTAAATGCAAGCTTTTTTAAATTGGTGGACCTAACGCTTACTGCACGCTATCAGGAGCGGATCAATTATAAAAAGTATACCATAATGGATGCAAGGCTAGCGTTCAAACAGGAAAAATATAGTATTTATGTAGATGCTGCCAATCTTTTTAATGTCCAATACATTGAAGCAAGTGCGGTGCCTATGCCAGGTTCATGGTTTACACTTGGGGTTAAAGCGGCTATCGACAAGCGCTAAAACTTAGGGTTGATTTGTCAATCCATAAAATTTATTCAGACCTTTATCTCGTCTACCAACGGGATAAAGGTCTTTTTGTTTGAAAATTAACAGCTTGTTTTTCAGTTAATTGTAAGTTTTATATAAAAATATATACTACTAGTACTGTATACTTTATATATTTGCTTTATGAACAAAACTAACAACAGTCAAAATTGCCAGATCATGCGCTGCATGTACAGGTAGAATTATGGACTGTTGAGATTATAAATTTGAAGCTTCTCCAGTCTCCCAGACGGAGAAGCTTTTTTTAAATAAGACCAATTAGCATGCAAAGTTTTAGGACAGAGTTAGAAAATCCTATTGTCGAAAAAGACATCATCGATCTGGAAAGAAAGATCAGGGCATTTCGCGAAGGAAAAATTCATGATGAAAAGTTTAGAAGCCTGCGTTTAGCACGTGGTGTTTACGGACAAAGGCAACCTGGTGTGCAGATGGTGCGGATTAAACTCCCATTTGGTAAGGTTACTTTCAAACAACTTTTACGGATTGCAGATGTATCTGATGAATACGGAAGTGGAAATCTGCATTTAACTACGCGTCAGGACATTCAGATTCATTATGTGAGCCTGGACCGTACGCCCCAGCTTTGGGAAGAGTTACAACGTGATGATGTGACCATTCGAGAAGCTTGTGGTAATACGGTTCGAAATGTGACTTCTTCTCCTGATGCAGGCATCAACCCCAATGAGCTGTTTGATGTGTCGCCTTATGCACATGCTTTCTTTGTCTACTTTTTACGTAACCCAATTTGCCAGGAAATGGGGCGTAAGATTAAGTTTTCTTTCTCCTCTGATGAGCGGGACACAGCTTATAGTTATATCCATGATCTTGGTTTTATACCCAAAATAAATGAACAGGGTGAGCGTGGATTCAAAGTCCTGCTTGGTGGTGGTTTGGGCGCCCAGCCATTTCTGGCAGAACTGGTTCATGAGTTTTTACATGAAGACCAGATCATTCCCTATGCAGAGGCGATGCTGCGTGTATTTGACCGTTATGGTGAAAGAACAAACCGCAATAAAGCCCGCTTGAAATACCTGGTTCAAAAATTAGGATTGGACGAAGTGCTCCGTCTGATCGAAGAAGAACGCGTAGCCATCAAATCTAAATCTTTTAAAATTGATCGGGATACTGTTGCG
>Ga0247805_1000832_pt1 | contig 15461 bp, 11 predicted proteins | sample UWRJL044104R1_FD_180930 | JGI IMG/M metagenome (GOLD analysis project Ga0247805, IMG submission 180930) | Plant litter microbial communities from Arlington Agricultural Research Station in Wisconsin, United States - UWRJ-L044-104R-1 | ecosystem: Environmental > Terrestrial > Plant litter >... | reverse complement strand
CCGTGTTGTCAAACAGCGGAACGGCAATTATGGGGTCTTCAACGGCTATCGGTGACAACCGCGCGAAAGAAGCGATCGTTTCTGCGCTCGATTCGCCTTTATTGAATGACAACAAAATTACAGGTGCCAAAAACGTATTGTTGCTTATCGTTTCAGGTACCAATGAAATCACGATTGACGAAATTGGCGAAATCAACGACCACATCCAGTCGGAAGCCGGACACAACGCAAACATTATCATGGGTGTTGGTGAAGACGAAACCCTTGGGGATGCAATCGCTGTAACGATCATCGCAACAGGATTTAACGTAGAACAACAAAACGAAATCGTAAACAACGAGCCAAAAAAAATCATCCATTCGTTGGACGGTGAGCAAAAATTCGTTCACGACCTGACAAAAAAAAATCTTGAAGTATTTAATTTAAACCTTGATACTCCTGTAAATAATGAAGAAAAAATTGTTTTTGAACTGATTGAAGATGAGGCGCCAAAAGCCATCGTTGAAGAGCCGGTTGCTGTTGCAGAGCCATTTTTCGCTCAGCCGCAAATCAACGAAAATGAATTGATCGTCATTTCAGAATTCATCAAAAGCCTAGACGTAACGTTCGAAATCGTTTCTCCGGAAAGGGAAATGCATTTTGAAGTGAACGAGCCGACTTTTTTTGATGTCAAAGAAATCAAGCCAGCAACTCCAACATTCGTAGCAAAAGAAGAAGAGCAAGTCGCTTTTTCATTCGATCTGCCAATAGCAAAGTTAGAAACGCCAGTTGTTGACGAAAATAAAGTTCTTTTCGAACTGTCAAACGAAACGAAAAACATTACGGTAAACCAGCCGGTACAAGTAGTTCCAATGACCGAGCTGAATGAAAATGGCATCATCAAATATTCGCTCGAAGAATACATGGAAGTCGAAAATGACTTGCTAAGCTCTAAACCGGCGGCAACTGTAACGCCTGTTGAGACAGTTCCTGAAGAATTGAAAATCACGATGAAAGTACAGCCGCAATCGAATTTCTCTCCCGCTTTCGAAGAAGTTTCCCCAATGGAAATGTCAATCGAAGAAACGTTGAAATTCCGCGCCGACGAAAGAAGAAGAAAATTGAAAGAGTTCAACTACAAATTCCACAACAATCCGTCAAGAATGGACGAATTTGAAAAAGAGCCTGCTTACAAAAGACTCGGAATCGACATTTCAGGCAAACCAGCCGATAACAATAAATCGCGTACCTCACTTGGAATGGACAGCAACGACGACATTCAGTTGCGTTCGAACAACTCCTTTCTGCATGATAACGTAGATTAGCTAACTCAAAATTTGTTGGAATAACCCGGAAATCTTTATGAATTCCGGGTTATTTTTTTTGCATCCGTTTATCGAATAAATCAATAACTTTTCAAATAATTACAAACTCGTAGTTCTAATAAATCTCCTGCCTCTCATAGTTTTCTAACAAGTAAACACATGTCAAAATAAATGAAACAAAAAATTGCTGCTGTCAAAAAAAGGCGAGTAGGCAAATTTACAACTTCCTTGAAATTGATCGACGTGAAAGATTACCTTAAAATCACCTAGATTACTCAATAAAAGTCAAGGTTGAAGTCGCTGCAAAAGTATTCGTTTGCTACGAAAGGCGTCTAAATTGTTTACAGAGACAAACAAGACCGAACTAAAAATGCAGATCCATTGACCGCGATCTAAGGCTTGAACAACTATTTCTGACTTGAACGCAAATAATATCCAAAAAATCAAATCCCAATAACCCGGAAATCTTCTTGAATTTCGGGTTATTTTTTTTAACTTCGCTGCCGGTTTGAAAAACAGATGCGCCTTAATCCGGCTGTCCGCTTCAAGCTTTTTAGCAAAAACGCTTTTTTCTAAAAATCTGCAAAGCGCTTCCTTCGGTCGCGTTTGCAGCTTTAGAAAAAAATGCATTTTTGCCAAAAAAGGCTTTCCGCTACCATCCGGGGCGAAAATCTGCAACACCATTCAACAGTCAGTAAGCAATTATTAATTGTTCATTATTCATTATTAATTAAATAAGATGAGTTTACAAACACAAATCATGGACGAGCTCAAAACCGCCATGAGAGCCAAAGATACCGTTGCACTTGAATCGCTGCGTTCTATTAAATCAGAATTGTTGCTCGCGCAAACGGCCTCTGGATCCAAAGAAGAGATCTCTGAAGATGAAGAGATCAAGTTGTTGCAACGCCTTGTAAAGACGCGTAAAGAAAGCGCGCGCATCTTTACCGAACAAAACCGACCTGATCTCGCTGAACCCGAATTGGCGCAGATTGCCGTAATTGAAAAATTCCTTCCCGCACAGCTCAGTGAAGCCGAGGTAGAATCCATCATCTCAAAAATCATCTCGGAAACCGGCGCATCCGGAATCGCTTCAATGGGGAAAGTTATGGGATTGGCCAGCGCACAACTCGGCGGCACGGCAGAGGGAAAAACCATTTCCACAATTGTAAAGAAGTTACTGGCATAAAATTTACGATTTATGAAGTGAGATTACGCGCTTAAAATCGCAAATCGAATATCTTAAATCATACAGGCTGCGTAGTTCAATGGATAGAATGCCAGATTCCGGTTCTGGTGATGGAGGTTCGAGTCCTCTCGCGGTCACGAATAAAAGGGAAAGCCCAAAAAGGAAAAAGCTTGCTTTCAATTTCTTTTTAGGCTTTTCCGTTTTCAAAGCAAAGCTTAGAGGAAGGCACAGTCAGTCCTCTCGCGGTCAGGAATAAAGCCTTCAGTTACTGAGGGCTTTGTTATTTAGATATTCCGAAAGAATAGTTCTTAATATACCACATTCAAAGGAATTTCATACTATAAAAATAACGATCTATCGACGACCCTTTTAATTAACACAAGCTTCCAATTTTCACCAAAAAAGCGTCTAACAATTCCTTATCTTGCATAGGCAGTCCAGTTTTGCTGTCTGCATTAATTTTTATTCATCCAAATTTCTATAAAAAATGGCCATAACAGTTGCAGAGCAGTTTATAAGAACATTAGAAGCAGCCGGAGTACAACGCATCCACGGCGTTGTTGGAGACAGTTTAAATGCGCTTACCGACGAATTGCGAAAGCGAAATAAGATCCAATGGATTCATTACCGCCACGAAGAAGCGGCGGCTTTTGCAGCTGGCGCCGAAGCGCAACTGACAGGAAAACTTGCCGTTTGTGCCGGAAGCTGTGGCCCGGGAAATATGCATTTGATCAACGGATTGTATGACGCACACCGAAGCAATGCTCCAGTTTTAGCCATTGCTGCACAGATCCCGAGTGAACAGATTGGAACAAGTTATTTCCAGGAAACCCGCCCTGAATCCTTATTTAGGGAGTGTTCATATTATTGCGAAACAATTGCTTCCGCAAGGCAAATGCCCAGAATTTTACAAACGGCCATTCAACATGCCATTGGATTAAGCGGCGTCGCGGTAGTAAGTATGTCTGGTGATGTTGCTCTTGAAGAAGTAGAAAGTACGGTTTTCGAACATCCATCATTTAAGAACCACAGCAAGTCCCGGCCAACCGATTTGCAACTGCAGCAACTTGCGGCGATTTTGAATGGAGCAGATAAAGTTACTTTGTTGTGCGGAGCCGGCTGTATAGATGCTCATGATTTATTGTTGGATCTTGCAGAAAAGTTAGCTTCGCCAACGGTTCACGCTTTGCGCGGAAAAGAGCATGTGCAATATGACAATCCGTATGATGTTGGAATGACCGGACTGATAGGCGTTGCATCGGGTTTTTACGCAGTCAAAAATTGCGATGTCTTGGTCATGCTCGGAACCGATTTTCCTTATAAAGAATTCTACCCGGAAAAAAACAAAATTGTCCAGATTGACATTCGACCGGAGCGTTTGGGCAGAAGATGCAAGCTTGATCTGGGTTTAACAGGCGCTGTAAACGAAACCATCGAAGCCTTATTGCCTTTTTTAAAACAGAAAACCAACCGGGAATTTCTAGAAGACAGCCAGAAAAGGTACCAAGAAAGCCGAAAAAATTTGGACAAACGGGCGACAGCAGAATACGGAAAATTAATTCATCCCGAATATCTGACGAAAGTCATCAGTGAACAAGCGCAAAGTGATGCAATTTTCACTGCTGACGTTGGAACGCCAACAGTTTGGGCAGCACGTTACCTCGAAATGAAAGCCGGTCAGCGACTAATTGGCTCTTTCAATCACGGATCAATGGCTTCAGCAATGCCACAGGCTATTGGTGCACAACTGGCATTTGCGGACAGACAAGTGGTTTCGTTGTCTGGTGATGGAGGTTTCAGTATGCTGATGGGCGATATACTGACAATTTTCCAATACAATCTGCCGGTAAAAATTGTCGTGTATAATAATGGCTCTTTGGGGTTTGTAGCGATGGAAATGAAAGTGGCTGGATATCCGCCTTTTGGAACCGATTTAAAGAATCCAAATTTTGCAAAAATGGCGGAAGCAATTGGCATAAAAGGCATTCGCGTAGAAAATGCAGAAGATGTTGAAACTGCTATAAGCGACGCTTTTGCGCACAACGGACCGGTTTTGGTTGACGTGTTAACGAACCCAACGGAATTGGTGATGCCGCCCGAAATTAATTTTGAACAGGCAAAAGGGTTCAGCGTTTACATGCTAAAGCAAACGTTATTAGGTGACGGCACAGAAGTTTGGGATACTTTGAAAGACAATTTTTTAAAGTAAAATTGATAAAATGCGATTGGATTAATTTAATATAAAAATATGCAATTCGGAAAAGTAACTGATCCCGGAGCAGTCGATTTTAGGCTTCCGCAAGATGCACCGCAAACAAAAGACGTCCTTCAAAAACATCAAAATAGCGTGACTTTCGAAGCTTTTGTCGGATGTGCCAAATGGAATAGAACTGAACTCAAAGGTTTTTATCCGAGAGGTACAAGAGACGAATTGACGTATTATTCGACGCAATTTAATTCGATTGAACTTAACGCTACTTTTTACGGAATGCCAAGCTGGCAGCAAATTGTAAACTGGCGCGATAAAACGCCGGAAGATTTTAAATTTTTCCCGAAACTTACCAATACGATCAGCCATTTTAAAAGATTGATTAACGTCAAAGAACCGGTTGAAAATTTCTGCAATGCGATCAGCAATTTTGAGAATAAACTCGGCATGGCTTTTTTACAGCTTCACGATAATTTTGCCCCGAAAGATTTTGAGCGATTGAAAATTGTGCTGGATGAATTTCCCAAAGGCATTCCGCTTGGTGTTGAAGTGCGCAACGCCGAATGGTTCAGCAACGAAAAAGTGTTGCAAGACTATTGCGATTTGCTCGAAAAATATCAAATGGCAAATATTATTGTGGACACCGCCAGACGCCGTGACATGTTGCACATGCGGTTGACCAGCCCGGTGGCTTTTGTCAGGTATGTTGGCGCCAATCATCCGTCGGATATTCAAAGACTTGACGATTGGGTGAAACGAATCGAAAAATGGCGCAGCGAAGGTTTACAGAAATTGTACTTCTTCGTGCATCAGAATACCGAACTCGAATCGCCTTTGCTTGCGGAGCATTTCATTAAAAACCTAAATGCTTCTTTAGGTTTGTCACTTCCTGTTCCGGCAAAGCAGCCTGCGCAAAAATCAATGTTTGTTGATTTGAACTTAGGCCTGTAAACTTGCTGTTTTTTTTAAATCAATGATTGTTTGGGTTGGATTTTCAGATTTGAATACAAAATTTCCGGCTACGAGTACATCGGCTCCGGCTTCGACAAGCTGAGCAGCATTTTTAGAGGTAACTCCGCCGTCGATTTCGATTAATGTGGACGCGCCATTTCTGGTGATGATTTCCTTGAGCTGTTTGATTTTGGTGTAGGTGTGTTCGATAAACGATTGTCCGCCAAATCCCGGATTGACACTCATCATGCAAACAATGTCGATGTCTTTAATGACATCTTCTAATAACATCACATTTGTATGCGGATTGATCGCCACTCCGGCGAGCATGCCTTCAGCTTTAATGGCCTGCAGTGTTCGGTGCAGATGCGTGCAGGCTTCATAATGCACGGTTAAATGATTGGCGCCTAGATCTGCGAAAGTTTTAATGTAACGATCGGGATCGATGATCATTAAATGTACGTCGATTGGTTTTTTCGTGTATTTGGTAATTGCTTCAAGCACCGGCATCCCGAATGAAATATTGGGAACGAAAACGCCATCCATGATGTCGATGTGAAACCAATCGGCTGCGCTATTGTTGATCATTTCGATGTCACGCTGGAGGTTGGCGAAATCGGCCGCGAGTATGGATGGGGCGATTAGGGTGTTTTTCATTTTGAGTGATGTTTAATGCAAAAATAGCTGTTTTCGCTCAAATTTTACTTTTAACGCAACACTTATATTCGTTTACATACACTTTCGCTCATTTTGAGGATCGATTTTGTCAGCGTTAAGGATTGCAGTGGAAATCCTTTTTATTGCGTTTGAATTTGCTGATGGATAAAGAAAGTTAGTGGCAATAAAAAGATTGTAACGAAAAGCCTGGCCCGAAGGGAAACGCCAAAATAAAAACTTCATAAAAAACAAAACTCCGGTAATCAGCCGGAGTTTCAATCATCAATCAAAAAACGAACAGTTAATCAGACTGTTGTTGCGGTAAATTAAAAGATTTAAAATGAAATTTAAAAATTTTAACCGGTTTATATTATTATCCTAAGTAAGTTTTAAGGATTTTACTTCTTGAAGTGTGTTTCAACCTTCTGATCGCTTTTTCCTTGATCTGGCGTACGCGCTCTCTAGTTAGATCAAATGTTTCCCCGATTTCTTCGAGTGTCATCGGATGCTGATCGCCGAGTCCGAAGTACAAACGAACCACATCTGCTTCTCTTGGCGTTAAAGTTTCTAAGGAACGCTCAATTTCAGTTCTTAAGGATTCATGGATCAGTTCACGGTCTGGGTTCGGAGATTCTCCCGAACGCAAAACGTCGTAAAGATTTGAATCTTCTCCTTCAACAAGCGGCGCATCCATTGACAAGTGACGTCCCGAGTTTTTCATGGACTCTTTTACATCATTTACGGTCATGTCCAGTTCTTTTGCAATTTCTTCTGCAGAAGGCGGACGCTCGTTTGACTGCTCCAATAAAGCATACATTTTGTTGATCTTGTTGATCGATCCAATTTTATTCAGAGGAAGACGAACAATACGTGACTGCTCGGCCAAAGCCTGTAAAATTGATTGGCGGATCCACCAAACGGCGTAAGAAATGAATTTGAAACCACGGGTTTCATCAAAACGCTGTGCTGCTTTGATCAAGCCTAAATTTCCTTCATTGATTAAATCGGGAAGGGTTAATCCCTGATTTTGGTATTGTTTTGCTACAGAAACCACAAAACGTAAGTTTGCTTTAGTGAGTTTTTCGAGTGCTCTCTGGTCTCCGGCTTTGATTTTTTGTGCTAATTCTACCTCTTCGTCAGCGGTAATAAGGTCAACTTTTCCAATTTCTTGCAGATATTTGTCTAGTGAAGCAGTTTCCCTGTTGGTTACCTGCTTGGTAATTTTAAGTTGTCTCATGTCTTTTTTGTCTCCTTCTTTTTTAAAGTGTACAAGGCTTTTACGTAAAGGGTTTGCGAAAAGTTACAAAATAGTAAAAAATATTTTCTAAAAAGCAAATCCGGCTCAAAAACCGAACCGGATTTGCCTAACTAACCCAATTTGATATTACAATTTATAAGTCAATCCTGCTTGTAATGAAACCATGAGCGGACTAAAGCCATCGGCAGATTTCATCTGATATTTTAAGAAAGGCATCGCTTCGAGCCTGAAGCTGTTGTTGAGTTTGTAATGAAGTATGAGGCCAATATTTAGGCTGAAGCCCACCTTTTTCATGTTTTGCGCTTTGCCGATTTCAACCGAGCTTTGGCTGGATGATGCAGCAAATACCTGATTTTGTGTCAGGAAATAAGTACTAAAGCCTGCAAAACCGTCCATTCCGATTGTATTTTCGTTCTGAATGACATAGTAGGCCTCAAGCGGAAATTCGAGATAATTTACTTTTTGTATGAGGTCAATTTTTTCAGAATCTGAAAAGTAATTTTTGAAAGTATCTTGATTGATGGTAAAATCCTGGATTGAAGTGTTTGATAAAGCCCAAGATGATCCTGTGTTGTTTTGAATCGAAGTCGTAAACTGCGTGTCTGTTTTTAAAATCCCAAAACGAAGGCCCATTTTTTCATCGTACATGCCTCTCACATAAATGCCATAATTTAAATTGATGCTGCCTTTTTTGTCGAAATCAATTCCGTTTTTAAGAAGCGGTGACGATTTAGACAAGGTGTTGTAATATTCTGGCCCGGCATAAATCGATATGAAAACCCGGTCGTTCTTTTCTTCTTCTTTAGATTTTGCCTCTGGTCGCTCTTTTAGGATTCGCTTTTTCTTTTTTGAAACGGTATCGGTAGTTTCTACACAGGCAGAATCAATGGCAGTTTGCTGAAGTGTGTCGGGTGCTGTTTCAATTTGCAGTGGTATTCCTGATGCCAATTCATTGTCACCTTGAATGCGATTTTGCTTGGTTTTTTCTTTCGATTTTGCCACTTGCACGCCGCTTTTCTTACTGTTTTCTGATTTTTGATTTTTAACTTTTTTGATGTTTTTCCCTGAATGGGATTTCAACGTTATAGATTTTAAAGAAAGCTTTGAAGTCCCTGTTTTTTGGACTTTCTGAATTTTGTTTTTAGATTTTTTCGAAAATGCCGGTGACACTTTTTTACCGTGTTCTTTTTTGGCTTTTTCTGAATTGGACGAAACAACTTTTTTAGAAAGTACTCTGTTTTTAGTCTTTTTCACGTAGATTTTATAACGCGTCACAATTTCATATTCATCGACTTCTTCAGTGGAATTCACCAGTTTTTTAGAGGTTGTGCTTTGAGACTTCCTAATGTTTTTATTTTTAAAGACGGTATCAATTTCAGGATTCTGAAGCGTGTTTTCGTTCGAAATGATGTATTTTTTATTTTTAAATACAGGTGATTCTTCTGCCGTTTGATTGCCTTTCAACAACCAAAAAGAGCACATTAAAATGAAAAACGCTGCTGCTCCTGAAATCAAATAAAAAGCAACTCTTCTTTTTCTTCTTTTGTCTAAGTCACGATCGATTGACTGCCAAATCGCGTCTTTTGGTGCCATTTCGAGCTCGTTTAGCCGGTCCTTAAAAGCCTGCCCGATGTCTTTTTTATTTTCCATGTCCTGAATGGTAATTTGGGAATGAATTTTTAGATTTTATTTTTTCTTTCAACAACGCCTTCGCCCTGTGAAGATTCGATTTTGAAGTGTTTTCAGAAATAGACAACATCGCGGCAATTTCCCGGTGCGAATAATCATCAAGCTCGTAAAGGCAGAAAACCAATCGGTACTGATTTGGCAATTGCTGGATCATGTTTAGGATGATTTCAAGCGGCAGGTTTACCTCGGTTTCTGAAACTGTCGTGTCGTCAAAATGGTCATCTTTAATCGGAAGCAACTGAAACGACTTTTTGTAACTACTGACCGCTTTGTTGATCGTAATGCGCTTCATCCAACCTTCAAATGACCCAATATTGCTGAATTTATGGATGTTTGTAAAGATTTCGATAAAAGCATTGTGCAAATTATCTTCGGCTTCAGCCTCATTCGCGCAATACTTCAGGCAAAGTGAAAAGAGCGACTTTTTATACAAATGGTATAATTCTTCCTGCGCTTTTCGGTTTTGCCTGATGCATCCTTTTATAAGCTGATTTAGATCCAAAAGAGGTTGTTTAACGGATTAGAAATAGCGTACAGCCCGTGTATTTACAATATTAGATGCCGGAATCTTTGATGTAGAAACCGTTTCGCCAGTTGTGAAATTTATCGTTTTTGCCTGTGTTGCATCGGTTTGGGTAGCCGTCCAATATAACATATCGGCAAAACTCCCCAGTCCGGCCAAATGTATATTCGTATACACCAATTGAAGCTCGCCTAAAGTGGGCAAAAACCAATCGTCATAATGTGCGGCATCTTCCAGAAGCGCTTTTTGTGCTGCAACGGTTCCGTTGTTCAAAACATTGCAAACCGAAGGATTTAAATAGTAATTGGCGAGGTTGTCATGAAAGTTTACGATTGCTGCACTGTTGTAAAGCCCGTTTCCAATGTCGGCACTTCCAGATTCTAAAATATCAGAATTTTGGCAACCCCATTCAAAAAATCCGGTATCTGTTGCAGAAACTTCCATGTAGCGCCATCCGAGGCTGTAAAAACCTTTGTCGTAAAAAACGATTCCGCCAGCCGGGCCAGCGTCTCCAACATGATATGTCAGTGCTGTTTCACAAAATTGCCGCATGATGTAGTTTTTTATGCCATGCTGAATTATGATTTCGCTACCAGTGTAAATTACGGTGCGGTCAATATTCCAATCTGTTGCGACTTCAGATGCGCCTTCGAGATTGATGTTCATATGGAATTCGTCATTCACAAAAAGAAAATTCCATGTGCCATTGTATGTTGTGTTTTTAAAAGTAAACTTCAGCGTGCCGTCACCGTTGGTTTCAAAAACACCGCCAGTATATTTGTTGTCTGCATTTGCATCGTATGGAATTTTCCAGACACATCGATTTTGGCCATTGCCTCCAAACAAGGCGGTGCAATAAGCGATGATATCTTCTCGTGAACAACTTTCAATTGCCAGTTTCAATTCGGTGTTATTGTTGACAGAAAAAGTGGTGTTGTCAGCCAACTGCGTGACGATCGGATAACTGATACTAAGCGTGTTTTCTTCGGGAAGCTGGCCAAGAAAAGTGCTGAAATCAAGATCGTTGTTTACGATTTTTAATCCTACTACACGAAACTGTGAATCATAAATCTGCAATGAAACAGGATATACAAAATCAATGCAGACAATTTCTTCCAAAGCATTGTCGCTTTCAGTTGTCACCTGATTGATCAAATGGAATAGCGCGTCTTGCTTGTTGATGATTTCCCCGGTCGGCGTTTCCTGGCTGTTCGCTTGTAATTTATCGTCAAAATCAGAACTGCATCCGGTAGCCGTGAAAATCAGAAATGCAAACATCAAAAAGCGGAAGGAATTTAAGGTTGCCATTTTATTTTTTTATGTGTTATATTCAATAGTCATAAAAGAAATAAAAGGTTGCCTCGACAGCTAAAAAATTTTTGAAATTATTTTACTTCGAAAGTTTTTGTTGCAAAATAGGCCCTCCCGCCGTTTGTAATTCCTTCTATTGTAATCTCAAAAGTTCCTGTTACATCAGAAGTGTAACAGCTTAAAGTTTCTTCAGGATGCTGTACGTTTAGATCCGGAATCCAAAGCAGCTGCTGCCGGTAATCAGGAATTCGGCTTGATTTATTGTCGCCTGAGTAATCGGGATTGTAATAGATCTTTTGGCGAAGCGGCCGTAAAAGGATTGTTTTGGAAATGTATCCGGCATTTATTTTGGGTATATAATCGTTGTTTTTTGTAATGAAACTAATGACGCCACTGAAAGTTTTTGGCCCATAAATGTAACCGTTATTGATGATGCCCACTTTTTGGATGTCATTGGCTGGAAAATCAAACAACTCGTTTAGGTCTTGTACCGGCAAACCGTCGATCAGGATTAATGGCGGGCCGTAAACCGCAATTTCCGAGGCATAATTCCTTAGAAATAATGTATAGCCTTTTCTGTTTTTTGAATAATCGACTTCTTTAAGGATTTCGGTAATGGTTTCACGCACTGTGGGAAATCGTGTATAGTCATCCAAAACATATTCCTTTTCGAATGAATTGTAAAATGTAGGTGTTGCTATCTGCACTTGCAGGCTGTCTTTTTTGCGGTTGTAATAGGCGTTTTCAATTTGTGCCGCAATCGATCTTTGCTCAATGAATTCTTTATCGGACGCTGATATGTTCAATCCGGCAGGAAAATCCAATTGTGATAAATCAGGATGCTGAAGTTCGTCTAAAACTATCGTAAAATCATTTCTGTTGTCTTCAAAAACTTGCACAATAGCTTCAGGATTTAACGGCTGACGATCGAGTATAAAAATAAATTTTCCGGCAGCATCGGTCTTAACCAATTTAAATTCAAATGATTTTTCGCGTATGCTCAGCGCGACCGTCTTGTTTTTGACATCGGAATTTTTGGAAGTGATGTGACCAGTGACCAATTCTCCGCGAAGTTCTGGAAGCGGCTTGCCAGACCTTACGGATGCCTTATCATTTGCCGAAATGGTGTTGGAAAATTCTGATGCTATGGTTCGTTTTTTTTGTGAAATGCCATCGGTTTTTCTGATGCTGGCTACAAAATGTCCTTCAGGCGCTGTAATATTTATGATTGCCTTTTCCCGGGTAGTATAAATATTTTTATCGGTTTTGATTTGAATCGCACTGTCTTCTGCAGAAACCTGTGCCATGCCGGAAACCGGTTTTTCCATTGCCGGGTTCATTGTGTTTTTTACTGCTGCAAACGGATTGATGATCGTGATATCCATTTGATAAAAATTTGCAGCAGATTCGTTGAGCATCCATTGGGTATAAGCGATTAACTTGTAATTGCCGCTTTCAAATGTTGCCGGTATGAATATGGATCCATCTGACGCGCCATCCTGAAGGAAAAATTTTTGCTTCACCGCCGTTTTTTTGTTGCTGCCGATCAGTTCCACATAAGCAACTTTGCTGACTTTACTACTGGCACGTTCTAAAGGACTGATGCAAAATAATTTGCAGTACAAAGTTTCCCCGGAAATAAATGAAGTGGCATTTGCTGATATAAAAATACGTTCAGTAGTATTGCCATTACTAAAAATCTGTGATTGCTGTGCCTGTACACCAAGATTTAAAATGAGTGAAAGAAGCAGGAAGATGTATTTTTTCATTCCCAGAATGGAGGTATAACGTTAGACGAAAAAAGTGTGCAATCCCCGCAGGGTGGCGGAACAAATGTGTAGCTTGGCATTGATCCTGAGTAATAAATAAGCCAATTGTAGCGAATATTGGTGATCAGCGTAGCACCTCTGCATTCAGGATCAATTGGTTCAAAACAATATAAAAACTTAACATTGTCGCAGGCTACATAGTAAGGCGGCAATTCCTCGCCCGGAAACAAATCGGCGTAATTGAAGAAGATTCGTTTTGAGGCCACTGATGCGACTTCAAAAAAACCGATGACCTTTTCATCAGGGTTGCTTGTAGATTTTATATTCCCGTAAAAAAATCCGGGCTGGTTTTGCGATAAAATGCTGCCCGAGCCAGAAACTTCTTTAAGTGTCTTGTAAAATTCGTATGCAGCACGGTTTTGAACGTACTGGCGCACCAAAATACTGTAGCGGTGCGAAATGATATAATCCTCGGTGCTGATAAACCGGATCATAAAATCGGTCCTATCTTCAGATAAATCCGTCGTTGTGGTTTGCAAAATATCGTTTGAAGATTTTGTGCCATAGCATATCTGAGTATCTGGATTTCTTGGCACCAACGCAATGCCCTCATGTTCGCCAGGAGCCGCCGGCGGGGTTAAAACAGCGCTCACATTTGCCCATTTCGGAGCAATAATTTTGTACGTTTCATCGTATTCGTAACGGTAGTATTTGGAAGAATTAGTAGGATCAAAAGTTTTTACATTGATCTGAACGCCTCTTTTTCCATCTTTCGTAGCCACTTTTGCTGAGACATCCTGGATCTGGTTTACCGTGGTTAATGTTTCTGAAGAAGAATTATAGGATTTTCCGTCGCTGGTCGTGATGTTCAATCGGTATAATTTTCCCGGAATGGCCTTAAAAGCATCTCTCGAAACGTAGATGCCGTTGGTTTCATTGAATTCATAGCTGTGGTTTTCCTCATCGGTGACATATACATTTGCACCGGTTTCGATTTGTGGCGCGCTGTCTTCAAAACGGAAGGTGCGCGTGAGTTTTACCTGCTGCTGCTTCATTTCGTTTGTGATCGTTGCCTCGACTACCAGCATGTCATCAAAGGTATTGGTTTGCAACGCATAAGGCTCAGTACAACCAGAAAAAACCTGGGTCAGGAAAATCAAAAAAACCATATTTTTTAATATTGCGCTTTTCATTTTTCTAAAATTTAAAATTGTATGTTACAGTGGGCACCGGAACCGAAAAAATAGATGTTTTGTAGGCTTTGATTTTTCCTTCATCCGTAATGAAATAAATAGAATACGGATTGTTCCTACCCAATACATTATAAACGGAAATATTCCAGAAACTGTGTGCTAGTTTTTTAATTCTATGGCTTCCTTCGATATTGAGTCCGATATCAAGACGATAGTAATCAGGAATCCTGAATTTATTGCGATCGCTGTATAAAGTATATTCGGCGTTTCCATAAACGTACTTTCCAATAGGATAAGTTATTGGCCGTCCTGTTTGATACACAAAATTTGTTGAAACGCTGTACCGTTTTGTGATTTTGTAATTTAAAACGGCACTCACATCATGTGGCTTGTCAAAATTTGACGCAAAATATTTTCCGTTGTTGACTTTTTCTTCATTGAACTGACCGTTAAGCTTGATCAGCGTTCGGGAATAAGTATAACCAAGCCAGCCATTTAAACGCCCAAGCTGTTTTTTTATCAGGAATTCGACACCATATGCTTTGCCATTTCCCTGTAGCAATTCTGTTTCAACATTTTCGTTTTGGGCAAGTTGGGCGCCCACTTTGTAGTCAAGAATGTTTTTACTTTTTTTGAAATAACCTTCGAGGCTTAATTCGTACATGTCGTCTTTCAGATTTTTGTAAAAACCAAGGGAAAATTGTTGCGAACTCTGAGGTTTTACATTTAGGTCGGATAGTTTCCAGGTATCTGTTGGTGCCTGTGTTGTGTTGCTCGAAAGTAAGTGAATGTACTGGTATGTTTTGTCGTACCCTGCTTTGACCGAAAAGTCTTCCGCAAGGAAATAACGTGCTGCAATCCTGGGTTCAAATCCGTCATAAGTTTTAATCGTTTCGTTGTTTTTAAAGCTTTTTACAGACGTCACCGTCGCATCGCTTAACGGAAGTCCATCTTGGTAAATTCGCTGTTCCGAAGCGCCAAGAGCAGTGTAAAATGAATATCGGAATCCGGCGTCGATCAATAATTTCTCGTTGAATTTATAAGTGTCTGAAACATATAACGCGGATTCCAGCGCTTGTTCTTTCGGAATAGCAACAGGAACAATCAGCGAGGCAGGATCTTTCGGACTCAGATAGCCCGGATCCACACTATAATGTTTGGCAGAAATTCCGTAAGAGATCCGGTGTTGGTTGTTATACAGGTATTCCATCTTTAACAAGGCCTGCGTTTCATTGATTTTGTATCCTGAATTGAACGAATTCAAGCTTTCGGTATTGTCATAGTTGATGCCAAATTTGTACTCAGTATTTGTAATGTCGAGTTCGCCTTTATTTTTTGCGTTGAAATTGTGTTCCCATTTTAGCGAAACCAATCTGTTGCTGTATTTAAAAAGGGAATCCGAACTGAT
>Ga0247805_1000831_pt1 | contig 15465 bp, 10 predicted proteins | sample UWRJL044104R1_FD_180930 | JGI IMG/M metagenome (GOLD analysis project Ga0247805, IMG submission 180930) | Plant litter microbial communities from Arlington Agricultural Research Station in Wisconsin, United States - UWRJ-L044-104R-1 | ecosystem: Environmental > Terrestrial > Plant litter >... | reverse complement strand
TCAGAAAATCGCGAATGGTATTTTGAAGGATTTCCAGATTGCGTTTGTTTACATTGGGTACCGTAGGGGCCAATACCTGTACGCGGGTATTCAGTTCCTGAGCATTACCATACAGGGAACAGAAAAAGAACAACAAAAAGGTGAATGAGTAACGTTTTTTCATGGTTAAACCAGCTTTAATATTTCATTGCAAATGTCTTCTGCAACTTCAGTCTTTGATTTCATCTCAAAAACAGTCTTTTCAGATGATTTATTAAATATAGTGATTTTATTGGTATCCTTTTTAAAGCCTGCACCTTTGTCGTTCAAAGAATTGAGTACAATCAGATCCAGGTTTTTCTTAACCAGTTTGGCTTTGGCATATGCTTCTTCGTTCTCAGTTTCCAGCGCAAAGCCGACCAGAATTTGTGAGTCCGTTTTCATTTGGCCTAGTGTAGCCAGGATGTCTTCCGTTTTCTTAAGTTCCAGACTAAATTCAGACGTGTTTTTTTTGATCTTCTGTTCAGCTGCAGTTACCGGTGTATAGTCTGCCACAGCCGCACTCATCACCGTAATCTCGGCTGTCGGAAAATTCGCTTTACAAGCCTTCAGCATTTCTGCAGCACTAACCACATCGATGCGTGTAAGCGGATAATTACTTTTTTCTGCAGTAGGGCCGGTAATCAGTGTAACCTCAGCTCCCAGGGCTGCAAAATGGTCTGCCAGCGCAAAACCCATTTTCCCGGAAGAATGGTTGCCAATAAATCGAACAGGGTCAATGGCTTCGTAAGTCGGACCGGCCGTAACCATAATCTGCTTTCCCAACAAAGGAAGGGTCGATTGCACAAGGCCGGTTAGAAATGAGACAATCTCTTCAGGCTCTGCCATTCGGCCTTCACCATATAAGCCGCTAGCCAGTTCTCCGCTGCCTGGTTTGATCACCTGGTTGCCGTAACTCAATAAAGCGCTGATGTTGTGGCGTGTGCTTTCGTGTTTCCACATATCCAGATCCATTGCAGGTGCAACAAATACAGGGCATTTTGCCGACAGGTAAACGGCTGTGAGCAAGTTGTCACAAATACCTGTTGCCATTTTAGCCAGTGTATTTGCACTTGCTGGTGCAACAATCATGAAATCAGCCCAAAGACCCAATTCAACATGGTTGCTCCATACGCCGGTATCAGCTTCGAAATATTGTGTGTAAACCGGATTTTTACTTAGGGTAGCCAGGGTTAAGGGCGTAATGAAATTCGCCGCATCGGCTGTTAGAATAACCTTGACGTTTGCGCCTGCCTTTACCAGTAACCGGACTAAGATAGCCGATTTGTAGGCCGCAATGCTACCGCAAACGCCAAGGATAATGTTTTTATTTTTAAGCATGGTTTTTAATAAATGCGTGGCGCAGTTTAACCCGATGCCTAATTGTTATTGTTGCTCTTTAGCCGGATTTCTGTAATAGATTTTATCATTCAGGAATTCATCAATTGCGATTAAGCTAGGCTTAGGCATACGTTCGTAGTGTTTGCTGATCTCAATTTGCTCTCTGTTTTCAAAAATCTCCTCAAGGTTGTCATTCGAAGAAGCAAACTCGGCCAATTTGCCGTGTAATTCTTCTTTCATGTTGTTTGAGATCTGATTAGCCCTTTTTGAAATAATTACTAAAGACTCATAAATGTTTTCCGTTTTCTGATCAAGATCATTCACATTTCGGGTAACCGTAGTATTCGGTACAGCGGGTTTATTCGTGTTCATTATTTATTGGGGGTTTTAATTGTAGTAGTTGTATCCGTTCTATTTTCTTTAGCCAGCATGGCTTTGTATTTTTTCTGATCTTTAGCCATCTCTGCAAGGAAAGATTTGGCACGTAAAATACTGGCCTCACTTGATTTTTTCAAATCTTTAACTTCTTCCAGGTATTTACTTTGAGGATGTGTTTCTACAAATTCATCAGCATAAGTAATCGCTTCGCTATAACGATCTTCCTGACGTGTTTCGTAACTGTTCCTGGCGTATGCCATTTGAGATTTAACAATCAGCAAATCCATCTCTTCTGCGTATTTAATGTCAGGGAAATCAATTTGTGCATTTTTTAACGCAATAACTGCCGATTTGTAATTCACCGCATCAGCACCCATACCACCTAGATCGTAGTATAACTTGGCATTGTTAAAGGCTTTGTCCTCTAGTTTGGTACGCAATAAACCAATGTATTTACTGGCATCAGCGGCACGTTCGCTTTTCGGGTAAAAGTTGATGAACAACTGCAAAGCATCAATTGCTTTGTACGTATTTTCCTGATCCAAAGGTGGAGCTGGTGAATCCAGATAATAGCAATAAGCGCCCATGTAACGGCATTCCTCAGCGTATTTACTGGTTGGATAGGTGTCAGCAAAAGATTTAAACTGATATCTTGCAGTAGTGTAATCTCTTAATTTATATAAGGTAAAGGCATAGTGATAGTTCAATTCTTCGGCCTCAGCCCTTCCCCTGTATTTCTGAGAAAGATCTTCGAACAAGATCAATGCTTTTGAATAATTCTTTTTGTTATACAACCGCATAGCTTCCTGATATTTTTTGGCTACGTCATTGCTCAGTCTGATTTTCTCAAACTGGCTTTTGCAACCCGCAATAGCTAGTGCTATAATGGTGAAACTTAATAGTAATACGTGTTTAATTTTAAACATTCTGCAAAGATAAGTTAATAATACGATACCGTCAATTAAAATAATAGGACGCTAAGCTATGCAAAGGGGATGAGGGTAGCAAGGTCTTAACATAATTTAACATATGACCTAAGTATGGCCAGGCAGGCCCTTTAAAGGACCGGTCCCGACTTTAATCAGGTAATTTTCATGTCGCAGTTTTTACAAATTCAGTTAATATTGTTATGTTGCATCCGTTATTCACAAAAAACACATGAAAAGAACAATTACGATGATGATGTGCTTGCTGCCGGTTTTAGGCTTTGCACAGCAGCCAGGTAAAAACTGGCATTTGCAGTCCAGGGACGCAGATAAGGTTTATGGAACCGGGGTGATCAAAGCCTACGATGAATTGTTAAAAGGTAAAACACCAACAACCGTTGTTGTTGCTGTGCTTGATGGAGGGATTGATACCCTGCATGAGGACCTGAGAACCAATTTATGGAGAAACCTGAAAGAAAAACCAGGAAATGTTGACGTAGATGGTAACGGCTATAAAGGGGATGTTGTAGGCTGGAACTTTTTAGGCGGTCCAAAAGGGCAGGTGACCAATGAAGCTTCAGAATATCAACGCGTATATTTTCAATATAAGTCGATGTTTGAAAATGTTCAAAATGAAAAGGACGTAAAAAAGAAAGATAAGCAACATTACATATCCTGGGTACTCAGCAAAAGTTTGCTGAAAAAAGGGGATACAGTAGCCCCCGTGTATTTTAGAGGAGAACAGGTAAAAGATGATCTTTATAATGAAAAAGATCGTTTTTATGGAAATTCAAACCTGATCGGCGATCCTTATTTTCATGGTACGCATGTGGCGGGTATTATTGGAGCTGAACGTGGTAACAATATGGGTATGGACGGCATTGCCAGCACAGTGAAACTGATGGGCATCAGAGCGGTTCCTAATGGTGATGAATACGATAAAGACATCGCTCTGGGTATTCGCTATGCGGTAGACAACGGTGCGCAAATCATCAACATGAGCTTCGGTAAGGCTGTATCTCCCGAACGCAAAATGGTAGAAGATGCCATTCGTTATGCCGAGAAGAAAGGCGTACTGATTGTCAATGCAGCCGGTAATGACGGTACAGATATTGACCTTCATCCGCATTATCCTTCACCTTTTCATATGAAAGGAGAGGGCAGGGCTTCCAATATGATTACTGTAGGCGCAAGTGGGGCGACAGAAGCAGGCCTGGTGGCAGGATTTAGCAATTATGGCGTTAAAACTGTAGATGTATTTGCTCCGGGTGTGGCCATTTATTCGACCTTGCCTGATAACAAATACAGTCCACTGTCTGGTACCAGTATGGCCACTCCTGTTGTTGCGGGTATCGCTGCGCTCATCAAAAGCTATTATCCACAGCTGACAGCAAAACAAATCAAATACATCATTGAAAACTCGGTAACCAAAATCGATTTTCCCGTTACCAAACCTAAGTCGGGCGGTAAAAAAGTTGCCATGACAGAATTGTGCAGAACTGGCGGTATCGTAAATGCTTATGATGCACTGGTAATGGCCGATAAAATGTCAAAAGCCAACTAAATAGCTATCTGATAAATAATTTAGTATCAATCACCCGGTTCTCAAATTCTGTGACCGGGTGTTTGCTTTCGATCAGCTGCAAGAGTAGCTCTGTAGCCTGTTGCCCGATTTCAAAAGCAGGCTGTCGTACTGAAGTCAGGGGATAACTAAACAAATCAAGCACATCCGCATTACTAAAACCGGCGATGATGAGATCCTGACCAATATTCAAATTCTTCAATACAGAAAGACAACCCACAGATAGCCGGTCGCTGCCCACAAAGATGGCATCCGGAGTATCTTTCAGATTCATCACTTCTGCAACAGCAGATTCAATTTCATCGTAAAACATGCCACCGTGGTTACAGTGCTTGATGTAATTCGGGTTTGGTGTAATGCCGTATTCCTGAAGTGCCCGGGTATAACCTTTCAATCGATCTATGCTGATCGAAAGCTGACCGGAGTTGGTCAGATGAGCAATTTTCCTTTTTCCAGACTTGATCAGGTGAACTGTGGCGTCATAAGCTCCCTGTTCATTATTTGCTGTGATTTTATGGGTATTGATATCTTCCGCAATCCGATCAAAAAACACCATAGGCAAACCTTTGTCGTGTAAATCGCGTAAATGCGAAGTATCGGCTGTTTCAGCGGATAGTGAAACCAGGAGTCCATCTACAGAGCGGGATGCCAAATGCTGGATATTGATTTTTTCCCGATCATAGGACTCATGAGTTTGGGTAATGATGACGTGATAACCACGGTCGTATGCAATGGATTCAATGCCGCTAATGGCTTGTGAAAAATAATAATTTGCCACTTCGCTCACCAGTACACCAATGGATTTACTGCGGCGTACTTTTAAACTCAGCGCACTTGGGTTGGGTTGATAGTTGATTTTCTCTGCATATTCTAATACCAGTTTTTTAGTTTTCGAACTAATTTCATAAGTATCTCTCAGGGCTCTTGAAACGGTTGATGTGGAAAGGCCAAGTGCGGTGGCGATATCTTTTAAAGTAGGTGGCTCAAACATAAAATAAGGATTAGCTAAACGTTGTCAATTGAATTTATACGCAATATAAGGTTATTATTAGATAACACCATTCTTCGTTGGCAACGATGTCGGGAACGATTGCACAAATTTAACTGTTCCCTCCAGAACTTTTATCACATAAAACAGTGTAATTTGTTATTAAGGCAGCTGAGGCATGCCCACATAACCAAATATAATAACGTATGAAAAAACTTTTACTACTCTGTAGTGCAGTAATCCTGTTCTTTGGATTGGCTCATGCACAGCAAACCCGGCAAGTGACGGGTAAGGTAACAGACAAATCCGGAAAGGAAACGATTCCCGGAGCCAGTGTAACCATTAAAGGATCCAAAATCTCTGTAAGTACCGATGAAAAAGGGCAGTTTAAACTTCCTGTTCCAACAACCGGTGAAATTATCCTGGTAGCCAGCTATATCGGTTACAAAAAACAAGAAATCACAGTAGGCAGTCAATCGAAGGTTAATTTCAGTCTGCAGGATGATGTGGCTTCACTTGATGAAGTGGTGATCAACATCGGTTACGGTACCGTTAAGAAAAAAGATTTAACTGGTGCCGTTTCTTCGGTAGGTGCTGATGTGATAGCCGCCGCGCCAGTGTCTTCGGCATTGGAAGCTATTTCCGGACGTGTAGCAGGTGTCAGTATTGCAACAACTGAAGGTTCTCCAGATGCAGAAATGACAGTTAGAGTTAGAGGAGGAAATTCCATCACACAAAGCAATGCCCCGCTTTATATTGTTGATGGATTTCCCGTAAACTCGATCTCTGATATTGCACCTCAGGATATTGAAACTATAGACATCTTAAAAGATGGTTCTTCTACGGCTATCTATGGGTCAAGAGGCGCAAATGGAGTTGTATTGATTACGACAAAGAATAGCAAGAACGGCAAAACCAGCATCAGCTATAATATGTTCACCGGTCCAAGAAAACTGGCGAAAAAGCTAGATGTCCTGTCTCCCCTAGATTATGCAACATGGCAATATGAAAGGGCACTTTTAGATAAATCACTTGATACATATACGAAATATCTGGGTAATTATCAGGATATAGACTTATACGCAAATACACCTGCAAACGATTGGCAAGATATTATCTTTGGTCGTACTGGCAATACTTATAACCAAAATCTAAACATCAGCGGCGGAAGCGAAAAAACAAAATACAGTCTTAGCCATAGCTTTGTTAAAGACAAAGCGATCATGCAGCTTTCAGGTTATGAAAGGCAAAACCTCAATTTTAAGCTGAACCATAAATTGTATGACAAATTAACCCTTGATTTCGGAGCCCGTTATTCTGATACCAAAACTAAAGGCGGTGGCGCAAACGAACAAAATGAGAAATCATCTTCTGATTCTCGTTTGAAAAACGCAATGATTTATCCTCCATTTCCTGTACAGGGGCTTACGACCACTACAGAAACCGATGATACTTTCAACTTATACAATCCAATGATCTCTATATCAGATAACGATCAGTATATTCATCGTAAAGCCTACAATTTAAATGGCGCATTAAGCTATCAAATGATTGATAATTTAACGTTGCGTACTGAAGTTGGATATGATGGGATCAGAAATGATCAGGACCGTTTTTACGGCGTAACAACCTATTATGTAAGAAATGCTCCTGCTGCTGCAAATCAGAATTTACCGGCGATTATTTTTACTGATGGCAATTCTACAAGTTTTAGAAATACAAACACTTTAAATTACAATTTCAAACAAACTTTAGGTAAAGACCATAACTTAACTGTTTTGGCGGGACAAGAGTTTTTGAAAACCGAAGTAGGTACTTTAACAAATGTAGTTCATGGATTCCCAAAAACATTTACTTTTCAGCAAGCCAGGGTATTGTCTACTCAGGGACAGGCTAATTCCGTAGACAATAATTTTGATCGTGATTACAAATTGCTTTCCTTCTTTGGACGAGCTAATTATGATTACAAAGGTAAATATTTGTTAAGCGCTACCTTTAGGGCAGATGGTTCTTCCAAATTTGCTGAGGGAAATCAATGGGGATATTTTCCTTCCGTATCTGCCGCTTGGAGAGTTTCTCAGGAGAGCTTTATGGAGGGCACACGGTCTTGGTTATCTGATTTAAAGATCAGGGGTAGTTTTGGTACAGCTGGAAACGATGGGATTCCAAATGGACAAATGGTACAAACCTACCAAAATGCAACCACGGCCTGGGTAAATGGTTATGGTAACTTTTGGGCACCCTCTAAAATAATGGCAAACCCAGATTTGACATGGGAAACTACCACTTCAAGAAACATTGGTTTAGACTTCTCTTTATTAAATGCAAAAATAACGGGTACAGTTGACGCATATTTAAACAGAACAAACGATGTACTGGTGAAATTTCCGGTTGCCGGAAGTGGTTATGATTTCCAATATCGTAATATTGGGAAGACGCAGAATAAAGGGATCGAATTAGGGCTAAACTGGAGTGCTATTAAAAAAACTAATTTTGATTTAAGTGTTAGTGCAAACATCAGTTTCAATAGAAATGAAGTACTTTCATTAGGATCTCTAAAAAGTATTCCAGGAACATCTGGCTGGGCATCAACAGAAATAGGTGTTGATTATTTAATCGAGTCCGGAGCTTCCTTAGGCCGTATTTACGGGTATAAAAACGATGGCAGATATGAAGTGTCAGATTTTGATCGGTATGATGCAGCAAGCGGAAACTGGATCTTAAAACCTGGTGTGGTAAATGCAACTTCATTTATCGGAACTTTGCGTCCCGGTTCTATGAAAATTAAAGACCTTAATAATGACGGGATAATTAGTCTGGATGACAGGTCGATCATTGGAAATGCCAATCCTTTGCATACAGGAGGCTTTTCTGTCAATTCAAGAATTTATAATTTTGATGTAGCAGCATTCTTTAACTGGAGTTATGGAAATGATATCTATAATGCCAACAAAATAGAATATACATCAACAAGTAAATACAATTCCAGGAATATGATTTCTACAATGGCTACCGGAAATCGCTGGACTAACCTTCGTTCAGATGGTACCATTAGCAATGATGCTGCTGAATTGGAGGCTATGAATGCTGGCACAACTTTATGGTCACCATATATGAAGACTTTTGTACTAAGCGATTGGGCCGTTGAAGATGGTTCTTTTTTAAGATTATCTACCGTAACTATAGGTTACACATTACCAGCCGCAATATCCTCTAAGCTAAAGATGAAAAAACTGAGAGTTTATGCTTCTGGTTATAACTTATTCTTATGGACAAACTACAGCGGTTTTGATCCTGAAGTTTCTACCAGACGTAACGACAATCTAACTCCGGGGGTTGATTATTCTGCTTATCCGAAAAGCAAATCTTTTGTTTTTGGTTTGAATGTTAATTTTTAATAAGAAAGAGATGAAAAAGATTATATATGCTTTAATCGCATTTACAGGGCTTGTTTTCGCAGGTGGCTGTAAAAAAACACTAGATGCGCCAAGTAAATCGGCTCTTGAGCCATCCGTTATTTTTTCCACCCCAAGTCTTGCAAAAGGAGCAATAGCGGGTATTCTGCAGTCCTTCGGTGAAACCAATTCTTATCGCGGCAGATTTTTGGTCTATTATGGACTGAACAATGATGCTGAGGTTTACAATACATTGAAATCGGTTGATGATGATAAGGCAAAACTTTCTAACTACAATGCTAATGTTAGCAACGGTCAAATGAACACAGCTGATAACGCCTGGGCCAAATTCTATGAGGGCATTGAAAGAGCAAGTATGGCCATCGTTGGTCTTAAAACTTACGGTAATGTGGAGAGTAATCCGGAGTTGGCACAGATGTTAGGCGAAGCATTAACTTTAAGAGCTGTAATATATAACGATTTGATTAAAGGTTGGGGTGATGTTCCTGCAAGATTCGAACCTGTTAACTCAGCTACTACCTATTTAGCAAGAAGTAGCAGGGATGTGATTTATAAACAATTGATTGCCGATTTGGATGAGGCTGCGACATATTTACCCTGGCCGAATGAAACAACAGTAACCAGTAGTGTTGAACATGTGAATAAGGCATTTGCAAAAGGGTTAAGAGCTAGATTAGCTTTGGCTGCAGGCGGTTATGCGCAACGTTTAGATGGTAACGTGAGTTTAAGCACGGATCCTGATCTGTCTCGAGAAAAAATGTATGCCATAGCTAAAAAAGAATGTCTGGAGATCATTGCTAGTGGAAAATTAAGATTGCTTGGTTTTGAGGATGTTTTTAGAAAACTGAACGAAGAAGCAGGTGCTGCAGGCTTAGAGTCGATGTGGGAGATTCCATTTAGTGAAGGCCGCGGTCGCGTAATTTTTGATTTGGGTGTAAAGCACACCACAACGGACAAATACACCGGTCAAAATAAAGGTGGGACCAACGGCCCAAACCCGATTATGTGGTATGAATATGATCGGGATGATGCCAGAAGAGCTGTTTCTGTAGTGCCCTATGAATGGACTAATGGTGTTCAGGTTCCAAATACCTTAGGTAGATGGTATTTTGGTAAATATCGTTATGAGTGGATGAAACGTAAAGTTACTTCTACCAATGATGATGGTTTAAACTGGATGTATATGCGCTATGCCGACGTTGTTCTGATGGCTGCTGAAGCTGTAAACGAATTAGATGGGCCAGCTACTGCGGCACCTTATTTAAAGATGATCCGTGATAGGGCATTCCCGAATAATGCAGCTAAAGTAGCAGCTTTTATGACCCAGGCAACAGCATCTAAACCCGCGTTTTTCAATGCTATTGTAGATGAGAGAGCGTTGGAGTTTACTGGAGAAATGCTTAGGAAAGGTGATTTGATACGCTGGAACTTGTTGTCCACCAAATTGACAGAAGCAAAAGTTAAATTAGAGCAATTGGAGAAAAGACAAGGCAAGTACGCTAACCTTCCTGCTAAAATCTATTACAAAACTTTACCTGATGCCGAAACGGTTGAAATTTATGGTTTGAATTTCGGAGATACCGATGCGCTGGGTGCAACATTAGGGTATACCTCAAATAAAAGCTGGACAATGATATCTACGGGAGAAACTAAGACTTTTTGGGACGCATTATTTGTAAAAGACCCTAACAAACAGCAGTTTTGGCCGATTTGGCAGGTTTTCTTGGATTCATCAAATGGTATACTAAATAATAATAACTTGAATTTATAACTCGTCAGGTCATGAATAAAAAATATATATACATCAGCGCTTTCTTCTTGATGGGGCTTACAGGGCTTTCAAGTTGTAAAGACAATATGGAGGAAATTACCACCTTGCAAGTAGACAGGGCTTTTTCTCCAACTGGTTTAACTGCTGCTGTAGTTAATAAAATAGGAGTAACTTTAACTTGGAAAGCTGTAAATAATGCTACTTCCTATACCATTGAGTTTTTTGAAAACACAGATTTCTCTGGTACTCCGGTAAAAACAATCAGTGATATTACCTTCAAACAGGTACCTTATACAGTACCTGCACTTGGTGGCGATACACAATATGCAGTGAGAGTTAAAGCTGTTGGTGAAGGTGTTGCTGACTCCAAATGGGTAACCGCATTGTTCAAAACAGACGGGGAACAAATCTTTAATCCTATTCTTCCTGCAAATATTACTTCAAAGTCTGTCATCTTAACCTGGCCTGCAGGCGAAGTGGCTACATCTATTGTTTTAACACCGGGCAATATTACTCATGCAATTACACCTGCCGAAATTGCAGCTGGAAAAGCAACAGTTGATGGTTTAATCGCCGAAACTAATTATACTGCTAAATTAATGAATGGAACAAAAACTCGTGGAACAGTTACATTTTTAAGTGCAGTAGACATTGGTAATGCCATATTAATTAATAATGCTGCTGAATTAAAAACTGCAGTAACTAATGCTGCAGGTGGCGAAACTTTTGCTTTAGCAGCAGGTAATTATGTTCTGGAAACCGGCGGAACGCCAACTACGTTAGTCGTTAATAAATCAATTTCCATCGTTGCTGTAAAAGCGGTAGATCGGCCAGTACTGACGGGAGTAAGTTTCAACGTACAAAACGGAGCCTCGTTTAAAATTAAGAACTTAATCTTAGAAGGGGGAACCACTCCAGCAAATTATACCGTTGCTTATACTGGTGGAGGAAATTATGGCGATCTGGAAATTGAGGGATCAATTGTTAGAAATTACGGTGCCGGTGTATTGGGCTTAACTTCTACTTCTGTGATTAGTACCATCTCATCCGTCCTGATCAACAATAACATATTCAATACTTTTGCTGCCAATGGTGAGTTTATAGACTTCCGCGCCAGTTTCCCTAATAAACTTACGTTTACAAATAACACCTTGTCTGGTACGGGCGATCGGGAATTCATGAGGATTGATGCCAATAGTGGCGCAAGCTATCCTGCCGGTAAAGTCCAGATTAATGTGAGCAATAATACCCTTTATGCTTTAGGCGGAAGTGTCATCAGGCGATTGTTTTATGTACGTATTCCAGCCGCTAGCCACGAGATCACTTTTACCAAAAATATAGTGACCAATACGGCTATTCTATTGGCCAATCAGGCTGCGACAAATTTGGTTACGCTATCGGGCAACAACTATTTTACAACTACGAACCTGATTTCTTCTACTGCAACAGGTGCTAAAGTTGATGCAAGTGGTACAGCATTAGATCCAGGGTTTACTGCCGCGGCAACGGGCAACTTTAAGTTAAGTAATCAAACGCTGATCTCAAATGGGATTGGAGATCCAAGATGGAAATAAGAAAGTCAAATACAATTTATCTGGCTGCGGTTATTTTAATCATGAACGTCGCATGCACGAAAAGGAGCCCACAGGAGGAGACGAATATTACACCTCCTGTGGTTGTTCCACCCCTAACAACCCAGCCTCTAACCGAAACAGCTTATGCTTTTCCTGGTGCTGAGGGCTATGGTAAAAATACTGTGGGCGGACGCGGAGGTAAAGTCATCAAGGTGACCAACCTCAACGACTCCGGAACTGGTAGTTTACGTGCTGCACTGGCTGAAAGCGGCGCCAGGATTATTGTCTTTGAAATTTCTGGGAACATCAAATTAAACAGTCGCCTTCAAATCAAAAATGGCAACGTAACCATCGCGGGGCAAACAGCGCCCGGCGATGGTATCTGCATCCAGGACTACGAAATGAATGTAGATGCCGATCAGGTCATTATACGTTACCTGAGATTCAGAATGGGCGATCTGACCAAAAATGAGCAAGACGCACTCTGGGGAAGATATCACCAGAACATCGTGGTAGATCATTGCTCCATGAGCTGGTCTATTGATGAATGCTCGTCTTTTTATGCAAATAAAAATTTCACCATGCAATGGTGTATCCTTTCAGAAAGCCTGAACAAGTCCTTTCATGAAAAAGATGATCACGGTTATGGTGCCATATGGGGTGGGGCCAATGTTACTTTTCATCACAACTTACTTGCGCACCACAATAGCCGGAACGCCCGTTTTGATGGCGGAAACCGTACAGGAACCGGCTCAAGCCCTTTCGGAATCGATAAAGTTGATTACCGAAACAATGTAATTTACAATTGGGGAAGTAACAGTGCCTACGGCGGAGAAAACGGGGAGTATAACATTGTAGCCAATTATTATAAAGCTGGTCCTGCAACGGTAAAAAGAAGTAGGATCATAGAAATTTCTATGGAGACAGACCTGGTCAAATACGGACCAGGCTTCGGTAAATTCTATATCGCAGATAATTATGTAGACGGCAACACTACAGTTACCCAAAACAATTGGAATGGCGGGGTAGATAAAGGCTCGGGTCTGGGAGATACCAATTATGCCCTGGCAAAAATGTCTGCGCCTTTTCCAGCAGAAGCCATCACACCTCATACAGCCATTCAGGCATACAATGCCGTGTTGTTATATGGAGGTGCAAGTTTTAAAAGAGATCCTGTAGATACCAGGATCATGAATGAGGTAAGAGATGGAACCGCGACTTTCAACGGTTCAAAAACCGGTAAAAAAGGGATCATTGATTCTCAAACCGATGTAGGTGGCTGGCCGGTTCTAAATGCTGGAACTGCATTGTTAGACACCGATGGTGATGGAATGCCCGACAGTTGGGAAATAGAAAAAGGTTTAGACCCCAAAGTAGCCAATGCCAGTGCAAATAACCTGAGTACCGGTTATACCAACATTGAAGTATATATCAACAGTTTAGTCAATAACATCAGCATAAATCAGATCAAATAATACATACATGAACCCGTTCAACACCTTTACCAAGTTTACCCTATCTGTAGTTGCAGGAATGCTGCTGCTGTCCTTTACACCTCCTGCTAAAAAGATCAAAGTGTATATGGTCGGCGATTCTACCATGTCTGTTAAATCTCCAAACACCTATCCGGAGACGGGCTGGGGCATGCCATTTGCCAATTTCTTTGACCAGGATGTCGTCGTTGATAACCGTGCACAAAATGGCCGTAGTACCAAAAGTTTCATCAACGAAAACCGGTGGACCGCTGTATTGGACAGTTTGAAAACAGGTGATTATGTATTCATCCAGTTTGGCCATAACGATGAAGTGGAAACCAAGAAAACCTATACCAAACCGGCGGAGTTTAAAGCCAACCTGGTTAAGTATATTCAGGAAACCAAAGCAAAAAATGCAACGCCTATTTTGCTGACACCGGTGTCCAGAAGAAAGTTTGACGCGGATGGCAAAGCCCAGGAAACGCATCCTTACACCCCTTTGGTGAAAGAAGTCGCTATGGAACAAAAGGTAGCCTTCATTGATCTGGATGCCAAAAGTATTGCCCTTTACCAAAAGTTCGGCCCCGAGAAGTCGGCCATGCTCTTTAATCATCTGGAGCCGGGTGTCCATCCAAATTATCCCGCAGGAAAAACAGATGATACCCACTTCAATGAACTTGGTGCACGTGAAATCGCACAATTGGTATTGCAAGAACTCAGACAATTAAATTTAGGGCTCTCTGAACATATTGTTAAACTCAAAGCCAAGTCATAAATTGAAGCCATATATTATGATATTTCTTTCCTGGCTAGCCGTATGTAACGGCCATAGTCAATTAAAACAATCCTTATGAAAAGACTAGTTACTGCTATATTCGCTATTCCCTTATTTACCCTCTCGTTCTATGCAAATGCACAAAATAAAACCGCTCAAAAAGCATATTCTTTTGATAACCTCCCTGTAATTGCGCAAACCGCCTTTAAAAAAGATACGATCAGCATTCTTAAATATGGTGCAAAGAATGACGGACTTACCTTAAATACCAATAGCATCAACCAGGCGATCACAGATTGTAACAAACGGGGTGGTGGAGTAGTGGTTATTCCGGAAGGGCTGTGGCTCACCGGACCAATTACTTTAAAAAGTAATGTCAACCTGCACCTCAAAAAGAATGCTTTGTTGCAGTTTACCAAAGATTTTAACCAATATGCTTTGGTTGAGGGTAACTGGGAAGGCTTACCTCAAATGCGTAACCAATCGCCAATATCCGCTACTGGTCAGGAAAATATTGCCATTACCGGATATGGAATTATTGACGGGGCAGGTGATGCCTGGCGGATGGTTAAAAAGGACAAACTAACTGAAAGCCAATGGAAAAAACTGGTTGCATCTGGTGGTGTATTAACTGACGACAAGAAAGTATGGCATCCTTCAGCACAATCCATCAAAGGAGCCAAAATGAAATTTGCCGGAGCAATAGCTAAAGATAAAGACGCCGCATTTTACGCCAGTATTAAAGATTTTTTGCGTCCAAATTTACTGGTGCTCACGAAATGTAAACGCATTTTACTGGAAGGTGTAACCTTTCAAAACTCCCCGGCCTGGAACCTGCATCCGCTGATGTCTGAAGACATTACCATCCGTAATGTTTATGCTAAAAACCCCTGGTACGCACAAAATGGCGATGGACTAGACCTGGAATCCTGTAAAAACGTATTGGTAGAAGGCAGCACTTTTGATGTCGGTGATGATGGCATCTGTATCAAATCAGGTCGTGATGCCGAAGGTCGTAAGCGTGGTATGCCTACAGAAAATGTAATCATCAGAAACAGTACCGTTTATCATGCACATGGTGGTTTTGTCATCGGTAGTGAAATGTCTGGTGGTGCAAGGAATATCTTTGTAAGCGATTGTACTTTTATCGGAACCGATATTGGCCTGCGTTTTAAAACTACCCGCGGCCGTGGTGGTGTGGTAGAAAATATTTATGCGCGT
>Ga0247805_1000827_pt1 | contig 15473 bp, 16 predicted proteins | sample UWRJL044104R1_FD_180930 | JGI IMG/M metagenome (GOLD analysis project Ga0247805, IMG submission 180930) | Plant litter microbial communities from Arlington Agricultural Research Station in Wisconsin, United States - UWRJ-L044-104R-1 | ecosystem: Environmental > Terrestrial > Plant litter >... | reverse complement strand
GGTTGATATTTTAAAAGATAATATTATTGACATTGCAACATCAAAATTAACTCAATTAGAATTTGGTTTAAATATTAGAGTTCCAGTACAGGCAAAAGATTTAATCTCTAAAAGTGTTTTAATGCATAATCTTCAAAGACATTCAGCTGTGAAAGATTTTAAAGGTAAAGGTTATTTACTAATGTTTGAACATTACAATTACATCATTAAAATTTATGATAAGGCTAAACAATATGGCATTAGAGACCAGAATATTTTGAGGTTTGAAATTAAGTTTATAAGCCCAAAAGAATTTAATAAGCTTGGTGTGTTTAATATTAATGATTTGAAAAATAAGGAGAAACTGAATAATCTATTTAATTATTTGTTAAGCCGATTTGAGGAATTATTGATTGTTGATGATTTTTCACATCAAGAAATAACTTTAGAAGATTTTGAAAAAATAAATATGTATTCAAGTTTTTCATTTTGGGATAAGTTCAGAAATGAAAATAAAAGGCAATCCAAGTTAAATCATAAAAAGAAGTATGTCTCTTTGTTAGAACAATATGGACTTCTTAAAAGTAAAAACTATTTAAAAAAGGAGTTAATTGAAAAATTCAATCAGTTAATCCATAATTAAAAATGTTGACAAATTCTATACTTCCTATTGTTGGAATTTGTCAACTTAACACTAAATCATTATGGCAAGTATTAAAATTATATTAAGAGATAAAATTACTCAAGAAGGAATGTATCCCATTGTGTTAAGAATAATTAAAAACAGAAAGTCAAAATTAATATCAATTGGTCTTGAATGTTTAAAAAAAGACTGGGATGAAGATAATAATCAGTTTAAGAGATCTCATCCTAATCACCTTCAAAGAAATAGATTGTTGCTTAAATACAAAGAGATGGGGTTAGGGATTATTGATGGTTTTTTAATGGATGGTATTGATTTTACTCTTGACCAGTTTGCAAATAAATTTAGAGGGACTGAACCAAATAAAATTACTGTGTTAGAGTTTTGGAATGAAGTTGTCTCAGATTTGATAAAATCAGGTAAAGTAGGTAATGCAAAAGCATTAAATGAAACTAAAAGCTCTGTTTTCAGTTTTCATAAAAAAACAAATTTAATGTTTAAAGAAATTGACCTTTGTTTTTTAGAAAAGTATGAAGTTTTTCTTAGAGAGAATAATAATTCAGATGGTGGAGTTGCATTTAAAATGAGAGAGCTTCGCTCACTTTATAATAGAGCAATTAAAAAAAACATAGTACAGGAAAAATATTATCCATTTAAGACTTATAAGGTCTCAAAATTAAAAGTTGGGAATATTAAAAAAGCTTTAACAAGAGATGAAGTAAGATTGATTCAGAATTTTGATGAAACTAAATATCTAAACTTAGCTGAAGCAAAAAGAATTTTCTTGTTCTCCTATTACTGTAGGGGTATTAATTATTTTGATATTATGCTTTTAAAATGGTCTGATATTTCTGGAAATAGAATTAATTATATAAGATCTAAAACAAAGGGTAGATTCAGCATTGAAATATTACAACCTGTAAAAGAAATTTTAGATTTCTATAAAATCATACCTTCAAATACAAACTATGTATTTCCACTCTTGTTAAGTGAGAATATGTCTGCTACTCAAATTCAAAATAGAAAACATAAAAAACTTAAAAAATTTAATAGTGACTTAAAAAAAATTGCTGAAATAGTTGGAATAAATAAACCTTTAAGTAGTTATGTAGCAAGACATAGTTATGCAACAAATTTAAAACAATTAGGTGTTTCAACAGATATTGTTTCACAATCAATGGGACATAAAAATGTAGCCATAACAACTGCATATTTAAAAGATTTTGAAGATGATGTTGTTGATAAGGAAAATGAGAAGTTGTTAGAAGAGACTCTTAATTATTATAATGAAAATCATTTAGAGCTTGTTTAAAATATAATTTGTAGATTCTCAAAGGCAATCTTTTTATACATTAAGTGTTCAAAATACTAGTTGGTAATGGAGATTACCATTGGTGTTGAGTTGAGAAGCTTCCAGTTCCAAAGGAACTGGAGCTTAACTACTTAAAATCTTAGATAATTCAATGAGATTCAAATTAAGAAGTAGCCTCATCTCCTCCGGCTACTTTTAGACCTCTTTTACAGAGTGCTGCCAACTACAAGTGTGTGAAAACTAAGAGAATTACTTTTTCTTAGTATTCTAGATTACAATAAATTACATTATTACAAACTGGAGATTGGTAATGGCAATATTTTTAAGAATAAACTTCTTGACTCTTTTTATATTCTAATTCTTTTGCTAAATTAAATCTTTCCCATTTAGTAAACCAATAATTAATATGTTTTTTATGGAAATAAATTATTTTTCTCACTTTAAACAAATCTTTTTTACTATAATTTTTGTATAAAGAAAACATTTTAATTTTATAGATATCTTCAATAAAAGGGCATGTCATTAAATCTAAAATTAAAAGAGTTAATTCTGATGATTTACCTCTTTTTTCTACAGGAAATGACATTACATAGCTTTCAATATAATCTAATAATGCTATTCTTATTTTTGGATATTTTTTTGAATGTCCTATATAAAAAAGAAGAACAACTATTGAAAAATAATTCAACTTACCATCTTCAATTCTATTTTCTTTCAACCCAATAAATCTCTCTAAACTAATTTCAGGAATTCTAAATTCTTTATCTAATTCTCTAATTATAGTTAGAAGATATAATGTTTCTATTTGTGCATATTCTGTTATTGAGTTCTTTTTAATTATTAAACTTGAATCATCTAATATTTTTTTAAAAACTCTATTTCTATTATTTGAATTTATTAAAATTTTTTTGTCTGATTTGTTTTTCAGTTTATAGAAAGCAAGAATTTTAGATAATATATGACAAACTTTAATTGTTGAATTTACTCTAGGTGATACTGAATAAATAAAAAAAACAAAATCAATTAGGTTTATAATGTGAGTTGTAAAGGAATCCTCAACTTTGTTTAATTTATTAATAATTAATTTGTCTGTAATTTCTTTTGATTTTATTTTGAAAACATATGATAAATAGATATTTTCAAAGTTTACAAGATTTTGCTCAATTTTATTATTCAAGAGAGCTAAACTGTAATTTAGTACATCTTTATAATCTACTGTTGATTCTTTAATTAAAATTTTATATTGGGTAATTAAAACATCTGGGCTAAAATAGAATGAAAATTTATGATCTAAAATTTCAATATCTTCATTATTCTCTTCCTCTACTTTTTCAGATTTCTCAACTTCTGTAATTGAAAATTGGGGATATTGTGAAAATAACTTGTTGATTTTTTCTTTAGCAATGGTAATTTCTGTAATGATAGGTTTATTATACTCTTTTGACTTAGAATTATTAATTGATAGCTTGTATTGTTTTAGTTCATTCTTGAAAATCTTTAAAATTTCATCTTTTAAAGTATGATCATCACAAAATAAAAAATAATCATCTACATATCTATAAATTTCATAATCAACTTTGTTTATATAAGATTGTTCTAATTCACTTATTTTCTTTTCAACAGTTTTATCAATTCTCTGAAGAATAATCTCAGCAAATATTCTTGAAAATTCTGGACCAATTAATATCCCATTTGTTTCTCCATAATTGCAATATTGAATAAACTTATCAAATATTCCTGAAAAGCTTTTATTGGAGGCTAGAACATTTTCTTTTACAGTATCTAAACCTAAAACTGCCCAAGAGATAGAGTGAGTATATATACTATCAAAACATTTTGATATATCAAATTTATAAAGAAAATTGTATTTTTTTTCAGCTCTATGATATCTGTAATCTTCATAAAACTTATAAATGTTAGTATATTTTTTATATGAAAAAAAAGTTTTTAAATCTTCGTATTCTTTACCATTAAGTTCTAGAAAATCATTTTTATCTCCTCTATTTAATTGATGCAATTTATCATTAAAAAAAGTAAATTTTGCAACTTCTACAGGTTTTCTAACACTAAAATTACTTACTGAACAATAATATAAAATGGACTCTTTAAAATCATCATAAATTTTTATAAGCTTTAGCTGGTTAATAGGATGTATAATTGCCAACTCTCTAAAATCATTCTCTTTATGTGTAATTCTATATGCAAATGGTATTTTTCTAAATTTGTAATCTTGATCTACATCATAGCTATGATGGAACAAAACTTTTAAGATCTCCTCAAATGCAGTTTTTTCATCATTAATCAAATTGTTTTTGAAATCAACTTTGTCATTTTCAAGAAAAATATTGAAATTAACTAAGAATCTGTAAAAATATCTATTTGAAAAAGTAATTGGTACTTCAAAAGGTAATACATCCGAAAGTATTGCTCTTTCTTTTGGATACCTAATATATTTCTTTTTTTTACTCATTTATCCAAATTGATTTAATTACTTCAAATTTGTTTGTATACCTCTTAAATTTAGACTGATAATAACTCTGCTCTTTCCTGTTAAATTTAAAAGAGAAAAAATATTTTTCTTTATCTTCAAAACCTCTTTTAAAGCAAAAATTTCCTTTTAGAAAATCAATTAATTTACTCTTGTCAATTCCTATGTTTGGAGGTGGGTTTATTTTAGTGAATTCATTATAAGCTATTTTATTTAATGTGTTTAAGCTACTGAAACCTGCTGTATTTAAACTTAACATTTGATTTGAATAAAAAATTCCAGCTTTTATATTCTTTTTATTATGGTTTAAGTGGTAATTACCTATCAAAAATTTAAATCTATCTGATAGCATTTTTCTTGCCCTTTTTTCATCATATTTAGAATCTTTATTATAAGCTTCAATGGATAGTTTAATTCTAGTAATATATCTTTTTAACTTATCACATGATAACTCAATTTTAACGGAATGATTTTTATTTATTACAAAGGTGTAACCTAAAAATGTAAGCTTCTCTAATTTTGGCAGAGTACTTTCCAATAATTCATAGGTAAATGTTTTTGATGGTTGATTATCACTACCATCCCTAATTTCCAAATGATATTTATTAATTATTTTTTTTATTTTACTTTGATAATCTTGTATTTGACTTTTGGTTTTTGGAGAAAAAACAACAATTATATCATCAACATATCTTGCAAAATAGATTACATCGGGTAGGGATTTTATTTCATTATCAATTTCTCTCATGTATAATTCAGAAAGATATGCACTAATACCAAATCCCCGAGGTATCCCTTTTTTAGGAAGCATTTCTCTTGAGTCCTTTATCATCTCAAACTCATAAAATAGACGTCTTAAAAATTTTTTAGAAAGTGGTGATAATAAAGTGTTGTTAAAAATTTTCTCAAAAAGTTTCTCTTGAGGAATTGATTCATAAAATTTTTTCACATCAGTCCTAACTACCACTTTTGGAAAGCCATCAGAAATTAAATTATAAACTTGCTTAATTATTTTGTTTCTATCAGCTTGAATAACATCAAATGTTTTATGTATATTCTTCTGAAGTTGCTTCATAGTGAAAAAAGAAACACCATCTTTGCTTGAAGTATAAATTTTATTCTGATTGTCATATTTTATATCAAAAGAGTATAGATTAACTTCATCATTAACAATTTCAGAATATTCAGAAAATAAATTGTTTCTTATGTCTTCTTTTTCTTTATTTATATTTTTCAATTTTTTTGCAAATTCTTCTGATTCCTCTTTTGATAATTTTCTTTCAGGTCTACTCTTTTTAAGAGCATTTTTTTCATCTAATACTTTAAGGAATTCATTATGTTTCTCAAAATAAGAATCATCCAAATACCTTTTCTTTATATTACCCTTTCTATTTTCTTTTAAGAAAATCAAATTAAAATTTGAACTTGAAAATGATTGATCTAACATTTTTCTGTTTGAATTTAAATACTATTGTTTGATTTGAAAACATCAACTTTTGTCTAAAGATAATTTTTTTTATAAAAAAAATAGAAAAAAATATTAAGAGTATAGAGTTCCTTATACAAAGCCAAGCCTATACTAATATATCCAACATCCCCCACCTTTTTTTATGAATTCATTTTTTTTGCACCAGGAATAAAATATCCTTGTAAATTTTAGTTAATCTATTTTTCAATTCAAATATTTCAATATTGTATTTCAAAGCTATTTTGATGTTTAAAATCAATACTTTTTATAAAAAACATCATTTTGTTCCTGGTGCCATATTTTCTATCTAAACAATACTATAAAAGTGTCATAGCTTGGATTAGCCAATTTCAAAATACTTTACAAAATCAAACCACTCTTAAAAACCCTCACTTATTTGGAGCAATGATAATCATTGAGCTAACAGTAATATCTGAGGTGTTTAAGAATTCAAGGTGATAGCTGTAATTCTTTAGGCATGAATAATACTGTTTTCAAACTCAACTCAAACACTCAAAAAATGGTAACAATTATTAATTTTAAAGAAAGACAAACAGAGGAAGGAAAACCTTTTTTTGTATTAGAAGTTCAGGGAGGTATGGAGCTTATTAAAAGCCAAGCAACAGGAAAATTTTATGCAACAGCCAGAAAAGCATCAATTCCATCAACCTTTGATGAAATGACATGCAAAGCACTTATTGGGACTCAGATGGAAGGGGGAATCAAAAAGGAAGAGTGTGAACCTTATGAGTACATCAACAAAGAAACCGGGGATGTCCTTATGCTTTCACATAAGTATGTATATGTTCAAGAAGGACAAGAGGAAGCCCCTCAGCAATCAGTTCATGAAAATTTCAAACCATTTGTTGAAGCATTTTCAAAGAATGGAAAACATGAATTAGAGCATGCTTAAGAATTTCTAATTAAAGTGTCCTGTATTGTTATTTAATACAGGGCATTTTTTAATCTCTTAATTTATGGAAATAGCAGAAATAAAAGTTTCATACTCAACTAATCAAAAAGATAAAATCAAATTAAATAGTCCTAAAGAAGTTTTTGAATTTATTTTATCAATTTGGAATTTAGATATAATTGAGTTTCAAGAAGAATCTAAAATCATTTTGCTCAATAGAGCAAATTTTGTATTAGGCATATATAACCTCTCAAAAGGAGGCATTTCAGGTACTGTGGTTGATATTAGGGTAATTCTAGGTGTTGCTTTGAAATGTAATGCTTCTGGTATTATTTTAGCTCATAATCATCCTAGTGGAAATATGAAGCCAAGTGAGGCAGATAAGCAAATAACCAGAAGGTTAAAAGATGCCTGTAATTTATTAGAGATTACCTTATTAGATCACTTTATTATTAGCAGAGATAATTTTTTCAGCTTTACACAGGATGGTATTATGTAAAAAGTCACAGATTTTCTTAAACATTATATAAAAAAAAGAAAATCTGTGATTTTTATAGATATTAAGATTTTCTGGTTTCTGGTACTTTAGAAATGTTTAAGGATGTGAAAGCACTTAAAATTTAATATTTATAATTTAAGTTATAATCTTAAATAAACTTTAGATAGATATTAATAGCTAAAATTTATTCTGAAAGAGGTTTGAAGTTTAATAATTCAGAAGCATCAACATTAAGTTTTAATGAAATAGAGTACAAAACAAAAGCTGATGGATTTATATTTCCTGCTTCGATTCTATTCATATTTGATCTTTCAAATTCACATAAGTTAGCTAATTCAGTTTGAGATAAATTTCTTTGTTCTCTTAACTGCCTTATTCTTTTACCAACTAATATTTGAAACTCTTTTTTAGTCAAAACCCTTGAAAAAATTAATTTTCAAAAGTTGTACTATTTATACTTTTTATTGTTATCGGATTAGTTAACAATGTATATTTGTAGAATTATAAAAAAAAAAATTAAATGAAAAATCTAAGTAAATTAAGCAAAACCTCAGAATATATTGGAAAGTTTTTATTTTATACAATAGTAATTATATTATCAATTGCAAGTATAGTAATGACTTTAACAACGTTAGGAGACCAATCAGACATTATATTAAACATAGCTGTTTTAGCAGGAAGTTTCATAGTAATCATATTATTATTTTATCTTTTAAGAGCATTATTCAGACCTATATTTAATCTGAATAAAAATGTACAATTAAAAACAAGTAATCAAATCACAGAAAAGGAATTTAAAACCAAATGGAAATTAAGTCTTATATGTAGTTTAATATTTGGGATTCTGTTTATTATTGGAACTTTAGGTCTTTCATTTTTACTAATGATACCTCACTATATTTTATTAAATAAAACTAAGGGTTTATGACAGAAGATATGCTTATGACTATATGGTATTTGTCTCTCATGTTCTTGGGACTACCAACCCTTTATTTTTTATCCAGTTCAGGGTCAGAAAGGGAAGAAAACAAGAAAAGAGCCTTAAAAATTTACCCTGTTTGTATTTTTTCAATTTTACTAATTACAGTGTTAATTTATGGTGTTAATAAAACAAAAAAAGCAATTGGTCATGCTTTTGGAGAATTTGTATTTTTTGTATTTAATGCCACTTTAGGCTTTACACTTTTAATATGCATATTATTACTATTTCTGCATATACTTAGTTTGAGATCTACATTTAGCAACATTAAAAGAAAAATATCACATACAGATTTGATAACTAAAATTCATAAAATGATAAAAAAAGACTAATAACTATTAAAGTTTTTTTTTAGATGCTGACATTTTTAATATCAACATCTAGGTGTAGTAGTAATGAAAGTTATATTACAGTGTCAATTATGAATTATTCTATGACTTTTCAAAAAAAGATTATTTTGGATTTGGGTCAAACATGGGTCAAACATTTTTACTATAAAGGATAATAATTTGCAAATAAAAGAAAACAACTTAGGTTGTAAGTTATATTTGTTCAGATATTTAGAAACAAAAGTAAAAATCTATAAGGTATTTGCCACAGTCTCATAATCAGGTGGTCCCTGGTTCGAGCCCAGGTGGGACCACAATTGTAAGGCCCTTTAAAATTAACGTTTTAAAGGGCTTTTTCTTTTGGGTGTGTTTATTAAATGCTATATCTTTGTTTCTGGTATAGAGAATGATGTTTTTTTGTAGATGTTTTTAAAATTCATGATAAGAATAGTAAATAAATATAGTTTGTTAATTGCTTGCTTACTTGTGAGTGTTGTCGTGCGTGCTGATACTCCTGTTATTCCACTACCTGGTCTTCCAGCATGTCCTGCTTGTCCTCCTCCTGCTCCAGACATGTCTATAGATGATGATTTGCTAGTTTTTTTAGTTTTTGGGTTCTTATTTGGGTTTTATAAAATATATGTTTTTACTAAAAAAAAGAAATGCTCGATATAATCGAGCATTTCTTTTTTTAAGCTTGGTGATTATCTCAATTGATTCAGTCGGGAAACATATTTCCCTATAACGTCAAATTCCAGATTGATTTTCGAACCTACTTTGAAATCTTTAAAATTAGTATGTTCATAAGTGTAGGGAATAATGGCTACGCTAAATTGATTTTTCTTTGAGTTTACAACAGTTAAACTTACTCCGTTTACGGTGATAGAGCCTTTTTCTATAGTTATATTGTTTAGTTTTTCATCGTATTCAAAGGTGTAAAGCCAGCTTCCATTGGTTTCTTGAATGTCTATGCAAGTTCCTGTTTGATCCACATGACCTTGTACAATATGGCCGTCTAATCGATCGCCTAGTTTCATAGCTCTTTCCAGATTTACTAAATCGCCCTCTTTCCATTCTCCTAAATTAGTCTTTTTTATGGTCTCGTCAATGGCGGTTACAGTATAGCTATTGTCTTTTATGGCTACTACTGTAAGGCAAATTCCGTTATGAGCTACGCTTTGATCTATTTTGAGTTCAGTTGTAATTGCAGCGTCTATTGTTATGTGGATATTATCTTTCTCTTTTTTTAATTCTTGGATGGTTCCAAGGGTTTCTATTATTCCTGTAAACATTCTTGTTTTATTTTACTAAATTTGTAGCTCAAAATTAGCAATAAAAACTTGTGGATATGATTAAAAAAGCAGAAAATATTATCGTAGGAATTTCGATTGGAGATTTAAATGGTATTGGAAGCGAGGTTATTCTTAAAACATTTGAAGATGTTCGAATGTTAGAACTGTGTACACCGGTAATTTTTGCTAATGTAAAGATTTTGTCTTTTATAAAACGAAATTTAGAATCGGCAGCTGTGCTTCACGGAATAGATAAATTGGATCAGGTTGTTGTTGGTAAAATCAATGTCTTGAATGTTTGGAAAGAAGGTGTTGATTTGAATTTGGGTACAAATGATGAAAAAGTAGGCGAGTATGCTATTAAATCTTTTGTTGCGGCTACAAAAGCTTTAAAGGAGGGTTTGATCGATGTTTTGGTAACTGCGCCAATAAACAAATACAACATTCAATCGGAGGAGTTTAAATTCCCAGGCCATACGGATTATTTAGAGCAGGAATTAGAAGGAGATGCTTTAATGTTTATGGTTCAGGATAATTTAAGGGTCGGTTTGTTGACGGATCATGTGCCTATTAATGAAGTGGCTTCCCGATTGACGGAAGATTTAATTGTTAAAAAAATCACCACAGTAAAAAAGTCGTTAATTCGTGATTTTAGTATTAATAACCCGAAAATTGCCGTTTTGGGCTTGAATCCTCATTGTGGAGACGGAGGTGTTATTGGTAAAGAAGACGAAGAATTGATTAAGCCGGTTTTGAAAAAAATGTTTGATAAAGGAACAATGGTTTTTGGCCCTTTTGCGGCGGATGGGTTTTTTGGTAGTGGACATTACGAAAAATTCGATGCTGTAATTGCGACTTATCATGATCAGGGTTTGGTTCCTTTTAAGACTTTGTCTTTTGGAAAAGGAGTTAATTTTACTGCTGGTTTGGATAAGATTAGAACTTCGCCAGATCACGGAACGGCTTATGATATCGCTGGTAAGGGGGTTGCTGATTATAATTCGTTTAAAGAAGCAGTATATTTGGCTATAGATGTCTATTCTTCAAGGATTCAGTACGAAGAAATCACTCAAAAGCCGCTAAAAGTTAGGGAAAAATAAATGTAAATAAAAAAAGATTGATAACGTTATTGGATTTACAATAATTTTATATCTTTGCACTCCCGAAGTTACGGGCAAAATTTTGTGGAAATGAATAGGACAAAAGAATTTTTAATTCCTTTCGTAGGCTTAAAGCTAGGGAAACATCATTTTGAGTATCAAATAAATAATGCGTTCTTTGAGAACTTTGATTATGATGAATTTCAAAATTCAGATATCAAAGTAGCTGTAGTTTTAGATAAGAAAAGCAATATGCTTGAATTGGATTTTAAGCACAAAGGGACGGTTAATGTTCCTTGCGACTTAACGGGAGAAGATTTTGATTTACCAATTAAAGGTAAAATGAAATTAATCGTTCGTTTTGGAGAAGTGTTTAATAATGATAATGAAGAGTTGTTGATTTTACCTTTTGGCGAATTTGAAATAGATATAATACAGTATATCTATGAGATGATTGCGCTATCGGTACCTTTAAAACGAGTTCATCCAGGAGTTAAAGACGGAAGTTTAAAGACAGAAGCTTTAGATAAACTGAAAGAATTGCAAGTCAAAGAAGAAGTAAAAAAAGAAGAGAAAGAAGAGAATATAGACCCACGCTGGGACAAATTAAAGCAACTATTAACGGATAAATAATATAGTAAAATGGCACATCCTAAAAGAAAAATCTCGAAAACAAGAAGAGATAAGAGAAGAACACATTATAAAGCTACAGTAGCACAAATCGCTACTTGTCCTATTACAGGAGAAGCACATTTATACCACAGAGCTTACTGGCACGAAGGGAAAATGTATTACAGAGGACAAGTGGTTATTGATAAGTCAGAAGCTACTTTCGCATAATACGTTTTTATAGATAATACGAGAACTCTCACACTATGTGAGAGTTTTTTGTTGTTTGTAATTTTCGTCAAATAAGAAGTTTTTAAAGATAAAGGGTTTAGATTTTTTTTGTATTTTTAACCCCTTTTTAAACGTTTCCTTTTGTCTAGCAATAAGAGGGAAAATATCCGAATAAAATGAATAAAATTACGGCCGCAATTACTGCAGTTGGAGCTTATGTTCCAGATTTTGTGCTTTCAAACCAAGTTCTGGAAACTATGGTTGACACTAACGACGAATGGATTACTTCGCGTACAGGAATAAAAGAAAGAAGGATTTTGAAAGATGCTGATAAAGGAACTTCTTATTTAGCAATAAAAGCAGCTGAAGATTTAATTGCTAAAGCCAATATAAATCCCTTAGAAATTGATTTGGTTTTAATGGCAACAGCCACACCAGATATGCAGGTTTCAGCAACAGGAGCTTATGTTGCAACCCAAATAGGTGCAACAAATGCCTTTGCTTACGATTTACAAGCTGCTTGTTCCAGTTTTTTATACGGAATGTCTACAGCAGCAGCATACATTGAATCAGGAAGATATAAAAAAGTATTATTGATAGGTGCCGATAAAATGTCATCTATTGTTGATTATACTGATAGAACAACATGTATCATTTTTGGAGATGGTGCAGGGGCAGTATTATTCGAACCTAATTTTGAAGGTTTAGGATTGCAAGATGAATATTTAAGAAGTGATGGTATAGGTCGTGATTTCTTGAAAATTGATGCCGGAGGATCTCTTCATCCTACAACGATTCAAACAGTAGAGGAAAAAAGACACAGTATTAGACAAGATGGAAAAACAGTATTTAAATATGCTGTAACCAATATGGCCGATGCAAGTGAGCAAATCCTTAAAAGAAACAATCTTACTAACGAAGACGTTGATTATTTAGTCCCACATCAGGCAAATAAACGTATCATTGACGCTACTGCGAACCGAATGAATTTAGAGGAATCTAAGGTTTTAATGAATATTGAAAGATACGGAAATACCACATCAGCAACCTTACCTCTGGTTTTAAATGATTTTGAACATTTGTTTAAAAAAGGAGATACTATTATTTTTGCTGCATTTGGAGGAGGATTCACTTGGGGTTCTATTTATCTAAAATGGGCATACGACAAAAAATAAATTTAAACTAAAATCACAAATATTATGGATTTAAAAGAAATTCAGAACCTAATCAAATTTGTATCCAATTCTGGTGTTGCCGAGGTAAAGTTAGAAATGGATGATGTTAAAATTACCATTAGAACAACATTAGAAAGCAGTGCTCCAGAGCCAACTTATGTACAACAGTTGCCAGCTCAAGCACCAGCACAACAAATTATATCAGCGGCTCCAGTTGCAGCAGCTACGCCAGTTGCAGCAGCGCCAGTAGTTGAAGATTCAAAATACATTACTATCAAATCACCAATGATTGGTACTTTCTATAGAAAACCATCTCCAGACAAACCAATGTTTGTTGAAGTAGGAACTTCTATCTCAAAAGGTGATGTACTTTGTGTTGTGGAAGCGATGAAATTATTTAATGAAATCGAATCTGAAATTTCTGGAAAAATCGTTAAAATATTAGTTGATGATATGTCTCCAGTTGAATTTGATCAACCATTATTCTTAGTAGATCCATCATAAATTTAAGATTATTAGATTGTAGATTTTAGATTGCAAATTTGAACTTAATAACATTTAGATTCAAATCAATTGCATTCTTGACTTCTAGCTTCTAATTTCTAACTTCTAACTTTTAAAAGATGTTTAAAAAAATATTAATTGCAAATAGAGGAGAAATTGCACTTCGTGTAATTAGAACATGCAAAGAAATGGGAATTAAAACAGTTGCTGTTTACTCTACTGCTGATGCAGAAAGTTTGCATGTAAAGTTTGCTGATGAAGCGGTTTGTATCGGACCTCCACCAAGCAACTTATCCTATTTGAAAATGTCAAATATTATTGCTGCAGCCGAAATTACAAATGCTGACGCAATTCATCCAGGATACGGTTTCCTTTCTGAAAATTCTAAATTTTCAAAAATTTGTCAAGAGCATGGTATCAAGTTCATTGGAGCTGCACCTGAAATGATTGACAGAATGGGAGATAAGGCTTCTGCAAAAGCAACCATGATAGAAGCTGGTGTTCCTTGTGTTCCAGGTTCAGTTGGTATTTTAGAATCTTATGAACAAGCTTTAGGACTTTCTAGAGAATTTGGTTTTCCTGTAATGCTAAAAGCTACTGCTGGTGGTGGAGGAAAAGGAATGCGTGCAGTTTGGAAAGAAGAAGATTTACTAAAAGCTTGGGAAGGTGCTCGTCAAGAGTCAGCTGCTGCTTTTGGTAATGATGGTATGTATCTTGAAAAATTAATTGAAGAACCACGTCATATCGAAATTCAGGTAGTAGGTGATTCTTATGGAAAAGCCTGTCACCTTTCTGAAAGAGATTGTTCTGTACAAAGACGTCATCAAAAATTAACTGAAGAAACTCCTTCGCCATTTATGACTGACGAATTGCGTCAGGCAATGGGTGAAGCAGCAGTAAAAGCAGCCGAATATATTAAATATGAAGGCGCTGGAACAGTTGAGTTCTTAGTAGATAAACACCGAAATTTCTATTTCATGGAAATGAATACACGTATTCAGGTGGAACATCCTATTACAGAACAAGTAATTGATTACGATTTAATTCGTGAGCAAATTATGGTGGCTGCGGGAATTCCAATTTCTGGAAAAAATTATTTACCAGAATTACATGCTATAGAATGTCGTATCAATGCTGAAGATCCTTATAATGAATTTAGACCTTCACCAGGAAAAATTACTACATTACATATGCCAGGTGGCCATGGTGTACGTTTAGATACTCACGTATACTCGGGTTATACTATTCCGCCAAATTATGATTCGATGATTGCAAAATTGATTACTACTGCTCAATCTCGTGAAGAAGCAATTAGTAAAATGAGAAGAGCATTAGATGAGTTTGTAATTGAAGGTATCAAAACAACAATTCCTTTCCACAGACAATTAATGGATGATCCTCGTTATATAGCGGGCGATTATACTACTGCTTTTATGGATACTTTTAAGATGAATGATCCAGAATAAAGTTTTTTATAGATAAAATCAAAAGCCGTACAGTGATGTACGGCTTTTTTTATGCACCAAAGTGTGTAAAAAGGATACAATTTGTTCTGATTTTACACATTTTTTAAGTGTGTAAAAAAAGTTATTTATTTTTTAATTAGCTGTAAATCAGTGATTTTGTGTTTTTTGGCATTCGAAAAAATTAGTGGTACAATAATTTCATTGTCACAAGTGTAAAACATTAATAAATAATAACATTTTAAATAAACACATTATGAAAAAATTAATCTTATCAGCCGCAATCGTATTAGGAGGTTTAACAACAATGAGTGCTCAAGCACAAGAAGAAAATGCTACACCAGCAGAGCAACCAGCTCAAACAGAGCAAGCAGCTCCTGCACAAGAGGCTGCACCAGCAGAACAAGCTACACAAGCTCAACAATCAACAGCAACATCAGATGCTTATACAGAAATTAAGACTGAAGAAACTCCAGCTGCAGTAGTTGA
>Ga0247805_1000826_pt1 | contig 15479 bp, 8 predicted proteins | sample UWRJL044104R1_FD_180930 | JGI IMG/M metagenome (GOLD analysis project Ga0247805, IMG submission 180930) | Plant litter microbial communities from Arlington Agricultural Research Station in Wisconsin, United States - UWRJ-L044-104R-1 | ecosystem: Environmental > Terrestrial > Plant litter >... | reverse complement strand
CGTTTCAAGCCATTCCCGAATATACCATTGAAAGTCAATTTATGAAAAATGATGGTACTATTAGAAAATCGGTATGGGGACTTAATTTGACAGAAATCCTAAACACCTATTTTACGGAGTTATTCACTATAAAAACAAACAATTCAGATTGGTAAGAGGAGCGGAGTAAACTAATTTCGGAATAGTTTTCAATAAATAAAAACAGTAGTAAGCTTTTAAGTTTGCTACTGTTTTTTTTTATAAAGTGGTTTATATTCTTGCTCAATAATTTGTAATTTATTTGATTTAAGATGTTTCACGGCAATTTATTTTTAGGCCTAAATTTTCTCAATTTTCTCAAATTTTCCAAAATCAGACGAAAAATGGCTTGCCATTAATATAATTTGGCTGATAATTAGCTTTTTACGATATATGCTTAATAAACTTTTTCTTAACTTTTTAATTTTTAATTAATTGATAATCAATTAATTATTTTTTATTTTTAAAAAAGTTTCTGTTTGCTTTGTTAATAAATATTTTAAATTTACTTTTGTTCTACCAAATTAGTAGAGTTTAATTCAAAAACTAAAAAAATGAAGACTATCAAATACAGCTCATTTTTGAATCAGCAAAAATTATTTCGATTAGACAATTTATGCCTGATGTGTTGTTGTTAAAAGTTTTCAATATATAATCATTAAATATTCATTCATAAGTTTTGTCCTGAATTTCGGGACTGATTTCCTATGCAAAAAAGTTAAATAGTACTAACAAAAATCAATAAAATGAAAAAAAGAATGTGTTGTAAATAAAAAAACCATTTCTGCGGGAACAGAAATGGCAAGGCTTAAAGAAAATGTTAATCTCTAAAAAGGAAACAAAAGTTGAAAAATCAATTTTTGCAGACCCTTTATTTATTAAACCAAAACAAAGTAATGAAAAAAAAATTAAACATACACTTGTGGTTGTGTATTTTACTAATTTCAATAGGAATTAATGCGCAAACAACTACTCCGCTTATTCAGTCTAAACTCAATGGAGTCGTAATTGATGCGATAACCAAGATACCAATTCCAGGAGCAACTGTGGCTATTAAGGGAATTACACATAGCGTAAATACAGATTTAGACGGGAAGTTTTACTTTCAAACAGGACAAAAATTTCCATATACACTTATTGTAAGTTATGTAGGCTATAAAAAAGCAGAAGTTGTAGTGGATGGTTCTCCTGTTACAATTAGTCTAAAAGAAAATGTTGAAGAATTAAATGAATTAGTGGTTGTTGGGTATTCGCAAAAGAAAAGAACCAATGTTACAGGCTCAGTAGATAAGGTAAAAGGAGAAGAATTAACAAATAATCATGGAGCTAGTTTTACAGAAAAGTTACAGGGTTTGTCTCCGGGTTTACAAATCTCTTCAGCGTCTGGTGTTGAAGGTGGAGCTGCACTCGTTCGTTTAAGAGGTGCAACATCTATAAACGCTAACAACGATCCTCTTTATATTATTGATGGTGTTTTTATTAATAGCCAGTCTTTACAAAGTATTGGAGCAGGAGGTCAGACTTCTAATCCTCTTGCGGATATCAATCCAGCAGATATTGAATCTATTGATGTTCTTAAGGATGCCAATGCTACAGCTGTTTATGGTTCCAGAGGTGCTAATGGAGTGATAATTATTACCACAAAAAGAGGAAAAAAAGGGAAGAGAACAGAAGTGAAATTTAGTAGTAATATTGGATTTTCTGAAGCTCCAAAAGTATGGGATTTAGTTACAGGTCCGGAACATGCAACCATTTTAAATGAGCAGTGGATTAATGATGGTGGCGCATTTGCACAAAGACCATATAGACCTGTAAGCGAAGGCGGGCAGGGAAATCCGGAAGATCAGGGTACTTATGATAGATTAGGCTTAATCTTTAGAAAAGCGACTCAAACCGTACACAACCTTTCTATTTCAGGAGGGAGTGAAAATACCTCGTTTTATATTAGTGGAGAAGCTACCAAATCTCCTTCTATTTTAAAATTACAAGATTTTAACAGAACAAGTTTTAGAACCAATCTGGATCATAATATCACTAAATCACTACAGGTAGGAACAAGTATTTCTTATAGTAATATAGATAGAAGAACAGTTCCTACAGGAGATACTGGTGGTATCACTAATACAGGATTACATACCCCAACATTAACACCAATCATTAATGCTGATGGTAGTTATAACAGAGCAGAACGTTTTAATAATCCTTATGTGTTATTTGAAAACAGTAACAGTTATTCTTATACCAAACGTTTTATTGGAAATGCCTTTGCAAAGTGGGACATTTTGAAAAATTTAAGTTTTAAAAGTAGTTTTAGTTTAGATGACAATAGCTATAATGAGGTTGTTTATTATAATTCAAATTTAAATGAAGGAAGATCAGCCAATGGAAGTGCGACTAATGCTTTAACAACAGAACGAATCTGGATTGCTGAGCAGTTATTAAACTATATTCCGGTTTCGAATAACAAACATTTCCTTTCTTTTTTCTTAGGGAATACGCTTCAGAAAAATGCATTTAATCGTTCTACTATTACAGGAACAAATTTTCCAAGTACACAGTTTACTTCGATATCTGCAGCGGCTATAACTACCGGTTCAACAACAGGAGAACTTTCATCTGGGTTGATATCTTATTTTGGAGGTCTTAACTATAGCCATAAAGACAAATATATTTTTGATGCCAATTTAAGAACGGATGCTTCATCACGTTTTGGTGCCAATAACAGATGGGCTACTTTTCCATCTGTTGGAGCAGCATGGAGAATAAGTAAAGAAAATTTTATAAAAGACAAATTTAGCTTTATTAATGAAATTTTAATAAAGTCTAGTATTGGTTGGTCAGGGAATCAGGGAATTCCAGACTTTGCTTCGCAAGGACTTTGGTCAGGAGGAAATAATTATTTAGGCAGCCCTGGAGTTTCTCCTTCACAGTTAGGTAATGAAGATCTTAAATGGGAAACCACAAGACAATTCAACATTGGTTTAGAAACCTCATTTTTTAATAGAAGGTTAAGTATTAATGTAGATTTTTATAATAAATATACAACTGACTTGCTATTACAAGTGCCTGTACCGGCTAAAACTGGTTTCTCTTCTGTATTTCAGAATTTAGGAGAAATGAGTAATAACGGATTTGAGTTGGGAATTAATACGGTTAATATCCAGACTGAAAACTTTCAGTGGTCAACCGCTTTTAATGTATCTCATAATAAAAATAAAATTGAAAAATTACCGAGAGCTTTTACGCAGTACAACAGAGATTGGGTAAGATTAGAAGAAGGGCATCCTTTATACTCTTTTTGGTTATACAAGCAATTATATGTTGATCCTCAAACAGGAAATGCAGTATATGATGATTCCAGAACTAATGATGGGAAAATCACTGTTGATGACAGACAAATTGTTGGAAATGCGTGGCCTGAATATCAGGGAGGGATAAACAATACGCTTAAATATAAAGGATTTGATTTTTCTTTCTACGTTTATTTTTCTGAAGGAAATGAGGTGCTGAATATGAACCGTTATTTTCAGGAGCATGCTGGTTCAAGAGGAACTTCCTGGTCTATGCAGGCAAGTATGATGGACAGATGGCAAAATCCAGGTGATATCACAGATATACCAAGGGTTACTACAAAACCAAATGCAGATGGAAGTTTAAATCACAACTTTGAGAGTAGCAGATTCTTAGAAGATGCTTCATTCATCAGGTTAAAAAGTGTTACTCTGGGGTATACAATTCCAGAATCTATTCTTGAAAAACAAAAAGTGCTGAAAAACTTAAGAATATATACAAACCTTACCAACTTATTGACATTTACAAAATATAGCGGTCCGGATCCAGAAGTAAATGTTGCGCAAAGACAAGCTGGCGCTACAGTGCAAGGTTTAGATTTTTCAATGCCACCACATCCAAGAACGATACAGTTTGGTATCAATGCTACTTTTTAAATTATTAAATGAATTAAGTTATGTCAAAATTAAAATATATCAAAAAAATACTCTTAGCATCAGTAGTAGTTTTTACTTCTTCCTGTGCTGATAGTTTTCTGGATGTTAATCCAACAGAATCTGTTTCAAATAACTCGGTTATTGTAGATGGAGCCACTGCACAAACAGCAATATTAGGAGTATATAGCCAGTTGCAAAACAGATTGTATTATGGTGGTGACGGTTATGCGGCAACAGCTTATTTATCGAGTGGAGACCACATTTGGGTAGGAACGCTTAATTATTATAATGCATTTCCAAGTCATACTTACAGAGCCGATAATACGCTTTTAAACAACGTTTGGTCTCAAATTTTCACTACAATTAATGGTGCCAATAATGTTATTGAACGCGTCAATGCTCTACCAGAAACACAAATTACAACTGCATTGAAAAATCAGTACGTGGGAGAAGCTTATTTTATTAGAGCTTTAGCTTATTTTGATTTGGCAAGAGCCTGGGGTAATATTCCATTAGTTCTAAAACCAACCGTTTCTCCAACGGATTTTGTGGGAGTAAAGCAAAGTAATCAAAAACAAGTTTATGAACAAGCTTTAAAAGATCTTGATGCCGCAGAAAATTTACTTCCTGCAACTGTAAACCGAAATAGAGCTACTAAAAAAACGGTTTACGCATTAAAGGCAAGAATTCATTTGTATAATGAAGATTGGCAAAAAGCGATAGATTATTCTTCTCTGATTATTGGAGATAGTAATTATGAATTGGTAAGCTGGCAAACGATTCTGAATAATTTAAACACCAGAGAATCTATTTTAGAACTGGCGTTTAACACTGCAGATCAGAGTGCGCACTTTGGTTCATGGTCAAGTAAGGATTACCGCAACCAGTATGCTCCGGGTCCGGGTATTTTTAATGACTTGCAAAATGCTGCAAATTCAGGTGACAGAAAGTTATTGATTGAGGATAATTCATCTCCTGCCATTAGAAACTATTTTGTTCAAAAATTATACTGGAGAGCAACAGGAGAAAATCCTACTTACATTTTACGCTTATCAGAGCAATATCTTATTAGAGCAGAGGCTTATTTAAAAATAGCTACGCCAAATGCTGCCCTTGCTTTACAGGATTTGAATAAAGTAAGAGTAAGAGCTAATGTACTTCCTTTAAATATAGTAGACACTCAATTATTATTAGGAGCTATAGCAAATGAAAGAAAACTAGAATTTGCGCTGGAACCTCACCGCTGGTTTGATTTAACAAGAACTAAGAAAGCCGGAGAAGTACTGGGTGTAACCGATTCAAATTTGTGGATTTTCCCTATACCGTTTAATGATTTAGAAGTTGATGATGATTTAGAACCAAATCCAGGTTATAATTAAGAGATAAATTAATATGGAAGCACAATATAAATCTAGTACATGGTCACTAACCGAAATTTTTATATTTCGGTTAGGGCTTATTTTTTTCATCATACTGTTTATTCCGTATGATTTGAATTTATACCGTTCGCTTACTGGAGGAGGTTTTTCTTTTCAAAATCTTTTTCAGATTGCCACATACAGAACATCATTTATCTCAGAAAGTTTATATGTAGGAAATCATTTGGAAGGCTACTACAATTGGTTAATCGCATTATTGTTAGCATTTGTGGGAGCCATTATTTGGGGATCTTTAAAAAATGAGCAGACTAAAAAAGAATACAATCAGCTGTATTATTGGTTAAGAGTAGCTTTGAGATATCGTTTAGCATTAGCAATCATTTTTACTGGAGTAGTAAAATTGTTTCCTATTCAAATTCCGGAACCAACCTTAAGTGATTTCCATACACCTTATGGTAATTTTTTGTTGTGGAAAATGTATTACTTAACTAATGCTGTTTCATCTGCATTATACATTCCTAGTTTAGGAATTTTAGAGATTATTGGGGGTCTTTTTTTATTGAATAGAAGAACTGTCACAATTGGGGCAGGTTTACTGATTGCCTTATTAACCAATATTGTAATCGTAAATTATGTTTACGAAATAGGGGAGCAGGTATATAGCTCTTTTTTACTATTAATTGCACTGATCATTATCTTACCAGATGTTTCTGGATTATATAATTTATTATTTCTGGAAAAATCTACTCAATACAATGAATTTAGTCCCATTTTAAGCAAATTGACTTATAAGTTACGCTCTGTTTTTCAAGTGGTTTTTCTATTGACTATTACAGCATTTACGGTGCTAACTTTTGTTTCATGGAAAGATACGAATTACCCTTTTCCTAAAACCAAAGGAATAGCAGATATCAAAGGTGTTTACAATGTAAAAGAGTTCAATTATAAAGGAAAAATTTTGCCCTATTCTATTACAGATTCCTTAAGATGGCAAAATGTGGTATTTGAAGAATGGAATACAATAAGTATCAGAAACAACATCCCTGTAAAAATAGATAGCCTAAAACCAAGAATCGTTTTTCAGGAAGATGCTAAAAGAAATTATGAGCAGTTGGGTAACAGTGGAAGACATTTTTTTAGCTATGAGCATAGTGAAAAGAAAGGTAAGTATAGCCTAAAGTTGGTTGATAAGTCAGATACCGAGCTAAAATATACTTTTTCTTTAGAGAAGCTTAATAAAAATGAGTTGCTACTTAAAGGTATTGATGTAAAAGGAGACTCCTTAAACATCACACTGCAACGCCTTCCTAAAAAATACCTTTTACAGGAAGGAAGAAGAAAGCCCATTAAAATTTATTAAAAAAATATACAATGGAAATTAAACAAAATATAGAATCAGTCCCATCACATTCTGGTTCTCCAATATGGAGTAAACTTGAAAAGGTAGCTTTTAGATTTGCCTTTATATTTTTCTTATTACTTATCGTTCCTTTACAAAGTAAATGGTATGAAAGATTATTTAAAATAGATTCGTTTTACGAACTTTTATCTATCCTCTCCGGTTCTCGAACTAGTTTTATAGAAATCGAATCAGAAAGTGGAAAATGGGGTGCGGCTTCTTACGCCTCCTGGGGTATTGCATTTTTAATAGCAGGTATTGGTACAGCAATATGGACAATTATTAGTAGAAATAGCAAGAGACAACAATATAATGCTTTGTATTATTGGTTAAGAGTAATTGTCCGATATCGTATAGCTGTAGGGCTTATTGCATTTGGATATATCAAATTTTTTCCAATGCAAATGCCTTTCCCATCAGTATCTAATCTGAATACTGATTTAGGAGATTATGCCACATTCAAATTGTATTGGCAGGTAGTGGGGCTTTCCGTTTGGTATCAGATATTTTTAGGTGCTTTAGAAATAGTTGCAGGTATTCTATTGTTTTTTAGAGCTACAACCGCTTTAGGAGCAATTATAACTGCTGGAGTGTTGTATAATATTGCACATGCAAACATTGCTTATGATGGTGCAGTGCACGTTTACAGTTCTTACTTTGTACTTTTATCACTGTTTTTATTGGTACAGTATGCTCCAAATATCTGGAAGCTATTTGTGAAAAAAGAGTCTATAACACCTAATTATTATTACCCAAAGCTGAAAGAAAGAAATAAGAAAATTATTTTTTACAGTATCAAATATGCTTTTATTTTTTCTTTTGTGTTCATTTACGGCTATTACAGATACAATTTGCACTATAACGAAGGTAGATTAAAAGAACCAGTTGTTCCAGGATTAGCTAAGGCGGAAGGTTACTATTCTGTTTCATCATTTACAATAAATGGTGATACTTTAGCTTATTCTCCTTTAGATTCAATACGATGGAATGATGCCGTTTTTGAAAGGTATTCGACCTTAGTTTTTAAAGTAGATAAAGCTATTGATATTAATTTAGCTAATGGTGGTCCCACCACTGCGGATTTGTTTAAGGATTATGAATTTACCGGACGTTCAGGAGGTAAAACATACTTGTATTACGAAACCGATTCGATAAATAAAACCTTGTATCTGGTCAATAAAAATCAGGAATTTTCTAAAAAATTCATTAAAAAATTTGATAAGGAAGATAATCAGATCAATCTGAAAAAACTATACAATACAACGTACAGAGATAGTATTGGAATATTAAAGTGGAAGTATGAAAGACCACAAAAAAACAGAATTGTATTATCAGGAAAAGATCAGGAAAAGAACGATATTCATGTTGTATTGGATAAGTTAGACAGGAAGTATACGGTAGGTGAAGAATGGCATTCGGAAATCCGTAAGTATGTATACTAATAATAGTTACAATATTTTATTAAAAATTCACAGTAATGAATAGAAGATTTTTTATTAATCAATCCTTGTTGTTTTTGGGAGCAGTGGCATGTAATCAGGTTTTTGCAGGCGAAACAGCAAATGGCGAAACTTTTCTAATAAAACAGTTTGAAGATACAGGTTTAGCCCATTTTTCATATGCTATATTAGTTAAAGATAAAATTGTTTTGATTGATCCGGCAAGAAACCCACAACCTTATTATGATTTTGCTTCTGCAAATAATGCTAAAATAGTTTCGATTATTGAAACGCATTTGCATGCCGATTTTGTGAGTTCACATTTGGAGATTAGTCAATTTAAAAAAGCGAAAGTTTATGCCAGCAAATTAGCAAATGCCCATTATAAGCATCATAATTTTGATGAAGGAGATTTGATCAGTCTTTCTGCAGATATTAAACTAAAAGCAATAAATACACCGGGGCATTCGCCTGATAGTATTTCTATAATACTTCAGGATAGAGGCAAGGATATAGCTGTTTTTTCAGGAGATTCTTTACTTTTTGGAAGTGTAGGACGACCAGATTTACGCGAATATTCTGGAGAATTAGCTACTGAAAGGGAAAAGCTGGCGGCTCAAATGTACGATACGATACATCATAAGTTTGCCAAGTTGGGTAATGATGTACTCGTTTATCCGGCACATGGCGCGGGTTCACTTTGTGGAAGCTCCATAAGAAATGTAAAAGAAAGTACCATTGGTTATGAGAGGGCTCATAATTTTGCTTTTCAAAATGTTCCTAAAGAACAATTTGTTGCAACGTTGTTAAAAGATCAGCCGCATATTCCACAATATTTCCCTTATGATGTAGAATTGAATCGAAAAGGAGCTGAAGTAGTATCAAAATCTTTGTTAGCTATTCCGTTCTTGAAATTAACTGCGTATAATTTTAAACCGGAAGAAGTAATTGTAGATATTCGAACACCTGCTTTATTTGCGTCATCTCACTTCCCGGGTTCTATTAACATTGCCGAAAGTTCGAAATTTGAAACCTGGTTGGGGACAATTATCAAACCTGAGCAAAAAATATATCTGATTGCTAATTCAGAATCTGAATTGAAAACTGGTTTTACCAAAGCATCTAAAATTGGTTATGATAGTTTTATTAAAGGAGGTTTTGTTTATGAAAATTACGCTGGCGAAAGCTTTAAAGAGTTTGATAAAGACAAGTTTTTGTCCGCGAAAAGCGATTATTTTATTTTAGACGTAAGAACAGCTAAAGAAGCTTCAGAAGATAAGATTTTTAGCGGTGCTGTAAATATTCCCTTAGCAGAATTGCAGGAAGAAATAAAAAATCTCCCAAAAGATAAACCTGTTATCGTGCATTGTGCTTCTGGTTTTCGTTCTGCTATTGGTATCAGTATTATCAAAAGCTTAGCGCCAAATATTGAAGTCTATGACATTGGGGGAGAAATTGGGAAATATCGTTAAGCCTTTAAAAAATAAAAAATGATTCAGAAATTAATATACATCATATTTTTAGCAATAGCCATTTGTACCACTGCGGTTTCAAATGCACAAGAGCCCACAAAGATAACCATAAGAGCATTGGCAAAGGATGCTAAATTTATAGGAACAGGCATAGGCGGAGCGTATATTATTGTTAAAAATCATGAAACACAGGAAGTATTAGCTAAGGGTTATACCGTTGGTACTTCCGGAAATACAGATTTAATTGTTACTAAACCAAAAGTTAGGTATGAGCGTATTACAGATGATAAAACTGCAAAATTTGTAGCGGCATTAAATATTACGGAACCTCTATTGGTTGATATAGAAGCAATAGCACCATTTAATCGTAAAAGCGCAGCAATAAGAGCAAGTAGTCAAGTTTGGGTGATTCCTAATAAGGATATTTTGGGTGATGGTATTATTCTGGAAATACCTGGTTTTATTGTAGATATTTTGTCTCCTACAGCGCATGAAGTATTATCTTTTGATGCAGGTCAGAAAAAAGAAGTAACACTTACAGTAAATATGGTGATGATGTGTGGCTGTGTAATTCAAAACGATGGAGTTTGGAATGCTTCAAATTATGATGTTGATGCTATTGTTCGAAAAGAAGGTGTTGAAATTGCTAAAGTAAAATTAATCAAAACTACTAAAGACAATATTTTCGAAGTAAAGATCCCTGTGAAAGAAAGTGGAAATTACGAACTTATTGTAACCGCGTTTGATAATAAAGCTTATAATACAGGTGTCAATAAAATCAATTTTGTTGTCAAGTAAATTTGGCTAAGCAAATAAATTAAAAAATATGAGCAAAAAAGATTTTGATGCCATAGTAGTCGGTTCTGGCCCAAATGGTTTGTCGGCAGCTATAACTTTACAGAAAGCAGGACTTTCGGTATTGATTGTAGAAGCCAAATCCACTATTGGCGGAGGTATGCGTACAGCCGAATTGACCTTGCCGGGATTTAAGCATGACATCTGTTCGGCTATTCATCCTATGGCAATGGGATCCCCTTTTTTTGCTGATTTGCCTTTGCACGAGCACGGATTAGAATTTGTTCATGCACCATTGGCAGCTGCTCATCCTTTTGACAATGGAAATGCTGCTATTTTATCACGTTCGATTAAAGAAACTGCTAAGTCATTAGGAAAAGATGGATATGCTTATTTGAACCTGATCCAACCTTTAGTCGAGTCCTGGCCTAAGATTGTAGATGATACTTTAGGACCTTTGGGGATTCCGAAGCATCCTTTGTTATTAGCTCAGTTTGGTTTAAAAGCGATGCAACCTGCGAGTTGGATTGCGAAAAATTTTGAAACGGAAAAAGCAAAAGGTTTGTGGGCAGGAATGACTGCTCATTCGATACAGCCATTGACAAATTATTCTTCGGCAGCAATTGGGATGGTTTTATCTGCTGTGGGACATTTGTATGGCTGGCCCATTCCAAAAGGAGGTTCACAATCTATTGCCGATGCGTTGGCTTCTTATTTTATTTCTCTTGGTGGAAAAATTGAAACTAATTTTTTGGTCAAATCATTAGATCAGTTGCCTTCTTCGGATACTGTTTTGTTTGATGTTACACCAAAACAATTATTATCAATTGCTGGCGATAAATTTTCTCCTTTGTACAAATGGCAGTTGGAAAGATATCGCTACGGAATGGGCGTTTTTAAAATTGACTGGGCTTTAGATGGTGCAATACCTTTTACAGCATCAGATTGTAATAAAGCAGCAACCGTTCATTTAGGGAATACTTTTAAGGAAATAGCCGATGGAGAAGAATTGGCTTCATCAGGTGGACATCCCGAAAAACCTTTTGTTTTATTGGCGCAACAAAGTTTATTTGACAAAACAAGAGCACCAGAAGGCAAGCATACAGCCTGGGCTTATTGCCACGTTCCAAACGGTTCTAACGTTGATATGACTGCAGCTATTGAAAATCAGGTGGAACGTTTTGCACCTGGATTCAAAGATCAGATTCTGGCAAAAAACACAATGAACTCTTCACAAATTGAAGCCTATAATCCGAATTATATTGGAGGTGATATCAACGGCGGTATTATTGATATTGGACAATTATTTACTCGTCCGGCTTTGCGTCTTTCTCCTTATCGCACTTCGGCAAAAGGAATTTACATTTGTTCTTCTTCAACTCCTCCGGGTGGCGGAGTTCACGGAATGTGTGGCTATCATGCAGCCAAAACGGCTTTGAATGATGTGTTTAAAATCAAGCTGTAATAAGGCCCAAACAATATATTAGAGACTTTTAAAGGATTTATACTTCTTTTTCTATTGAAGTGTTGAATTCTAAATCTAAGTAAAAAATAAAAACAATGTAAAAAACAGTAGTAAGCTTTAAGTTTGCTACTGTTTTTTTATTTAAAATTCCTTTTTAAATTCTTTCTAAGATAATTTGTTATCTACCTGATTTTAGCTGTTTTACTTCAATTTGTTTTTTGATTTTTTACCCAAATTTTATCGAATTTCTTAAATTATTCAAAATCAGACTAAAAACGGTTTGAAATTAACATATCCTGCTTGATAATTAAGCTTTTAAAGAATATGGTTAATAAACTTTTTCTTAGTTTTTTAATTTTTAATTAATTGAAAATCAATATTTTAATTTTTATTTTCAAAAAAGTCACTGTTTTTTTTGTTAATATATATTTTAAATTTACTTTTGTCCTATCAAATTAGTAGAGTTTAATTTCAAATACTAAGAAAATTGGAGACTATCAAATACATCTCATTTTTGAATCAGCAGGAAATATTTCGATTAGACAATCTTTGTCTGATGTGTTGTTGCTGTTAAAAATCTTCAATATATAAGCTTAAAACATTCATTTATAAATAGTATTCTGAATTTCAGAACAGACTTTCTGTGGAAAAAAATTAAATAATAATAACAAAAACAACTAAAAATGAAAAATAAAATGTGCTGTTAGTGTAAAAAAGTCATTTCTGCGGCAACGGAAATGGCAGGCTTAAAAAAGAATTGTTCATCTCTATGGGAAAAATGAAAATTGATTGATCAATATTCAAGGATCCTTATTATTTAAACTAAAAACAAGTAATGAAAAAAATATTAAATATAAACTCGTGGTTATTTATTTTACTGCTGTCTATAAGTATTAATGCGCAAGATAATAAACTGCTTATTCAATCAAAACTAAACGGAAGAGTTGTTGATGAGGTAACAAATGAACCTGTAATTGGCGCTTCGGTAAGTATTAAAGGTATTACACACGGAGTAGTAACCGATATTGACGGTAAATTTTATTTCCAGACAGGTCAAAAATTTCCATACACCATTATTATAAGTTATATAGGTTACAAGAAAAAAGAAGTATATGTAGATGGAAGTCCGGTTCTTGTAGAATTAAAACCAGATGTACAGGAATTGAATGAATTAGTGGTTGTAGGTTATGGAAAGCAAAGCAAAAAAGACATCACGGGTTCAGTTGTTTCGGTTCCTAAAGAAAATTTAAGCCGGGTTACAGCTTCAGCAGATAATTTATTGCGTGGTGCAGTATCTGGAGTAGTGGTTACTCAAAGTTCAGGAAGTCCAGGTGCTTCTTCAAGTGTTCGTATTAGAGGAGGAAGTTCTATTACAGCTGGAAATGAACCATTATATGTTGTAGATGGTATTTTGATCTATAATGACAATAGCAATGCTTCAGCGGGAGTGTCTAATGCAGGAGCTTCAGTCAATGTTCTTTCTACAATTAGTCCAGGAGATATTGAGTCAATAGAAGTATTAAAAGATGCTTCTGCAACCGCTATTTACGGTTCTCGTGGTGCCAATGGTGTAATTATCATTACTACTAAAAAAGGAACTAAAGGACAGGACAATATTTCGTACCAGGGTTATGTTGGATTCCAAAAAATCACAAAAAAGTTAGACTTATTAAATGCCAGCGATTGGGCTAGTTTGCGTAATGACGTTCAGGCAAGTATAGGTCAGGCACCTTCTTTTTCTGCGGCTCAAATAGAAGAACTAAAAACTTCAGGAGGGTATGATTGGCAATCGGCAGCTTTTAGAACTGCTCCGGTTCAAAATCACCAATTATCATTTTCGGGTGGAGATGAACGTTCCAGATATGCAGTTTCAGCAGGATTTTTTGATCAGGAAGGAATTTTATTGGGGACTGATTTCAAACGTATTTCGCTTCGTGCAAACTTAGAAAGAAATTATTCTGAAAACTTCAAATTTGGTGTAAATGCTAATTATAGTAATTCTATTTCTAATGGTTTGGCTAACAGAACTGCTACCAGCAACAGAAATCCAAATGCCTTAACAACATTGTTATATCAACCTCCGGTAGTTCCTATTTACAACCCAGACGGAAGTTATAATTTAACCAATAACCCTTACGCAACAGCGGTTAACAACATTATTCCTAATCCAATTAATGATTTGGAAAATACGGTTAATGAAACGAAAATTGATAGAATTTTAACGAGTTTGTTTGGTGAATATAAAGTAAACAAAGAAATAACGGCTAAGGTGGCTGTTAGTGGTGACATTATCAATACCAAGCAAAATTATTATGCTCCGGCAACAACAGAAGCAGGTGCGGCAACCAAAGGATTTGCTTCAGTGGGTAATAGAACAGTAAGTTCGGTATTGAATGAGAATACCATAAACTATAACACTCGTTTTGGTGACGACCACAAATTCTCGGCTTTAGGAGGTTATACATTACAATATACGCAAGGAGAAGTGGTAAATGCAGGAGCAAACACTTTTGTAAATGATAATAATGAATACAATGCTTTACAAGACGGTGTACCTGTAAAGCCATACAGTGATGCTTTCGAAAGTGTATTGAAATCCTGGTTGGCTAGGGTGAATTATTCTTACAAAGGAAAATACAATTTGACCTTATCAGCTCGTGCCGATGGATCTTCTAGATTTGGTTCAAAATCACTTTGGGGTTATTTCCCGTCAGCCGGTTTTTCATGGAATATTATTGATGAAGATTTTGCTAAAGATCTTAAAGGAGTGGATGATATTAAATTGAGATTGAGTGCAGGAACGACTGGAAATCAGGAGATTGGTAATTATTTAGCACTTTCATCAGTAGGTTCTGTTAATTATAGTTTAGGTGGTGTAATTCAAACAGGATTAGCTCCAACTCGTTTGGCAAATCCAGATTTAAAATGGGAAAAAACCACTCAGTATAATGCTGGTTTAGACGTATCGTTATTAGACAGAAGAATCAACCTAGTTTTTGATGCTTACTACAAGAAAACGAGCGACTTATTGATTAGCGTGCCAGTGCCATTGATTTCAGGATATGCTTCAGTTCTTCAGAACATTGGAGGAGTGGAGAATAAAGGAATCGAAATTGGTTTAAATACCGAAAACATAAAAACAGACGGTTTTTCATGGAATTCTAACATTGTCTTTTCTGCTAACAAAAATAAAGTTGTTGCCATAGGAAACGGAATTGATCAATTTTTTCCAATAGTTCCTAATAGTACTTTATTGCAACAACAACCTGTAACGGTAAAAGTAGGATTGCCACTTGGAACTTTCTGGGGATACAAATCAGATGGAATTTTTCAAACACAGGAAGAAGTAAATACGCAACCTAAAATTAACAGTTTAGCGAATACCAGAATTGGAGACAGAAGATACGTAGATACTAATGGAGATGGAGTAATTACAGCTACAGACAAAGTAAGTTTAGGAACTTCGCAACCTAAATTTGTAGCAAGTTTCAGTAACACTGTTGTGTATCATAATTTTGATTTGAATTTTTCTTTCCAAGGATCTTATGGAGGTAAAATATTCAAT
>Ga0247805_1000825_pt1 | contig 15482 bp, 16 predicted proteins | sample UWRJL044104R1_FD_180930 | JGI IMG/M metagenome (GOLD analysis project Ga0247805, IMG submission 180930) | Plant litter microbial communities from Arlington Agricultural Research Station in Wisconsin, United States - UWRJ-L044-104R-1 | ecosystem: Environmental > Terrestrial > Plant litter >... | reverse complement strand
CCCAATGACTTTCCATATAAGGAAGCCAATTCTTTGTTCCATGTTGCAGAAAGTGCTGTTAAGGCCGGAAATGCAATACAGGAATCGTTTGTCCATCCTGCCTGATCCCATTCGTCCCATAAAACTTCTGTACGTATTCCATGTGGTCCGTCTGTCATCCAGTTTTCAGGAATTCCCAAACGCGGTACTCCTGGCGAACTGAATTTAGACTGCGCATGAATCATGGCAATTTTTTCTTCGGTTGTCATTTTTGAAAGTGCATCTTCTACACGTTCATCAATTGGTTTTTTATCATCGAGATAAACGGGAACTTTACTTTGTGCAATAATTCCAAATGAATTTAGTAATAGCAGCACAACTACTATCTTAACGCTTTTAAACATAACTTATGTATTTATTAATCATTACCCTATTTTTAGAAATCTCTTTAATCAGATATCTTAAAAATAATAGGGTAAAGCTATAACGTTATAGTATTCGTGTAATTCAGGAATATAAAAAAGTAGTTAATTAAAAATACAACTATTTAAAAGTAAACACTTTATATAAATTTTACTATCAAAAAAAGTAGTGGTTTTACAATAATATTTTAGGCTTTATGGGAAATCAAACCAATTTTCATGACCCTTTCTTCGAAATCATTTCGGGAAACCAAAGCTTTATTTCTGGCTCTTGTACGGTAGTTATAAATCGTACTGAGTGAATAGCGTAGGAAAGCCGCTATCTTTACACTGTCTGTTATTCCAAGTCGGATTAAGGCAAAAATACGCAGTTCCGTATTTAGCAACTCGCCTTGTTTTAGTACAATTTGCTCTTCATTAATGAGCAGGGCATTGAAGTCTTTTACGAAAGTAGGATATATGTTTAAAAAGATAATATCGAAATTTTTATACAATTCTTCGAGTTCGTTATCAACAAGAGTAGTCGATTTCAAAATTCTGTAAATCTCGTCAAACTGTCTGGCTGTTGCTTTTTTATTTAATATTACGCGATAATTTTCCAGCTTGTTGATGTATGCCGAACAAAGATTGAAGAAATGCGCAATGTATTCTTCCTTGATATGATTGGATTCTGATAACTGGGCATTACGTTCCTGAAGCTGATTGTTGGCTTCTGTAATCTCTTTGTTTAGTTCGGCTAATTTCTCACTGGTTTCGTATAATTCTCCCCTGATTCTGGAAACTTTTTTCATTTGCTTGTAAACGTAAATCACAGCTACAATTAAAAAAGCAGAAAGCAGGCTAATACACAACAGATAAAACTTAAGTTCTGATTTTCTTTGGGCTTCACGCTCTAAATACGCAGTGTTGATAATCGAATACACCTGAGACATCAGCAATGTACGAAATTGCACATTGCAATACAAAGCATCTTCAATTGCAGATTGTGTGAGTTTATAGGCCATATCAACATCTCCCAAATCATAAAAAACCATGGCAAGCTCCTGTAGTGAGGCATTGTCTTTTATGGCTTGCTTAATATCTGAAGTCGCAGAAAGTGCATAATATTTTTTGGCTAAATCTATCTGTTTTGTCTTTTCCGAAATGTTACCCAAAAGATAGGTAATCATGGCATACTGCGGATTGTCATCTTTCTTATCTTTCAATAAATACAACAGTTCTTTTTCGGCAACAGCCAATTTTCTGTGAAAAATATTATTCTGAATCTGATTGATTTTATAATCTAAGGAATTCGGATTTAAAACACCTAACAACGAATCACGATACTTCCCTATTTGGCTGATAAACTCCTTGCTGTTACTGTTGGCGTTATAATGCTCGTAAAATTCACGATACGTAATATAATAATTAGGCAGTAACGATTTATGGAGTTCCTTTTTGTTGATATTTTTTAAAATGGACTCAGATTCACGATACTTTCCTGATGAAGAATAAAGATTGGCCAATTGGAGCTGTGCCAAATCGAACCAATCTTTTTTATGAAGACTTTCCGCTATTTTCAGGTTTTTCTTTACATACAAAATAGCCGAATCCGAATGGAATTTCTGGTATTCTTTATAAAGAGCCAAATTGTAATTATATTCCTGTTCTTCTGACAAATCAGCGGATTTTATCTTTTTAAAATTTAAAATCCGCTCTTCTTTTAACCTGACATAATGCTGTTTGTTTTTAATGGCGTCATTTAGTTTTGCCAGAATAGTATCTGTCGTATCCGATGAATAAACAGGACAACAAACCAAAAGAATTAAAAAAAACAAAAAGTAATTTTTCAAGTTGATTGAAGATAAATGTGACTCGCAAATATAATAAAGTGATTCTTAAAAATTTAATTACTGAATAGCTATTGGTGCCGCCAGACAACTTTCAGGAATATCGAATGCATTGACCAGCGAAACGGCATCCGGTCTGATGTCCCAGCAAAGCTGATTGACCATTTTACGAACGGCTTTTGTTTTTACAGCTTCCATATAACCGTCTTCCAAATACCATCCTTTATTTTTTTCAATCTGCGAAAGTGCATACAACTGATTTAATTTTACCAATATTTCTTTTGTTTTTTCATCTTCTACTTTGGTAATTGCTATTTGAAATTGCTCCAGCACTAATCGTTCCAGATATGCCTCAGCTACTTCAATCATTTGGTGCTGCACCACATTGAAGGCATCATAAGCTTCCAAAGCGCCATCTACTAATTTTTTGATACGTCTTGCCGCAGATGCCAAAATTGTTTTTTCCCTGTGGATAAACGCCTGCAAATGAAACTCTGAATCAAGCAAATGTTCATCATCAGTTCTTCGGGTGGCGATTGGATTTTTCTCTGCTAAAGCTGTTTTGGCATTCTCAAAAACGTAATTGATGATTCCAAGAGAACCCATTTCACCAAATGTTTTTCTGAATTCTGCCAGACGATTTTTAGCGACCAATTGCATCAAAACCGTATTATCACCTTCGAAAGTCGTGTAAATTTCCGTATCATTTTTCAGGGCATCGATTCTGTTTTCAGACAAATATCCTTTTCCTCCGCAGGCTTCACGGCATTCCTGCAAAACATCTCTTGTGCTCCAGGTAGAATACGATTTCATTCCGGCAGCCAAAGCTTCAATTTCCTGCATTTCCGATTCGGTTTTATTCAGGAAACGATTGGTCAGATATTGCAGACCAAAATGTATCGCATAGGTTTTTGCCAAATGAGGAAGCAGTCGGCGTTGGTGCATTCTGTAATTTAAAATAGGGACTTCAGAACCCCCTTCGGGTCCAAATTGTCTTCTCTGATCACTGTATCGAATGGCAATTGTAAGTCCGGATTTTGCTGCTGCCAAAGCCGAACGCGGGATTCCAATTCTTCCTCCCACCAAAGTGCCTAACATCGTAAAGAAACGTCTGTTATCACTCGGAATCGGACTTTCGAATTCTCCTTTTTCATTTACAGAAGCAAATCTGTCTAGCATATTTTCTTTCGGGATCACAACATTATCAAAACTGATTGTACCGTTGTCAACACCGTTCAGACCCATTTTATGACCGCAGTCTCCAATTGTAATTCCGTTAATCGTAGTTCCGTTTGTATCACGCAATGGAACCACAAAAGCATTTACACCATAATCATGACCATCAATAATCAACTTTGCAAAAACGGTCGCCATTTGTCCATGAACGGCTGCATTACCAATATATTCTTTTTGTGCTTTTTCGTGAGGTGTGTGGATGGTAAAAGTCTGCTCATCATGATTATATGTTGCTGTTGTTTCCAAACCTTTTACGTTGGAACCATGATGTGTTTCGGTCATGGCAAAACAGCCGGGAATTTTTAAAGAGCCAATATCTTTTAAATATTTTGCATAATGTTTCTCGGTTCCCAAAGACTGAACACTCATTCCCCAAAGTCCAAACTGAACGCCGAATTTAATTACCAGACTTAAATCATGATAACTTAAGGTTTCCATAATAGCAAAATAATCCGATATGTTTTCGCCACCCCCATGTTGCTTTGGATAGGCCATGTTTCCGAGATTTTCATCAGCCAGGATTTTGCACCAGTCGTATACTTTTTGACGATAAACGTTTATATCTGTTGAAGTTTCATAAGCAAATTCAGGTCTTGAAATAACTTCTTTTACCTTTTTGATAATAGTAGCCTGTTCTCCATCCAGAATTTCGGTTAACTTTTGAATGTCAAAGTTATCCGTAGTTTTAGTGGTAGCGGTAAGGGAATCTCCTTTGGTTTTGAAGTTCTGAATTAATTCTTCGCCCAAAACTCCCAGATCATTTTCCAGTTTTGTAAAATTGGCTTCTAATGTCGAAATGTCAAGATCTTCACCTGAAAGCGCTGTTGCAATATCAAAAATAGATTTTATAGACGATTTATCCTTTATACTTTTCTCTACATCCGATTTCCATTGTGCGAGTTCATTTCGCGAAGGCGGATTAGAAATATCCACTTTAGAAAGAAGATATTGTTTTTGTTCAGGTGAAAGCAGTGACAGGGAATTGATAAATCCCTTTAGAGTAGCAAACTCATTTTCAGTTAACAGATCATCTGACCAAACAAGATATAAAAGTGGTATAAAAGCGTTGATTTTTGAATTCTCCATGGTAAAGTAATTATCGATTTGTCTGTGGTTAAATTACTATATTTAATTGAGGTGTTCTACAAATTTTGGTCAATTAAGATTTTTTTCACATTTAAAAAGCAGTGAAAATTAAATCCAAATTTCCATTATGGTAAACTCCTGACCTAACTTACTGAATGTTTGAAAAGTATCTTTCATGCCCAACTTTTCATAAAAAGATTTTTTATCGGCTCGTGCATTGCACCAAATTCTTTTTAAATTCTTTTGATTTGCCAATTCAAAAATAGATTCCAGAAGTTGAGTGGCTGTTCCCTTACCTTGATATTCGGGTAAAGTTGCCAGTTTCCTAAATTGCATTTCGGTGTCTGAAATAAAGCAGGACACAATTGAAACGAGTTTTTCATCTATAAAGGCGCCAAAGTGAAACCCTGAATTATCTTCTTCCAACTGAACAAATTCAAAAGGTTGATCCGGCCACATTACTTCGTGCCTTATTTCCCAGGTTTCTGATGCTTTGATTGATTTTATCATCCTTATAAAAAATAAAAACCGCCTGATCATTGCGATCAGACGGTTCTAAAATTAGTTGATTTTTTATTTATTTGATAAGGTTTTTTATTTAATTTCTGCTAATCCACGAGTCAGCCAGCCTCTTTTGTTCGCTGTAATCAATGCGTAAGGAGCAATCCAGAATAACGTAAAGGTATAAAAAATACTATACGAATATGCCCAAAAAGCCTCTCCAAAACTATATCTTTTCGCATAAAACAGAACCGGAAAACTCGACACAATCAATATTCCTAAAAGTGTTGAACTTAAAAACAATAAAGGATGTGTTATGATAAGAAAAAACATAAAAAGCATAAACGGAATAGTCAGCAGAATTCTTAGCGATTGATTCATAAATAATAATCTTGCACCAAATTTTGATTCTTTTCTAAAATCCTTGAAAACATATTTCGCCATCATGATATTTTCACGCACATTACTTCTTCCCCATCTGATAAACATTTTATATAGACCAGTGTATTCTTCAGGAACGCTTGTTAATACAACAGCATTTTTTTGAAACAAAACGGTATGTCCTTGTTTTAGTATCATATTAGTCATTGCCCTGTCTTCGCCAATATCAGAAGGTTCTCCCATAAAAGTCTGGTTGATCCATTCGTCAAGACAGCCAAAAACTGCTGTTTTTCTATAAGCTGCTGCTGCTCCGGGAGTACACAATACAGAACCTAACATACTTTCTGCAGAACGAACAAATTCAAAACTCATGACGAAACTTACATTCAGCATTTTAGGAAGCAACGCTTTTTTATTGTTCAAAACATGAACGTTACCTGCAACTGCACCACATTTTTCATCAACAACGAATGGCGTAACTAAATTTCTTAAAGTATCTTTTTTTACGATAGAGTCACTGTCAACCGTTACAAAAATCTCTCCGGTTCCCAATTCAAATCCACGGTGAAGAGCATGACGTTTTCCTCTGTTTTCCGGCTGCTGAAAAATAGTCAGACGATCGCCTAATTTTATTTTTGCCTGCTGCATCCAATACCAGGTATCATCCTTGCTTCCATCATCAACAGCCAGTATCTGCATTTTTTGTTCCGGAAAATCACTATCAGCTAAACTTAATAAGGTATCCCAAACCAGCTTGCCTTCATTGTACGCAGGAACAATTATGGTACAGGTTGGCAATAATTCATCCGAAACAGATTCCATAGGTTTGTAACGAAGATACAGATAGACATTATAAAAGAATACACCAGTCTGAAAAAGGAATAATAAAACCGTAACAATCAAAAAAGGAAAACCCCAGGTCGAATTGATCCTCTCAAAATGAAAATCTTCAAAATCCGGCTGAAATTCATAAACAAAAAAAGCACCGGTTAACATCAACACAAAGCTGCATATCAGTACCGCAATACCCAATGGACTTGACGTTTTCTCTCTATTGTTTTTTGATTTGCTTTGAAAATTAAAAATCGAACTATTTATAGCATGTTCATTGCTATAGGTTTCATTAAGGCTAGACGTATAGAATTGATCTGATGTGATTGTTTCGCTTTTCATTCTGGATTATATTTTGTTAACTAAATGGCTTTAAATTTAATTCTTCAATTAATTGAGAATTTCTACAATCCTACTTTAGCAAGTGGCATGCCATTAGAATCTGGAGCTGACAATAAGCATTTTAGGATATCAACGCCTTTTTTAAGTGTATATTTATTACACACTTTTAGAAACACTATACACTTTTTTAGCATTTTTAATTTAATTAAAAATGTCGCTATTCCTGAATATCTGAACTTTATTTACAAAGAAAAACCGTCTTACTCTTGAAGAATAAGACGGTTCTGGAAATTGATATATAACCTTAAAATTATAAGATATAATCAGTGTTGATGAAATTAGATTCTTTACTGTTTAGCAATTCCTGCAAAATTTCATTGTTGTAAGCAATATCCTTTGACGCAACAAACGTACGAATTGAGAACGAACGCAAGGCATCCGGAATACTCAATGTTCCTACGGCAGAATCTTTACGACCTGTAAACGGGAACGCATCAGGACCTCTTTGGCAAGAACTGTTTAAATTCACTCTGCACACTAAATTTACCAAAGCATCAATAAGCGGTGCCAGTGTTTTTATATCTTTTCCAAATAAACTCACTTGCTGACCGTAATTTGATTCGGCCATATCGTCAAGCGGTTCAGAGATATCTTTAAAAGAAATAATTGGCACTACTGGTCCAAACTGTTCCTCATGATACACTCTCATTTCTTTATTTACCGGATATAATACTGCCGGAAAAATATAATTTTCAGTATGCTTTCCTCCTTTTTCATTCAGTATTTCTGCGCCTTTACTTTTGGCATCGTCAATTAACCCCTGAATATATTCTGGTTTTTCTGCTTCCGGAAGCGGTGTTAAGGATACTCCTTTTTCCCACGGATTTCCAAATACCAATGCATCTACTTTTTCAGAAAAACGTCTGTTGAATTCTTCAACAATAGATTCATGAACATATAACACTTTTAAAGCCGTACAACGCTGACCGTTGAAAGATAACGAACCTGTAATACATTCCTGAATTGCCAAATCCAAGTCGGCATCCGGTAAAATGATTGCAGGGTTTTTAGCTTCCAATCCTAATATCAAACGTAATCTGTTTTTGTTTGGATGCTGGTCCTGCAAAGCAATAGCGGATTTACTGTTTCCGATTAACGCCAGAACATCAATCTTTCCGGACTTCATGATTGGAGAAGCCACTTCGCGGCCTCTTCCGTATACAATATTGATAACTCCTTTTGGAAAACTGCTTCTGAATGCTTCCAACAATGGCGTAATACATAAAACACCGTGTTTTGCAGGTTTAAAGATTACAGGATTCCCCATAATCAAAGCAGGAATTAATAATGAGAACGTTTCATTCAAAGGATAGTTGTAAGGTCCAAGACACAACACAACTCCAAGAGGTCCGCGACGAATCATGGCGTTTACTCCCTGAACTTTAGAAAAGTGCGAACTGCGTCCGTTTAATTCCTTATAACTGTCGATAGTATCCTGAATGTACTCAACTGTTCTGTCAAATTCTTTTTCAGAATCGCCAAGATTTTTTCCAATTTCCCACATCAAAAGCTTCACAACTTCCGTACGGGTTTCCTTCATTTGCCTTACGAAATTTTCCATGCACTTAATGCGGTCAGCTACTTTCATAGTTGGCCATAAACCCTGTCCTTTATCGTATGCAGCAGTAGCAGCTTCAACCACTTCATCAGCTTCTTTTTCTGCCATGAACGGAATAGATCCCAATAATGTTGGTGCATATTTTTCTGTAGAAGAAATAGTAGAAAACACAGGTGTTGTCTGTCCTGTCCATTGTTTTAATTCTCCGTTTACAAGATAGGTATCTTGATTTATAAGATCTTTAATTTGATATTCCTCAGGTATAAAACTCATAATCTGGTAATTTTAGTTTGGTTATTTTATAGTATTTAAAAGAAAAAAGAGGCTTTTTGCCTCTCTTATGATGTTATGGGTTTACGGTTTCACCTTCCCAATCCAGGATTCCGCCCAATAAATTATAGGCATTTTCAATACCTAATTCATTCATGATCTGGCATGCTTTTGCGCTTCTGGCACCTGAACGGCAATACACGTAATAGTTTTTATTTTTGTCCAGTTCTTCTATTTCGTAAATAAAAGCCTGACCTTTATTGATATCGATGTTTACGGCATTCTCAATATAACCGTCATTAAATTCGTCTTCAGTTCTTACGTCAAGTATTACTGCATTTTCGTCAGCTTCAAACTGAGCAACCCAATCTTCTTGTGATAAATTCATAGTATTGTGTTTTTTGTAAAATTAAAGGTTTTCACTTAATAAAATACGCACTCCTTACGATTTCGATTATTATTCTCAGAAAACGTTTTAGGGAACGTAAAATTGTCAGCGTTTTACAAATTTACTCACTATTTTTAAAAAATCAATCTATAAAACCAATAGAAAATAGGATTTTTTCATTTCAGCAATTGACATCTTAAAAATAGATTTCAGAGAATGAATACCATTCCAATCTATTATCTTTGCCATCCCTTGAAGTAAAGAAATATGGAATACTTTGGATATTTTGCCTCCATCATAATCGGAATCTCGCTTGGCTTAATCGGTAGCGGGGGTTCTATATTGACTATTCCTATTTTGGTATACCTGTTTAAGATAAATCCCAATCAGGCTACTTCTTATTCCTTATTCATAGTTGGGATTACTGCGCTTTTCGGAAGTTATAATCACTACAAAATGGGCAATCTGAAAATTAAATCGGCGTTGTATTTTGCAATTCCTTCTGTGATTTCGATTCTGATTATACGTGAAGTTATTTTTCCACAGATTGCTTCTACCCTTTTTTCTATTGCCTCTTATTCCGTTTCAAAAGACTTCCTGATTATGATTGTCTTTTCGATATTGATGATTACAGCCGCAATTTCGATGATTCGAAAAAACCAACCTAAAATACAAGCGACAGAAACCAATTACCTGCAATTAAGCCTGATAGGTTTCATAGTCGGAATCGTAACCGGATTTCTGGGTGCCGGCGGAGGATTTCTCATCATTCCTGCGTTGCTCTTTTTCGCCAATTTACCGATGAAACAAGCGGTTGGAACTTCATTATTAATTATCACGATTAATTCTATAATCGGTTTTGGAGGTGATGTATATATCGGAACCCCGATTGATTATCCCTTTTTATCCGGCATTTCGGCAATGGCACTTATCGGAATGCTGATTGGCAGCCAGCTCTCCAAAAAAATTGACGGCGCCCGACTGAAACCTGTTTTTGGATGGTTTGTTCTCGTAATGGGATTTTATATTATAACAAAGGAAGTCTTGTTTTAATCACTTTTATCCTTTTTTGGGCGTTTCCTCCGGCCGGGCTATCCGCTATATCTTTTTGTTTTAAAGAAAAACAAAAAGGATACCGCTGCTATCCCTAACGCAAACTTTCGGTGAATTGACATTTTCGTTATTATTTTCTTCTGAGTGTAAAAAATCAGGTTTTAAAATATTGTGACAAATGGGGTATATTAGCAAGATCAAAAAAGTCTAACTTATCGTAACAAGTCTACCAAAACGAGTTATGGAAGCTACTTTATGGCAGGTGTAAAATAGTTAGCAGAAATTTTAGAAACTAAGCCAATGAACAAAATATTTTATTTAATAATATTATTAACCTTTATATCGTGTAAAAAAGGCAATATTGATGGGATTCTAATTGGCGATGCTTTATTGGATAATCAATCTTTGTCTGAAAATAGAAGACTAGGACTTTTAATAACTTCAACTTTAGAAGGAAATCATAATTCTTTAAGAAGATTAAATAATTTCCCATGTGATTCCGCTGGATGTTACGACTTAGGATATGTTATTACCCAAATAATTTATAAAATAGGAGAATCAAATTTCAATAAAATGATCGACAAACTAGACGAAAAGGAAATTGGCTCAATAGGTGGTTATATTGCTGTAGGTTTACAATATGGAGACAATAACTACGATGGAAAAATGGATGATAAAAAATCAGAAAATGAATTTCCAATTTTAATGAAAGCACTTAATGAAAAATAAAACTTCTGCTAACAGTTTGACAATATTAGGGTTTATACTAATCATCATTTCTCATCAACTTTCTACAAAGCGAAAAATTTAAAGGTTATAAACTTCCATAACAACTGCAAGTGAGGGAACATTGTGTGCAATTTAAAAACGATGCACAAAAAATTAACATATAGCGGAACAGAGTGCAATAACTATTTGTATTTCTCATTTGATGCCGAATACTTTAGTACTAGACAAATTACGGAGCAACTAAATATTGAACCAACATCTGTAATGATAAAAAAGAACCAGTGCCGAAATCTACAGCATGGATATATAAAATTGATGCCGGAAATGAAATTAATTTAGAGACTTTCCTTAAAAAACTGATTGACATATTAGAACCGAAGATAGAAATCATAAACAATCTAAAAGACAAATTGAATTTAAGTTCAAGGATACAGTTTGTGATTGACATAGATGTTAATCCTGATTCATCGACACCATATTTCGGATTAAACAAAAGAACCATCGATTTTTTAGCAAAAACTGAAACTACAGTTGATTTTGACCTTTACAAAGCTGTCCGATTGGAATATTGGAAAAACAGAAAGAATAAAAAATGCGACAACATCTACTATAGCGGATTTTGGCAATTGTCTTAACTGAAAGTTGTTTTAAGTTTGGTAAGGTTTGTCAAATCCGAAGAATGGTCATAATTTAGTACCAAATTCGCTGTAGCAAAAAAACATTACCTGCAATTATGAAAAAATCGTACATAATATCATTTATTTTTCTATTATCTTTTTCTGCTTTCTCTCAAATAGGCTTATCAGTTCGTCTTAAAAGAATTCAATCTAAAAACGACATTGCATTTATTGTTGACACGTTAAAAATATACAAAGACAGTCTTCTTTTTAAAAAAATTCCTTATCCTGATACATTTGCCCTATATGAAAATGTCCCAAATGCTGATTATAAGTTTTGTTTCAATAATATTTTTGGAGAAAAAATTGAAAAAAATATAACTCTTACTGAAACCAATAATATACTTGGTAGACAAGAAATTAATCTCTATGTTGATCAATTACAAAATCCAAACTCAAAAAAACTATTTATCAAAAAGCTAAAAGATGATGAAACGTTGATAATTAAACTTAAATCCTCTGGATGCTTTAATTCTGGAGCAGATTCAATAAAAATTTATAAAAAAGACAATAAATTTACTCTAAAATATAAAAGAAAAAATAGAAAATTGAAGACAAGTGACATTGAAGCTATAGAAATGTATGAAAACGAATTGAGAAACCTTCCTGAAGTTGATTTTGTTAGTACTTCCAATGGATTGAATGAAATAATTTTAAATGGTGAAGATTTTTCTTATGCAGAACCATCTTTTTTTTGGGGAGGTTTTGGCATATTAAAAAAAAGACTGAAACTAAAATAACCTCTGGTGACAGGTATTACAATAGATTTGGGACAATAGGCTTAATAAAAATTTTGTATTCTTGATAATTTGCTTCGCTATCATTTGAACGGCAAATCTAACATAATACTAATGAATTAAAATAAATAAAACAGATAATTATAATGAATATAGATAATTCACAATTCACAAGATATGAAGACAACAACAATGTGTGGCTGTCTCAAAACAAAGAACAAAAATTTAATTTTACTGATTATGGCATTAAACCAATAGTTCTTAGCAGTGAAGCTGAGGTTGGTCAGGCAATGTTGAATGAGCTTTACACTACCGCAACATCAAAAGAAAGGGATATTAATATTGCCCTTCTTGGGGGGAGAGGTGCTCAGGAGTTCCACCGTTTGCTGGGAGAGTTAGCAAAGTCAACAGAACAGGATGAACTGCTTGCCAGGCTAAATGTGTTTACTCAGGATGCACTTGCTCCTTTGAGTATGAATAATGGCTTTAGCTTTGTCAGGGATTTTGAGCGTATCTTAGGTGATGCCTTTTTCAAAAAAATAAAAAGCTTTACACCAATGCAAACAGACACAAAAGATTTAGAGTCTGCACTTATTGGTTATTTGACTAAATTGGAAGAACTAGGCGGTTTGGATATATTTTTTATAGGCCATGGTCCGGAAGCGAATCAAGCCTCACACCTAGCTTATATAAAACCTTTTTCTGGAGCGCAGCCTCATCATATTGCTGGATTGATCCCAATTTCCAGCAGTATTTTGGAACATCATATTAGCAAGTTTAAAGCTGGTGGAAGCCTTGTAAATGAAAATGATGAAAAGGAATGTAGATCTGCTGAATATATTCTTACTTTAGGACCAGCTGCGATATTGCAAGCCAAAAAAATCGTTCAGTCTGTAGTAGATGCGGATTCTGCTCCTGATAAAATCCAAACTTACGCAAACGTACTTAATACATCTCTGAGTTCAAATAAGGAAGAAGCATTACAGCAGTTAAATACAAATCCCGGATTATGGATCAGGTTACATCCAAATACTAAATCTTTTGTATTGCCTAATTTAGGTTTATAAGAAAAGAAAGATGATCTAACTTCCTGACCATTTGGATTGGAAGTTTTAGATCGTTTAAATGAGATACAATTTGAATAAAGTACTTCCTTTTTTGTTTTTTATAAGTAGTAATGTTTCAATTCTAAAAACAAGGGAAAACCTATTCAATTAAAAGGCAAAAGAAATGACAGAAAATAATCCAGAATACAACAACTATAGAATCCCGGTGCCAACCAGATTCGATGATGTATTACACATTTCTATTTTGCCGAAAACAAGTCAGGTGAATCAATCTCCAAAACACTCTTACCCTCCTATCAAACCATCTTGATTTTCAATTTTGGAGCAAAACCCTATTTACTTACCAAACAAAATACCCGTGTAGAAGTAGATAAATACCTTATGATTGGTCCGATAAAACAGGCTTTTGATTACGTTTTACCGCCAAATACAGAAATGCTGACCGTCAATTTTAAAGACGATGCTTTTTACCGATTTTTTGGCAGCACTGCTATTTCAGAACATCTACCAATCAATCCTGATGAATTGGTAAACGACGATTGCTTCGGTATTTTGTGGTATGAACTTAGCAAAATGAACGATACTAACAAAAGAGTTAATCACATCCTTGAATTTAGTGAACCTTATCTGCTAAACAGAAATAAAATTGCTGAACAATTATCCAACTTCAAAGAACAATCCTTAAATCCTATAAAATGGGTTGCGAGTCAAAACAGCCAGACGGAACGCAATATGCAGCTCCACCATAAAAAACACTTTGGCTATTCATCCAAAGAGCACAATCGCTATGAAAGATTTTTAAAAGCCATCGAGCTCATACAAAACCTCGCTGCCTCTACTTCAAAAATAGACTGGTTCGAAATTGTAACCGAATGTGGTTATTATGACCAAAGTCAACTCATAAAAGACTTTAAGCACTACATCAATCTTAGTCCAACCCAATACCTTAAATTCCAACAGGATATTTGTAATCCAATATCCTGATTTCGTTTTCTTACAATTTCTGTCGATAATGGCATCCTACATTTGTTTCATCAAATTATAAAAATATAAAACGATGAAACATCTAATCATTTATTCCCATCCCAATCCAAACAGCTTAAACAGCCATTTAAAAAATGTTGTGGCAGCACATCTTCAGGAAAACAACCACGAAGTAGTAATTCGGGACTTGTACGCCATAAACTTTAATCCTGTGCTTTCTTTGGAAGACATGGCAGGCCAACAAAGCGGATTAGTTTCCGAAGATGTAAAACAAGAACAGGACTTTATTATCTGGGCAGATTGCATCACATTTATTCACCCCATTTGGTGGACAGGCTTACCTGCCATGTTGAAAGGTTATATCGACCGTGTTTTCAGTTATGGATTTGCCTACAGTTACGATCAGGGTATTCAAAAAGGATTACTGGCTGGCAAAAAAGCAGTGATCATCAATACCCACGGAAAATCAAAAGCAGAATATGAAGCAATCGGAATGGATAAGGCATTACTGCTGACTTCTGATAAAGGAATTTACACCTACTCGGGGTTAGAAATTGTCGAACATTTCTTTTTTGACAAAGTAGACAAATCCGTTACAGAACATTTAGACAATTGGACTAATCAAATCAAAAACGCTTATTAATCACTATTTATAAACTTTTAAAAAACAACTATTATGGAAATTTTAATTCAGATAGAAGAACTCACCATGTTTCTTGGATGCATCTATTTATTTTCACGTTTAAATCTAAAATGGTGGTGGTTCCCTACACTTTTACTTCTACCCGATCTGGCAATGATAGGTTATGCTTTTAATTCTACTGTAGGAGCGGTTGTCTACAACATATTTCATTTTAAAGGCACTGCAGTAGCCATTGGCCTTTACGGATTGGCTAAAGAAAACCGAAAACTGATGCTTGTCGGAATAATATTGCTGGCGCATGCCACCATGGACAGGGCAATTGGAACAGGCTTAAAATACTTTGACGGATTTTGGCATACAAGTTTAAGTACCGAATCAATTTATAATCAACCGCATGGATTGCAATTCACTTATCCGGTCCGGAACTAATTGAGGCAATTCATGCATTTATTTAATATCTCTCAATCAAAATCAATTTAGTCTCATATCACTTAATTCGCGGATTCTATATGGCGAAGTACTACAATATTCGTTTGATAAATAAGTGATACCTCTTTTTGCAATTCAAATAAATTGAATTGCATTTTTTTTTCAGATTTTAAATTTCTTCTCACAAAACAGTTGGTAAAAACATTGAGTAAAGAAGTAAAAAAATGTCCTATCTTAGCATAACGGATTTTTGTTTAAGTGAAAAACAGACCTTAATTAA
>Ga0247805_1000824_pt1 | contig 15490 bp, 11 predicted proteins | sample UWRJL044104R1_FD_180930 | JGI IMG/M metagenome (GOLD analysis project Ga0247805, IMG submission 180930) | Plant litter microbial communities from Arlington Agricultural Research Station in Wisconsin, United States - UWRJ-L044-104R-1 | ecosystem: Environmental > Terrestrial > Plant litter >... | reverse complement strand
CTCTTCCATTGGTATTCTTTAATATAGCCTTTATTAAAACGGATAATCAGAAATTCGGTTAGTGTTTCTACATAAAAAGCATGATAATCATTTGGTGTAATCAGTAAAAATGAACCAGCCTGATAAGTTATACGATTTCCGTTTACTTCATGCGATCCGCTCCCAGACACAATATGAACGAACTGGAAAAAATTAAATGAGCTGTCTGTCATCGGACACTGATCCGTCTGGCTGTAGATTATTTCCACCTGATGGTGCATACTTTCTTTTCTCATCATACAAACATACCTAATTATACCAAAATAGTACTGATAACAAACTGATTTTCCGGTCTATTTTTGCTCGAAGTAGCGCTCCAGAAATGAGCCTATTCACAAATCAAATAGCATACACAATTAAAAGAACTAAAATGAATCAAGATTCAGTGTTATCAAAACAGCTACCATTTTTAAAATTAGTTCCGTTGGCTTTAGCGGGTTTTGTTGCAATAATGACCGAAACCATGCCGGCTGGTTTACTACCAGAGATAGGAGCAAGCCTGGGGATAAAGGAATCTTTAGTCGGGCAGCTGATTACACTCTATGCCCTGGGGTCTGTAATGGCGGCAATTCCAATTATTTCAGCGACGCTTCACTGGCCAAGAAAACGATTGCTATTAATGGCCACGGTCGGTTTTTTTGTATTTAATGCAATAACTGCTTTATCGACTAGTTATATACTTACTTTATGTGCCCGGTTTATAGCGGGTATGGCAGCGGGAATTACATGGGGTCTATTGATCGGGTATTCAAGGGGTATCGTACACCCGGGTATGGTTGGAAGGGCTATAGCGGTAGTGGGTGCCGGACAGCCAGTTGCTTTAGCAATAGGTCTTCCATTGGCGGTATGGCTTGGTAAAGTTTTTGGTTGGGAGGGTGCTTTCTGGACAATGTCTGCATTATCTTTATTACTTATGATCTGGATGATCATTGCATTACCTGATGTCAAAGGATTGGTACCACAGAAAAAATTAAGTGCTTACCGTGTATTTATGCTCGGGGGTATAAGGCGTATATTACTTATTATGTTCATGTGGATACTGGCCCATAATATTCTTTATACTTATATTTCCCCTTATCTCTCTGATTTTGGCCTCACTGACAGGGTTGATTTAATATTGCTGATCTTTGGTGTATCATCCCTTATAGGAATTGGTATAGTAGGTATTTTAATTGACAGGTGGCTTATTCTTCTTGTAAAAGTAAGCTTGCTGGCATTTGCCATGGGCGCATTTTCACTAGTTATAGCTAATCAATTCCAACCTTTATTATACTTTGGCATAGCTTTGTGGGGAATTTCCTTTGGAGGTGTGTCTACATTACTTCAAAAAGATATGGCAGATCGGGCCGGTGATAATTCTGATGTCGCACAATCTATGTTTGTGACTGTATTTAATCTGGCAATTGCAATCGGCGGTATTACCGGCGGGGTTTTGCTGGAAAAACTAGGCGCCTCATCTTTTCCTTGGGCAATCCTATTATTCTCAGCACTGATATTTTTTTGCTTGTCTAATCGAAAACGAACAGCTCCAAAAAACACACAGGTGCCAGTGAATAGGAATATCTGATGTTATAGGTTGAGCAGATTTCAACAGAGCTATCTTTATTTGTTATTTTTGCGGACTACCCCGAGTGGTTTTAACCTCTGAATGGCGGGAAAAGATATCTAATATGATAAAGAAGAGTATCTCAAAGAATTTACTATTGATTGCATTTACCTTTATCGGCTCCTATGCGACAACATTCGTTATACTCCCTTATTCGTATTGGCAGAAATATATTGCCTTACCAGTTTTCAGAATAGTAGCCGATGTTCTTATAAATTTGGCCTTTTGTATAGCTATTCTCGCAATAAGTATGCTGATAGACAGAAGGCTCAATAAAAAAGTCCCATGGATGATCCATCCTTTCAGACGTCTGCTCACTCAGGTGTTTTATCAGATTATAGGAGTACTGTTCTTTATCATATTATTATCAATAACTTATTTAATAATAGTCGGAGTTGCTGTGGATCCCCGATTACCGGCACTTGGCCTGAGAGAGGCGACATATACAATTATATCCATCATACTTTGGGCTTTGGTAGTTAGTGCCCTCACTACTGGTGATTATTTATTGAGAAACTGGAAGACGGCGACCAGGAAGGCAGCCGAATTTGAGATTAAGGCTGCGCAGCATAAACAGATGGCGGCTGAAATAGAACTCGAGGCACTTAAATTACAACTTGACCCGCATTTCGTTTTTAATAACCTCAGTGTACTCGCAGAATTGATATTGAAAGACCAGCAGCTAGGATATGACTATACGGAGAATTTCGCTAAAGTATACCGTTATCTTTTAACAAATTCTAAAAAAACACTGATCAGTCTGCGTGAGGAACTTAGGTTTCTTGATGCTTATCTTTTTCTAATTAAGAATAGGATGGGGGGCGGAAGTGTCTTTCAGATTAATATTGATGAGTCTAAACTCGACATGCTGATACCTCCGGTTACGCTTCAGCTGTTCATAGAAAATGCATTAAAATATAACCGTACAGAAGAAGATAATCCTTTAGTTGTGAACATCTATTCTAATGATGACGATGAACTGGTGGTCTCGAATATATTACTACCGCTGATTAAAGAAAATAAATCTACTGGCATAGGCTTAAAAAATATCATCGATCGATATGCTTTATTAGGTGGTAGAAAGCCAGTTGTAGAGAGAGATGATGAAAGTTTCACTGTAAAAGTCCCCCTTATTATTGAATATAATGAAGAAGATATTAATTCTGGAAGATGAAAAACCCAACTCAGACCGGATACAACGCCTGATGCTAAAAATCAGACCAAATATTCAGATCGTTGGTGTTTTAACTAGTGTAAAGAAAACCGTAGACTGGCTCTCTGAAAATGAATGTCCCGACCTGATTATAATGGACATACAACTGGCAGATGGTATAAGTTTCGAAGTCTTTAACCTGGCAGAGGTGACATGCCCGGTAATTTTTACAACTGCTTACGATGAGTATGCTATCAAAGCATTTAAATACAACAGCATAGATTATTTGCTCAAACCAATTGAGAAAGAGCAGTTGGAAGCGGCCATTGTCAAATTTGAAAAGTCTGTGCAGCAATCAAATTTGGAATACCCCCTGATTGAGGAACTGATTGCTCAGATCCAGCCAAAGGACTACAGAACTCGTTTTCTGCTTCCCTACCGGGACGGCTATAAAAAAGTGAGTGTCGAGGATATCGCTTTTTTCTATTCTAATCTGAATATTAGTTATGCAGTTCTTTTCAACGGAGAGCAAAATGTCGTGCCGCATACCCTGGAAACCTTGGAGCAGGAATTAGAACCTAAAAACTTCTTTAGAGTAAATCGTCAGTATATCGTACATGTCAATTCGATAGAAAAAGTTCATAATTTCTTCAACGGTAAGCTTAAACTTAAGGTGAAAAACTGCGCAGATGATGACCTTATTGTCAGCAGAACAAAAGCTCCTTTGTTTAAAACGTGGCTTGACTATTAGCCGGGGTCAACTCAAGAGACCCGTTCGTCAATTCAGCAGATATTTTCGTTGTTTCACTTAAGTAGTCGTATTAGCGAAGTTAGCTACCGATAACTTTGAGGCATCAAAACAATAATAATATCAAAATGATGACAAAAACAAATGCAATGGCCGACTTAAAGTTGAAAATAGTTGGTCATAAAATTAAAGTTGCAAGTATTGAAGAAACAATGTCCGGATTTCAAAATTATGGGGTAAAGACGCTATTAGTCGTATGTCTGTTAGTCGCATCACTCCATGTTTCTGCTCAGAAAGTAGCAGTATTAGATGCCTTTTCCAAAAACAATATCGATGAAAGTATTCTTGATCCGAACAATCTTAAGCAACCAGAAGACTTTGCCTACGAACTGAAACAAACAGTGATTGCCGCTGGTAAAGAAAAAACTACCGTGGCAACCTATGACCCATCCAATCCAAAAGAAGAGCAATGGACCGTAGTTTCTATAGAAGGGAAATCTCCATCGAAGTCGGAGATTAATTCTTTTAGAAAAAATCAGAATCAACCAGACGACGCGAGCAAAATAGACGACGCAAGCTACAAGATCGAGAAGCAAACATCAGATCAGCTGGTTATCAGCTACAAGGTGGATCCCGGAACTGTTGCTAAAAAAGCTGCGTTTTTAAAAGATTGCAGGTCATATATGACTATCAATCTTAGAACTAAAAAACTGGAACAAATACAAGCACTGAATGAAAAACCAGTGAAAATCGCGATTCTTAAAGCCGATAAATTAGATCTTACCTTAAAATACACCTGGAATGATCAGGCGAAGCGCTACGTGACTACGACTTCAAACCTCGGTATTCAAGCTAAATTTCTTGGTCAGTCTGCTGATATACAGACCATTTCTGAGTATTCAAACTATACAAAAAAATAAGAATTTCACGCTTTTTGAGCCCCTTGCAAAAATCAGGTTTAAGTTTTTCTGTGCCCAAACTTTATAAGCTCGTCCAGGTTAATAAGAATTGCACAGGGGCTCATTTGTCACATACCCCTACAGATCAATATGTTAGAATATTCCATTCTTCTCAGCGATTAGTTTGAGCACATATTCCATTTGCGTGTCCCGATTCTGCATAAAATCACTGAAAGTAGGCCAGACTGTATCATCGGGAATAATGCCCCTGCCTATTGGCTGATCTGACTTTACCGGTGCATCCTGCTCAACAAAAACCGTAGAGAACTTAGTCTTTAATTTTGAATGGGGAAGTTCATATATTAATGACATATGGCCGTTATGACCATAATATCCTCCAACTGTTTCTACGCCAACAATGGTTACGTTGCGTGCATAAGCTTTTACCAGCGAAGCCAGGTGAGAAGCCGCAGATGCTACATTTTCATCAATGAGTAAATAGAGCTTCCCTTTAAAACCAGGTTGCTTAGGGTGATAAACCGGATTATACTTGACGTTCTGCAAGTTCTTACCATTCCGTAATGCGGGGAAATAGTCCTTCAGCATTCGCTTCCCGTCAGCTTTATCTGCCGAATCCATTTTTACTGCAGTAGATATTCCCCAAAAATATTTTTCATATGGAATCCCGTTATCAAATATAGTATAGGCCCGGGTATTTTCTTTGAAAGTGGAATCCGTCAGGTACATCATCGGTTGTTCATAAGTAGGATCACTGCCGCCGGGATTGCCACGAATATCCAGAATCAGATTAGGTATATTGTTGTCGCTAAGTGAGCGGAATACACTGTCGATAAACGCAACATATATTGGAAATGCCGGATCGTCTGTTCCAGATGCCATGGAAAATATCCGCAGGTTTAACAGACCAGTCGATGGATTCACCATCTTAAAACTGTACTTGGGCTGCACATTGTAATCAATTATACTATCGACAGGCGCACTATGTCGCAAGGTGAGGTTGGCTTTTCTTTCTTCCAGCGTTACAGCTGGTACCGTCACGGTTTGCTGTTCAGTCGTGCCAGGGGGGATAAATCCGATGGTGAATTTATCATTGATCCCATACTCATAAAGATAACGTAAACCATAACTTCCGTTTAAACTTCCCGATAGCTTTTGTGTCTGGTTAAAACCGTCCGCCGTTAAATATTTATAAAAGGACTGCATCAGCTTCTTGTCTGTAATGCCATTAATACTAGTCACCCGGGACCCTACAGGGATTTTGTCTGTTTTGCTGTTAAAAACCATATTTCCCTCAATATATTTAAGCGCAAACGGAAAGAAGCCGCGCTGCTGATTAAAATACCTGACCAGGCTGGCCTGAGGTTCTGTATAGTTGTGGCAACTTCCTTCAAAATCAGTCAGCTGCAAAATTATTTTGTAAAAATCGAGTGTGGACATCGGCTTACGCACCTCTTTAAAAGCCCATTTATAGATACTATCAATCTGTTTTTGAGTCCGATATCGATAAAGACCAGAATTAGTTTTTTTACGGATATCAAGGAACACCTCAAGGTCCTTTTTCATCTCTTTTGGATGAAGCTGCTGGTTGTATACAGACATGCTGTCGACAGGTTGTTTGGGCTGCTTTAAAGAATTCGCAGCTGACTGTACCCACCCCTGATGCATCAGTAATAGCAAAAACAGTACTTTTTTCATGTGATTTTCGAATATTCAACGTTAAATTACAAAAACCTGCAGAAAGGTTGGTAGTTTAATCAATAATTACGAACTAATAACTGCCTGGATAATTTGAATATTCATATCAGAAAGCAATTGATCTTTTAAATTTTTTATAACATCTAATGAACGAATTAAAAAAAGAGGCTGCAAGAGCGGCTTTACCCTTTTTGAAACCGAATCAGATTATTGGATTGGGCGCTGGGGCTACTATAGGTCACCTCGTCGATCTGATCTACAAGGAAATAGCCTTTAAAGATTCCATGAGTTTTGTGACTCCTTCATTGCCAACAGCTCAGCTCCTTCAAAATTTCAGTTTGGCCTGTCTGGACTATGCTGACTTAAGTAGAATAGATTATCATTTCGATGGCTGTGATCAGGTTGATGAAAATCTAAATGCCTTAAAAAGTGGTGCCGGTATTCATACTGAAGAGAAAATATGCGCTGCTATGGCACAGGAATTCATTATCCTGGTGGATAAGGATAAATCTGTTCCCGTTCTCAATACAACTTTTCCTCTGTGTGTAGAACTACTTCCTAAAGCACTGACATTTGTTAAAAGCACTGTAGAATCTTTATACTGCGAGCAGCAGGTAAGATTAAGCTTGCGTATAAATGACAAGGTAAATGACCCCGTGATCACAGCTAATGGCAATTTCCTGCTCGATGTATATTTTGATACCATGCCGGATCTCGGCGAGTTAAATAAGACGATTAAATCTTTACCAGGCGTTATAGATCATTCCTTATTTTATCAAATAGCATCTAAAGTTATTATAGCAGCACCAGAAGGGGTGCAAATTTTGAAAGCGAATACATAGGATAGCGTTTAAAGTTATTTTTTAACGTATTAAATTGAATCAAAATTAAGAGGTACTTAATGAGTAAGTAAATAATATCGGAAGCGATTTTATAAATCGAACGCAACATTTGAGTTATAATAAAATTACTGTAATATTGGATATGGGAATTTAAGACTATCTCTATTTTAACTCAAAATGCAAATTACTATGCGGGAATCTCTCTTACCTAAACTGGAAGCATCCAGAAAAGAACTTTTAGACCTGGGTATGCGAAATACGCTACTGAACTATAAAATTCCAAAAATCAGAGGACTAAATATTGTTCAGGAAAAATCTGCTCCTGTTTATGAAATACTAGTTAAGCACGGAAAAGCAATGACGTTTCTGGGGAGACCAGACAAAGAAGAGGACGAAGAGCAGATACTGGATTTACCAGCATTAACGGAGCCTGAACAGGAAGATGCTTGGAACGACACCTATCTGCAGACTAATGAAACAGAGCAAAAACTACAAACTAAAATATTAAATACGTACCATTTTGCTAAAACCAGTATAGAAGAACAGGGTGTAAATATTCTGTATCTTTCTTTAGGAATGCTTAATTGGTATGAAAAGGGAAACATAGAAGAGTCGCGACAGGCTCCACTTGTATTGGTCCCGGTGGCGCTAGAAAGATCAAGCGCGAGCGAGCGTTTCCGACTAAGACATTCTGGTGAAGACATCGGTGCAAATCTTTCTTTGCAGGCAAAAATGATGGCAGATTTTAATATCACTATTCCTGATCTTCCCGATAATGATGAATTAGATATCACGAGCTATTTCGATGATATTCAGGAGAGAACAAAGCACTTTGAAAATTGGAACGTTCAACCTGATTCCATACAATTGGGTTTCTTCTCCTTTGGTAAATTTATGATTTATCATGATTTAGACAGTGAAAAGTGGCCTGATGATAAAAAACCCTATGACCATGAAATTCTTAAAGCATTGTTTGGTAATGGCTTTGAGGAAGCTCAGCCAACTATTGGAGACGAGCATCACTTAGATCAAGAGTCCAATGCAGACGAACTCTTTAATGTTGTTGATGCAGATAGTTCACAGGTTATAGCCATGTTGGCTGTACATGAAGGAAGAAATATGGTTATCCAGGGGCCACCAGGCACAGGAAAGTCTCAAACTATCACAAATATTATCGCTAATGCGATTGGTAATGGTAAAAAGGTATTGTTTGTTGCCGAAAAGATGGCTGCCTTAGAAGTAGTTAAACGAAGACTAGATAGTGTCAGTTTGGGGGAAGCATGCCTGGAGCTGCACAGCCACAAGTCTAACAAACGAGAACTTCATGCAGAACTAAAACGAGTGATGGAGCTTGGTAAACCCACTCTTGCACACCTTGAAGATGAAATAAGGTTTCTTAATCCCGCTATCCAGGAGTTAAATACCTATTGTAATGAAGTTAACAAACAAATTGAGGAAAGTAAACACTCAGCACAAGAAGTTATAGGTTATTTGTTACAAATACAGAGGGAGCATCCAGGGTATAAATTTCCCAAAATACCCATTAATGATATTGCAGACTGGAATTACCAGAAAATAATGGAAGCCGAGCACTTTGCTGAACAAATTGAAGTCCGGCTTACTAAAATCGGACAGCCCAATCAGCTTATTTTCTATGGTTCGGAATTATCCGTCTATCTACCAGGCGACGAAGAATCCATTAAAGGATTGCTTGAAACCGCTATTCAGTCTACAACGGACGTCATACAACTAACGGCTAAAGTTGCTTCTTATATTGAAATTGAAAAGGTAATAAATAAAACATTCGTCCAGGAACTTATTGCTCTTCTGCATATGGCTTCTTACAGTCCGGATCTTAGCTCAATTGCAATTAAAGATAGCGCATGGCTTAATAATCAAGCGGATATTGCAGATTTGATGGAGACGGGGGGGCAGCTCGCCCAAATACATCAAGAATATGATGCAATATTTATTCCGGAAGCTTGGGACCAAAATGTTCTTGATATACGACAAAACCTCATCGCACACGGGAACAAGTGGTATAAGTTTTTAATTGGCGATTATAAAAGTAGTGTTAAAAAACTGGCTGGATTACTCAATACAGGTATGCCCGGTGATTTAGAAACAAAGCTCAGCTACGTAAATAAACTGATGGAGGGTAAACGCGTAGCGACCACACTTCTGTCTCATGAAGCCCTGGCCAATAGATTATTCGGTAACCGCTGGCAAAAACTACGTACCGATTGGGAGGCATTAACCAAAGTGAACACCTACCTGCAAAATGTACATTCAAAGATACAGACCGAAAATGTGTCGGTAGCTATTCTTACTGTATTGGAAAAGAATGAAAGTGCATTGATTACAAAAGAATTCTGTGTAGCGCTGGAGCAAAAAAACATGGAACAACAAGATGCATTATCGATGGTATTGCAAAAAATATACTTCAAGGACGTGAGTTTTCAGGACAAGACTTACGAAGAAAATAATGAGTTTCTGAACCAGTGGCTGACACGCCTTCCTGAACTTCATGAAAGCGTATCCTGGAACGTCTTAAAAGAAACGATTGGAGGAAGTGGCTACGGCAATCTTATTGCAGCAGCAGAAGAGTGGCCAGATGCCCATCTTTATTTGAAAATCGCTCTACGTAAAACATGGTATGACTATCTCATTGAACAGGCGATGTTAAACAGTCAGGCGCTGAGGAAATTCGAGCGATTTAGTCATGAAGAGACTATTGCTAAATTTAAAAAATTAGATCTATTAAATCAGCATTATAATAGAGCGAGAGTGGCGCTAAAGCATTGGGAAGCTATGCCAAAACAAGATGGAGGCGGGCAGATCAATATTCTGAAAAACGAATTTAACAGGAAGGCAAGACACATGCCTATTAGAAAACTCATGCAAGAAGCAGGACATGCTATCCAGGCCATAAAGCCGGTGATCATGATGAGCCCAATGTCCATTGCAAATTTTTTACCACCAAACAGCATAGACTTTGACCTCGTTATTTTTGATGAAGCCAGCCAGGTTAGACCGGTAGATGCGCTCGGCGCAATATTACGCGGCCGACAGTTAGTTGTCGTTGGTGATACCAAACAGATGCCGCCAACAAGTTTCTTCGATAAGGCAAATACAGATACCGACGATGAGGAAAATGTAACTGCAGATATGCAAAGCATCTTGGGTATGTGTGATGGACAGGGGGTTCCACAGCGGATGTTACGTTGGCATTACAGGAGCAGGCACGAATCTTTAATTAGTTTGTCTAACCAGGAATTCTATGAAAATAAGCTGGTTATATTCCCTAGTCCAGGATCAAAATACAGAATGGGGTTGGCGTTTAACCATCTGCCAAATACCTATTACGACAAAGGAAAGACAAGAACTAATCCAAAAGAGGCAGAAAAAGTAGCTGATGCTGTTATCGACCATGCTTTGAAATATCCTAAATTAAGCTTGGGTGTAGTTGCATTTAGTAATGCCCAGCGACAAGCTATTCAAGATATACTCGAGATTAGAAGAAGACGAAATCCAGAGGTAGAGAACTTTTTTCGGAGCCATGCTAACGAACCTTTTTTTGTGAAGAACCTTGAAAATGTCCAGGGAGATGAAAGAGATGTTATTTTTATCAGTATCGGTTATGGACGGCTGGAAGATGGGAAAGTGCCAATGAGTTTTGGCCCATTAAATAACGAAGGAGGAGAGAGAAGACTGAATGTATTGATCACAAGGGCAAAACGCCGTTGTGAAGTGTTCACCAACTTAACTGCAGAGGATATTAAACCGGGACCAAACGCGAAGTTCGGAATCAGGGCGCTGAAAAGCTTCTTGTATTTTGCCGAACATGGGAAATTCGAAATGGATAAAGAAGAGACTGAAAATAAATATCAGCCTTTTGAATCTATTGTTGCATCTAGCTTAACTGCGAAAGGATATACTATAAGGCAGAAAGTTGGGTCAGCAGGTTTCTATATTGATATGGCTGTTGTAGATCCTGAAAATCCGGGCAGATATTTATTAGGTATCAGTTCTGATGGGGAATCCTATCAAAGAGCGAAGTCTGCCCGTGACCGTGACCGCCTTCGTCAGGAAGTTTTGGAAGGGATGGGTTGGAAAATGCATAATGTCTGGAGCACTGATTGGTTTCGCAATCCACAAAAAGAACTAAACCTTCTTATTGAATCAATTGAAAAGGCAAGAGTTCAAATAGAGCACGAAGATGCTGTAGAGGAAGAACTTCTGGAGGAACTCAAAGGATTGGCTAGAGAACAGAGAGAAGAAATTCACACATTTACACCGGTTTATGGAATGGTAAGCATTTCTCCTGAAATAGCAACTCAGGAGATTCATTTACATGCTGATGGAAAACTAGGCGGTTGGATTTCAGAAATTGTCGATTTTGAGAGCCCAATTCATTTTGAGGAAATGGCCAGACGAATAGCCGATGCGAACGGTATTTCAAAAATTGGAAGTCGGGTACGTCATGCAATAACAATGGCAACGGAATATGCTGTTAACGCAGGGTTAATCAAACGAAAGGGAGATTTTTTATGGCACCCTAAGATGGAGACTCCTGTAGTAAGGGAGAGAAGCACTTTGCCAGCCAACTCCAAGAAACTGCAGTTTATCTCACCTGAAGAACTGAATCAGGGAATCGTAAAAATTGTAGATAGTTCAATCGCTATACAGCCAGATGCTGCCATAATTATGGTTGCAAAGTTATTTGGCTTCACAAGAGTAACAGAGGATATGCGAAAATTTCTTTCGGCTGCTATTGAATATGCACTGGAAAAAGAAGTCGTTGTGAAGGATGGAGTTTTTTTGAAAGTACCCATTTAATCTTCATAGCTCAGGATGGCTATGTTCTCTGTCCATCCTGAGTTTGTTCGCTGCTGGCTTCACAAATTTTATGCAGTAGGAAAACGATCTAGTTATTACCTATCATTCTGGTTGTATGGAATAACCTTCGAGTATATCGGAAATCTCCTGTATTATCTTCGTACTAAAAGTATGTCTGCCTTTTAACCACCTTTCTACTTCTTGTGAATTGATATCTAGGGAGACAGCCAGGTCATTTACCGACAGTCCTTTATCAGCTAACGTTTTCTCGGTTTTACCGGCAATATCTAGATTCAGTTGTGCTAATTCTTCTATAGCAGGGTTCCCGCTTTCTTCCAGCCAGATCGACGCAAAATCGTTCTTTTCCATTTGTTTCTCGTAATCGTTTAAAGTATTCCGGGCCTTCAGCACGGTGTTCATTTCGGCGGCAAATTTAATGATAATACTTCTGTTATTGCAAGCACATAGGAATTGAGTGTTGATCCCAGTGATTCAACCTTTGTCTAAAGACCTGCATCGGTGTTTATTTTCTTTTGTTTTCTAAATTGATAAACTGAGCCAAGAATAAACAATACTAAGATAATAAGCAGTGTTTTACCTATTATCGGGTCAGTTGAGTCGCTCGCTAAAGGATGGCCGATTGGAATACGCGTAAAAGTTTCGTTAATGGTAGGAAGCCACGATAGAAAAAAGCTGAATGACAGGAAAAAGTTCTCAAAATACCGGCTTCGGTTACTCCCTTTTTTCTTTGAATAGAGAAAGTAGGCTACACACACAAAAATCAAAATTAATATCGAAAAGACATGTCCTGGATTAAATCCACCATGTTTTGAAATACCTAATGCGGTTAATGAAGTAATTACAGTTCCGTAAAAATAGATCTTCCCATATAATTCTGCCAAATTGATTTTGCCGTATTTTACATACGATATGACTGCAGTAGCAATGGCAAGTATGCCAATGATTGTGTGAAAGATCCCTAAGTTTGAAAGTCCCATGATTTAGATTTTATGATTGTTTGATTTGAATAGGATATTATTGACATATAGTTAAAGAGTCAGTTATTCATATCACAAAGGTGGCAAAGGAAAGAGGAAGGAACTTTGTGGATTGGCTCAATTATTTGGCAATTTGGGTCATGCACTCTACAGCCAATTTATCTAACTTTGGCGTTTTCGTTCGTATATTTCTAATTATAGATTTTCAAAGTGATGGTTACAAGTGATCTGCTGCAACAAGTGGCTTTTATTAAAGAGATTGATAAATTAAAATATATCCAGCGCAGGACTAAATTATTTAATAGTGACAGGCATGAAAACGACGCAGAACATAGCTGGCATTTAGCAATGATGACACTAGTTTTGGCAGGGCACTCTGATAGGCCTATTGACGTGCTTAAGGTACTGAAGATGGTGCTGATTCATGATTTAGTAGAAATAGATGCGGGTGATACTTTTATCTACGACACCTCAAAAAACCACTCCAATACAGATGAGGAACGCTTGGCTGCAAACCGTATTTTTGGAATATTACCGGAATTACAAGCTCAAGAATTTATAGCGATATGGGAAGAATTTGAAGAAGGGATCACTGACGATGCTAAATTTGCCAGAACTATGGACAGGTTTGAACCACTACTGCAAAATTCCAGTAATAATGGTGGTACCTGGGCGGAATTTGATGTGGAATATCATACTGTTTATAATAAGAAAAAAGCCATTCAGGATGGTTCGTCTTCAATTTGGACCTATGCTGAGCACTTATTAAATGGTAGTGTAGAAAAGGGGATTCTCAGGAAAGATATGCCTCCTGAAAAGCAGGAATAGAGCTGCTCTGAATACATCAATGAAAATCAGCTGGAGAACGATAATGGGCAGCAGCGATCGCTGCTTACGGCTTTTGCTTTAGTTTTAGCCGATAATTAGTTGGCGTAACCTCATATCTATCGTGAAAGCTTTTAGTGAAATTTGCCAAATCATTAAAACCACAATTAAAGGCAATGTCTGTGATCCGGTTACCAGAAGCTAAAAGTAGTTCTGCAGCTTTTTCCAGCCTTTGGGTTTTAATATAATTTGCAGGGGTGTCACTATACAATTTTGCAAATTCTCTTTTAAATGATGAAACACTTAAATTGGCTTTTCGTGCCAATTCTTCGACCCCAACCTGTAAAAACAGGTGCGCCTCTATTATTTGTTTGAAAGTATAGGTTACCGGCGAAAAAAGCTGTGATAGTATTACTTGTATCGATTCGGCATTGCGAGTTTGTGATAGTAACAGGATGATTTCTTTCAATTTTAAAATTAAGATATCATCATTTACCAGGGATGGGTTTTCAAAATAAAACAAGAGCCCCTCAATGTACTTCTGTATCAGAAAGTCATTGTTTATTTTTTCACTTGACAGATTGGATATTATACTCCCTGGACGTTGAAGCAACATAGGAAGTTCTCTTTCGTATATTTTCTTTAAGATATCCGGGTGAAAAGTAACGATTACAATTTCTCCATTACTATTTGAACCGGCATTATGTATTTGTCGTCCCGAGTTTATGCAATTTAGAAATAACGAGTAATTAGTTGGAATATTTACGTGTACATCATCGGATTGATATTGCATCTCACCCTCATGCATATATAAAAAGCAGGCTTGTTCTGATACAGGGAATGCAAATTTAAAAGGAGGTTGTAATACTATCTTTTGGATAAATGATTTCCCAAATAAGTCAATTTTCTTATAGTCTATTACCATAGTTATTAGCCAAAGTGAGGGGCTGGTACGATCTCAGATCTGAATGGTAAAAATAGCGGATTAAAATTCATTAGATGAACCCAATTAAAAAATGAATTGTCCGATTTTTCTGGCAAAATCACCTAAGTCGGTAAAGTTCGTATTGGATAATATGATAATTGTCACATCATCATTTAAATAGTGGAACCAAGCAGCGTTCGCTCCCATAATCCTTCCGTACCTTTCCATACGCTTATATTTTACGTCTGGTCCTTTACCACCTCTAATCCAGACACTATATCCATATTCATCCAATCCGGGAGTGAGCAGCTGATCGAGAGTTTCCTGTCTAATCAGTTTATAATTAAAAAGAGCATTATTAAACTTAATTAGGTCTGCTGTACAAGAATACATGGCCCCGGAAGCAGAAAAATCTTCGACGAAGACAGGGAGATTAGGAATTATACTTTGGGTTGCACTTCTGTAATACGGTGTAGCCAAGCCTTTTATCAATTTATAGTGCGAAAGTAAGCCGGAGTTACTCATATTTAAAGGAATGAGAATTTGATGATTTAATATCTGCTCGTATGACATCTTATACAGCTCTTCCAAAATTCTGCCTAAGATCATATATTCCCCATTGTTGTAATCGAATTTTGTCCCCGGCTCATTAACGAGTGGATCTGAGCAAAATTTGCTAACAATTTCATCTAAAGTATATGGGACATGAAAGAATCCTATACCGTATTTCATGAAATTGGCGTCCTTAGCAGTATCTATATTCTTCATTCCAGAGGTATGGTTTAACAACTGGTGGATAGATACTTTCTTGCCAGCTTCACCTTTATAGGCGGGCAGATAATCAATGATTTTTTTATCTAAATTAATCTTTCCTTTTTCAACCAGCTGAAGAATTAAAAC